>Ga0116171_10005941_pt1 | contig 10647 bp, 11 predicted proteins | sample AD_JPNHW2_MetaG_FD_89798 | JGI IMG/M metagenome (GOLD analysis project Ga0116171, IMG submission 89798) | Active sludge microbial communities of municipal wastewater-treating anaerobic digesters from Japan - AD_JPNHW2_MetaG | ecosystem: Engineered > Bioreactor > Anaerobic > Digestate | place...
CTCTTTGTGGGTCTCTGCTTCCTCCTGCGCGCCTGCTTCCTCTTTCAGATACCAGCGAGCCATGCGCTCACCTTCAAGCTGGATAGGCTCGGCCACTTTTGCGAGCAGGTCCTCAAAGTGATGCGACTCCATCTGGCCTTTTCGCACCATGCGGCTGACAACCTCGTCAAAGATCCGGTCCTTGGTGGAGCCGGGATGATCAGCCAGGAAATCGGAGATGATGATCCTGACTTTATCCTCAAAGGAGCCGAAGTCGTCCAGCTCGGTGATGATGGGGCCGCCGACCTCGCCGGGTTTGGGCTTGCGGAAGTTGATGACCAGGTCGCGTTTGTTGACTTTATCCGCCATGATTTGATTAATAGATTTTTGGCTAGTGTCAATATATAGAGCGGACTCTGTCTTTTCAACTAAGAAGCCAACATCTGCCATTATATCTTGAATAAGAAACCAAGAACCCTCTGATGTGTCATGATAGCACATTGATATTGATCTATTTGGTTTGAGCATTCGATAGCATTCTTTCATCACTTGAGTTATATCTTCAGCCCATTTTTCAATAGTCTTATTACGAATATCGTTAACAACTATCTCATCACTATGCCAATTCGTATCAAAATTAAGCCATGCTTCCCACGGAAAATTCAGTTCTCCATATTGGACCTTATCAGCATATGAGGGATCTGTAAAAATATAATCAACAGAGTTATTTAATATATATTTTAATTCTCTGGAATCTTGCGTGGAGATAATTACATTTAAATCTTCATTTGGGAATTCTTTTATTTTGGCTGAATGATGCTGCACCAGCTGACCAAATCCTTCATGAATATAGGACATAACATTTGAATCGCGACCGATTTGTGGGATGTAATATGTTCCCATCATTATACGGCCTATTCCATCATCGCAAAAACGCATCATGCGAGAACATTTAAAAAGTACCCAAGTGAGCAAAATCCTAATATCTATATTACTATGTGTTAAATATTTTTTTATGGCCGCCAGCGCCCACAGGTTGCGCTTGGTGAAAAGATCTTTGAGTCTGCTGGCATCTTCAGGGCGAAAATCCTTCTTGTGCAGCATTCGATATGGAATCGCCTCAGCTAAATCTGCATCTGGATACCAGTGAGGTATATCTTTGCTCTGTATTTCATTGATCTTAGCCAAATCATATTTCTCGAAGTATTCTCGTTTCTTTAGATCAGGATCATCATGCCTGCGCTCACCTCTGGCGGGCTTGCATCCGTTCTCGCAGATGTAGCTCACCAGCACCGGCACAGCCCCCCGGTGCTCCCCAGTGCTCTTGATCTGCTCCTGGTGTCCGCCCTTCTGGCAGTGAGGGCAGACTCGTATCTTCTTGGGCTTTCCTTTCAGAGTTCTCCCCTCAACTTCCGGGCAGTCAAAGAGCGCTACTGTCTCCAGGCAACGAGGACAGCGGAAGCGTTGGGAGTAGACGGTGTAGGCGGTTGTGGCCCGCCCGCCGCAGCGGTCGCATCTGGTTTCGTAAAGCCAGTCTATCTCCGGCTTGACCTTCTCCTTCAGCTCCTGGAAGGCTGCTTGCAGCTCGGCGACATCAACGGGCGTGCAGTAGTTTTTTGTGATGAATGTTGCAGCAGGCGGGCGGTCGATGGCGATGGCCTTCCTGCCTTCCATGAGGGCAGCCAGCGCCGTGCCTCCCGAGCCGCAAAAGGGATCGAGGACGATGTCGCCCGGCTTCGTGTAGTGGCGTATGTACTGCCGGATGGCATCATGAGGTTTCTTGGACCAGTAGGTGTGCATGTTGTAGATGGCCGTGGCCTTGGTGGTGGTGATGGCCTCGGAAAAGGGCTCCACCTGGTAATTATCGTGCTCCGGGTCGTAGGCGGTCATGTTCTTTTCCACAAACTCCCGGAGGTGGGGGTTGGGCTTGTCGCCGGAGTAGTAGCCCTCGGGCATCTGCGGGACGGGGCGCTTTTTCGGCTCCGGCTTGGTGCGATCGTCTTTCCAGGTGGTCATGATGAAGTCCCTGATTGCCTGACGGGATTCAAGGCGATAAGACTTTTGGGCGAAAGTTGCTCTGCTTGAACTCGTCAGAAGAAGGATGATCTGCGGCTTTGCATCATAGGTCAGCTCTATACCTAAAGTCTAAGAAAGTCTAAGACCTGCATTATCTTCATCATCACAAGAGGTAAATATATGCGCATCAATGATGTGGCACGCTTCGACGAGGCCACGGCCGTGAAGATTACTCCTCAAAAATACCATGTTGCATTCGTATTTAATACGCTCTACTACCCCTTCACCTATCCTGAGATTTTAAACTCGCTGGCGGCGAGGGGCTATACGATATTAGTACCTCCTCAGCCGTTGCAGAGTGGCGCCAGGATTTATGTTAGCGGGCCTGCCGTAGCTACCAAGGCTGCCGATCCTGCAAAGACACCATGTTTCATTGAATTGATTGAGCAAAAGAAGACAATTGCCTGTAATGGCACATCCGTCGATAATATTGTGGCTTCGGTTAGAGATATCGTCGATTTGTCTCAAACAGATTTCAAATTGAACTTGGACAAAGATATGAACTTCATCGAGCTATCAGGCACGGCCACGGTACAGAATGATAACTCAAGCGACGCGATAAAGAGATTCTCTGGAGACCAATATAGTGCATTCAATGAGATACTGGGCGAGGAGTCTGCGGGTGGAACAATTCGCATAATACCCAAAAATGGCGTGCAGACCGACAGAAAATGGTTTGATATTAGCGTTGGTCAAAAAGTTCCAGCTAGAGAGAATACGTACTACGTAGAATTTGTGTATAGAAATGGTAATGATATAGGAAGTGTAATGGATTTTACTTCCAATCTAGAGAAAAAAATATCTGCAATAATCGATAAAATAGGGGGCGCGTAGGCAATGGCGGGGGAGAGCTTGAATTATGGTGCATCATCAAATTATGGCGTGTCAACTATCGGGTTACCCAACTCAGAGCAAACAAATAACCTTCAAGTGGACTGGTCCCCATCATTTGCAGTTGACCTCAAGCGCGATGAAGAAATCCGCAAACTTGGTGAACAGGTTGCTCGATTGACAAGCGAAAACAGCAGGTTAGAAGGCATGATTAAAGAGATGAGCGAGATGATGAGCGGATTGCTCGTCAGCTTCGCTAACATCACCAAATCTTTCGAAAGAGATTTAAGCCCAGCGGTTATAGTGGTAGAAGAGATGGACAAATCAACTGCTAAACAAAAAGTATTTGACTTCATGAAGGATCATGGGACTTCTGATATCGAAGAATTACATGCGAATATCAGATGCGACATTACACTACTGATAGAGATCATCGATGAACTATGTTCTGAAGGCGCAATTAGCGGGGGTGATTAGATGCCCACCTACACCGAGCCTAATGATTCTTTAAAAGCAAAACAAATATATTGCGTTTTTGAAACTGGAAATGAAAGTCGAGCAGGTACTGGGGGAAGGCATAATGCTCAACATATGACGATAAAAGGAAACCCAGCAACCGCTACAATCAAAAGGGAATTGAAATTTATCAGTAAATAATTATCATAAAATTTTTCATTTTACCAACATTTAAGCATGCCCGATCTTGATTGATGGATCCGCCACTTGGTCTCCCATGAATCTCTACCTTAGAATCCATAAGTGATCACTGGCGATCAGATCGACCGGCAGGAAGGTCTCATCTGAGCCAAACATGCATATCCGCTCCCCAGATCGCTCTCCTGGCAGAAGCAGTATAGCTCTCTGCTTATCGGTGCATAGTGTCCTGAAGGGGCTGAGATCCAGGTCGTAGGTGAAGAGCACCTCCAGGTCCCTGAGAACAACCAGTCCCTGCCGCAGAGTCAGGCGCAGAAACTCTTCGAAAGCTTGGGCCAGCCTCACTCTAATCACCTCTGGATATCTGGGCTCGTCTTCAGCCAGTCTCTTGAACTCGTTCTCGGGTATAGCCGCAAAGATGCCCTTGTTGATAGAGATGGGCTCCGGGAAAGGCAAACCGTCAGGCGTCTTGGCCTCTAATATACTGCGGCTGAAGCGCTCCAGGGCATCGTAAGAGCCTACCACGCCATAGAGGTGCCTGCCCACTGGTACCCGCAGCTTGGACACCATGGTTTCAATAATATCTGCATCCTTCATTCTGCCATCCCTCTCTTATGAAATACTTTGATGCCTAGTGGGCAGAGGCCCTTATACGGGCTTCGCCCTGGACTTGAGGCGGTCCACCAGCTCGTCCAGAGTAAACTCGGTCGTGAACTGGCGAATGTTATCGATCTCGGAGATCTTGGAGATCAAGCCCAGGTTCCTCAGCTCATAGAGCCCAGGAAGCAGGCGGTCAGGGTCCCAGAGCATTGCCCTTATCAGCGGACTGTTCTCCAGCCAGGAGATCTCGTACATTCCCGGCGCTGGGAACTCACTGTGGATCAGGAAAGCCAGGGATGCCATGGCAGGAGCGCGATAATTGAAGCTTATTTTCTTTTTGTCAGATCTGGCCACGCCACCGGCCACCAGAGAGTTGACTATTGCTTTTGCACAGAGGTTGACTACTTTGGAAGAAGGATAACGATCTGATAGGTATTCTCTGATCCTGGCCCGGTCCATTTGGCCGTATCCAATAGCTGTCAACAGCAGGTCATGATTGACAGAGAGCATCAAAGGCTCTGCCTTGCAGAACCGGTAAAAGCAAGCATCTCGAAGCTCCTGGCGCCCGGAGTAAATCCCGGCAAAAGATCTCAGAGCCGGATCTGCCCTGCCTTCTGGAAACAATCTGTTTACAACGTAGGGAACGTATCTATCTCTGGTATTCTGGCTACTAAAAGGGAGGTTCTCCTTGAGGAAGGCTCTGATTATGTCGATGTCTTCCGTATCGGGTAGCGCAGGCAGAAGCTCTATGGCCTCCTTTAGAACTGAGTTGGTGAAGAGTTCGCTTTTAGGCCTGGCTGCGCTTGTTTTGTGAATTGGTCTAGCTACATGTTGAAGCGTTATTGGCTCATGTTGCGAAGGGGATTGGATTTCCATTTCGCTTTTCTGCAGCTTTCCGGCAGTCCAGCTCTGTGAATCTCTTGCAGTCTCCTTGGATCGAAGATATCCCACAAGCTTCAATAGAGTAGCAGTATATGATTTTACTCCCTTTACCCTGCAAAGGGCATCGAAATCAGAGGACAAAACGCCATCTAATCCACTAAATTCCAGGATGAGCCGCTTTGCCAGCGGCTTTGGATCTCCTCTGCTAAGAGCATAGCTTAAGAGCAACTCAAGAAGGGCCTCATCTGTCAGGGCATTTGGCTCACCTGATATGAAAACCTCTCTTAGCTTCTGCCTTATTCCTATCTCGATCTCCTCAGCCATTTATCCCTCGTTAGGTTCGTTAGTGATAAAATTTTGGTTAAGACTGCGTTTCAAGTATATGTCTCATATCTTCCTTTGGTATTTCTCTCATAGCCTTTCCGAGAAGATGTCCGGAATAGTTTTTCTTATTTGTTATAAAATTTAAATGAGGTATAAGCGGTTTAAAAGGTACATAGGGCTCGAAGATCTCAATGGACTTCAATCCGACCCGATATGGATATACCTCTGATGGATTCCGTTTGGAAGGGAATATATCGGAAAGGTCTTCGTATGGCTCGGAGGCGATCTCAGCGATCCCGCCAATCACAGGTTCTTTCCGGCTGTCACCCGCGCCCTCGGCAATAAGGTAGAATGCGCAGAGCTCTCCAGGCATAGCTTTAGATAGCTGCTTTTTGTGGCGTTCTGCCACGCCCCAGACATGTTCTTTCTTGATCGTCTCGAAGTTCTCTCTATTGAGTATGCAAAGCCAGAGGGCCATGTTTGCTTATTGGTTTATATGATATAAACTACTTATCCATAACATCGAGCATCATCTTCTCCAGCCATTATTTCTCTAAAAATTTCTGTCCGACATACATCCTCGGCCCACTGGCCTTGAGCTCGCGGGCCGCAATCTCCCAGCCATTCCTGGCCAGACGGCGCAGCTCCTTGGATGCCTCCATTTTCAGGACCGCCTGGAAATGCTTCTGGGCCGGCTCCAAGTCCCCCATCTCCATGTAGGCAAAGGCGAGGATGTACATGGTCTACGGGTCCTGGGGCTCGATCTCTAATGATCGGCGCAGATAGTTGAGAGCCCGCAAGCATTCGCCCCCCTTGCCGAGGATGGCGCTCAGGTTCTTGAGGGCCACGGGATTGCCGGGATCAGCGGCAAGAGCCAGGCAATGGTGCACTCCTTGGCCCGCGGAAGGTCGCCCGCTAGCTAGTAGCCGAGTGCCAGGGCTACGCGGTATACGGGGGGGCGAGCTGCAGGCAGCGGTGCAGCAGCTCTCGCCCTTTATCGAGCTGGCCCGGAGGCGAGGAGCTGGAGGGTATGTAGCTGATGGGTGTATCATTCCTCAATATATCTATTCTTTCAGCAACTTGTGTAGTCCTGAATGGACTCTACAATGTTATCTGTTTTGATAAATCTCACTTTTCCGGAAATGGAGATCTAGAGATCTTGTGCAAAGAGCTTTCTTGCGTAAATAGTGATCTTTTGGGAATGGAGTTGTGGGAACGGAGTTGTGGAAAAAGGAATTGTCTGGTTGCGATACCCGCGAGACCTCTCAGGGGATGCGCCTTTCGACTCCGGCCCATCCGCCCGCAGGTATCTTCGATGCCTGTTCTAGAGCAGATGCACATCTTTCAGGCGGCAGTTGTGCAGATCTTCCGCACCGTGCACTCGCAAGGACTGCTTCTCCTCCTCATTGAAGGCAGTCAAGCGGGAAATTAGCAGATCGTAATTGACAAGGTGGCCGTCAAACTCCGGCCCGTCCACGCAGGCCAGCTTTGTTTCTCCCCCCACCTCGACTCTGCAACTTCCGCACATGCCGGTGCCGTCGATCATTATGGGGTTGAGGCTCACGATGGTCTTGATATTACGGGGCCGCGTGACATCGCTGACCAGCTTCATCATAAGAACCGGCCCGATGGCTACCACCAATCCCGGATTCTCGCTTTGCAGGGCTTCTTTCAACAGGTCAGTCACCAATGCTTTGCGCCCCAACGAACCGTCATCCGTGCAAATCATGAGAACATCGGATACTGCTGCTATCTCTTCCTCAAGGATGACCAGATCCCTGGTGCGCGCCCCGATGATGCTCACCACCCGATTTCCCAGGCTCTTTAGCTTCTTGGCAATGGGATAGAGGACGGCAAGGCCCGTTCCGCCTCCCACGCAGATGGCAGTTCCTGTTTTTTCTACGTCGGTTGGCTGCCCCAGCGGCCCGGCTACATTCAGGTAATGATCACCAACCTGCAAGGTCTTGAATAGCGCCGTGGACCAGCCCACCACATGGTAGATGATGGTTATGGTCCCTTTTTTTGCATCGATATCGGCTATGGTCATGGGGATACGCTCTCCGGCCTCATTGATCCGGAGAATCACAAACTGTCCCGGCTGGGCTATTCTGGCGATCCGGGGCGCTTCAATCTCGTTGAGAATTATGTCCCCACCGGCCATCTCCCTGCGTTTGACTATACTGTACATAGAGGCCTCGACAAATGATCTTTCAGACTATGATCTTTCCTGCAAATAGAAAAAACTGACGAGAGAGATTCGCAGTCACCCTTCGCTCTCTTCTTCCGTGGCATGAGCATTGGGCAGGAAATCCTGCGTCTTGTTGTTTCCCCTCAAATTCTCCACATCATATCCGGTCTCTTTCGAGACCTCTGATTCTAAAACCCAGATGACTCTCTCCGGCTCATACGTGTTTCCTGTGGAATAGCATCTCACCATAGGAGCGCCGATGAATTCGACGCGCAAATTGCATAACGGGCAAATAGCTATTACTGCTTGCCCATTCTCATTGATCTTTCTGGTGTTGAACACGGGTTTTTCTCTCCATGAATCATTCCGTTCATCGCAATTGCCTTCTACATAGACATAAACATTAGGTCGGGCAATACCGTGATCATCCTGGCCGTAAAATGAATCCAGTCTGCTCCTGCCGTACGGATAGCGTTTTTCCTTGGAGCGAGAAGGTCTCCTCCGCGATTAGTCTCTGGTCGGCATGATAAACTGACATAAGACAGCTTTATATCATCCGGATGCAAAAAAGGGCAAAATGAATAACAAGGCCATTGCAGCATCGATAGTTCTCGTCCCGCTTCTCCTCTTCGTCAACGTTTGCTCTTGCAGGGAGAATGGCATCAATGAGATTGAGTGGTTTCCGAAAATTGATCCGGCGGTCCTTTCCTCCTCGCCGAATATTGATTTTATTCCGGGGCTCAGTGCCTATCAGCAGACGACAGATTACACATGCGGCCCAGCGGTACTGCTTTCCCTTGCCGGATTCTATGGGCGCAGTGATATCGGGCAGGAAGCAAAAACGGAGATGAGAATTGCCGGAGAACTGGGCACGAGAGACTTGAATTCATCCCTGCCCGGCACCAAGCCGCAGGAAATGGTCGACTGGCTTGTTCGAAACGGTTTCAACGCGAGTCTGGAGTTTGAGGACAGAGGAGACGGCTCGGCCTTGCGGCGGCTGCAAGACAACATCCGGCAGGGCATTCCGACCCTGGTGGAATGGATAGACCTGAGCGGACACTGGGCGATCGCAGTCGGGTACGACTATCGAAATGTCAGCGATCCATGGGATGATGTCTTAATACTGGCGGACCCTTATGACAGATATGATGACTACTGCGACGGCTACTTCTTCGTCAATGCCAACCGCTTTTACTGGATGTGGTTTGACGCACTGTATTTCGGCAATACCACCTGGCGAACCATGATCACTGTCCAGCCGAAGAATGAGGCTACTGCAAAGACAGAATGATGAACCATGCGCCGGGAAATTCCGCATTGTTCCTGCTGGTCAGAGACTCTATACCGGACAGAGTAATGGCCGAGCTTCACAGTAAAAGAACGTCAGGGTATTGAACGCCGATTTTGAGATAGGCAAGGTTGACAAAAGACCATCCTTTCCTCCTATCCGCTTTATTATCGGCCTTGCCTATTCCTCCTATGATCCCGTTCTGGATTCCATATCTCACTCTGGCTGCACATCCCGCTCTGACTATTTGGCTGCCATGCTCTTCAGCTCTTCCTCGATTGCCTCATCCATCTGTGAGCAGTAACCATGCACTCTGCAATCCACGGTATGAAATCTCTTGGGCTCTACAGCCAGAGCAAAGGTCCGCTCCGCAAGCTGGTAAGCAATGATGGTGTCATTGCGGGAATGAATCATGACCAGCGGGCGAGGCGCAATCTTGCTAAGGTATGTCTCCGGGTCGATGGACCGATAGAAACGAACCAGGTTCTTGTCGAGCCCACCTGCCGAGGAGACGGCTGCGTCCGTTCCATAGCCGCAGGTGCTGATGGCCAAAACGCCCCTCGCGCTACTGTCCAGCGCACAGGCTATGACGGCAAAACGACCGCCGTTGCTCTCCCCGGCATAGATGATACGTGCCGGGTCGATCTCAGGCCGGCTGCGCAGTATCTGCCCGGCTGCCAGAGCATCATAGACCATCTTATGCTCCGTCGGCTCTTCGTCCTTCAGGAACATCTGCAGATCGCCCTTGGGATCGATTCCGCCCAGATTTCTCTGGTCAAGAGTTATGCTGGCATATCCCAGGTCCGCCAGGTGCCTGGCCAGTATCTGCTCTCTCTCTTTGCTGACAGTCGCACCGGGAAGGAGCACAACTCCCGGAATGCTTCCATTAACCTCGTCTCCAGTCGAGCCTGACCACGGAATTCTCAAGAGCGCTGCGATATTTGCGCCGCGGCTTTGAAATGAGACTGTGGAAAGGGTGCTATTGCCATCATCCTCGGGCGGGCTCAGATTATATTGAGACGGAGATACTGCATAATCCAGGACTCCATCGTCGGATACCGTCCATTGGTCGGCGGATGAGCTGCCCGAAAAGAAATGCCATCCCAGGAGCAGAGCGATCACTCCCGCAAGAAGCATTATTCCTTTGCCGGCTCTGCGCTCCAGCATTTTCAGAATCACCGCTTCAGATGCTTGGCTTCCACTCTTCATCTGCCACGCGGTTCAGAGTGCCATTCTTATCCATAACATATCCCATGGGAATCTTGCCCCAACCCCACAGGTTTGATTTGGCGCCGGAGTCTGTACCGTTTGCATCTGTCTGGTTGCTGGCAGTCTCATTGATGGTGGTGCTCATATTCGATTGGTTGGCCGAACTGCTGGTGAAGTTGGCCAGGATCGCTATGCCGTTTTCCTGGCTGATCATGATCGCCTCCAGGGGTTGGGCGCTTGCCGCCAGGGCAAGAATGATTAGAGATGAAATCATCAGGTTTCTCATACATTATACTCCATTAGGACATCTTCAAACAGGTTCTCCTAGTTTTTCCGCTATTGATTGTTTCATATTACTATACTTTTCCTTCCGGTTTAACTGGTCGGATCGGAAAGGACGAAGCGGGAAGTCCCCATCCTTCAGGACGCGGTAGTTCACGACCTGTGTTTTCACAAGAAATCTCTGAGAATTGACGTCGCAGAGACTTATCTCCAGGTAGTGTGCCCGCTTTGCTGTAAAATCTCGATTAAATCCCACGTCAAGAGCCGACGTGCTGTGAACGAGATAACAGCAAGTTATTTCTTCACAAGATTTAATAATTAGCCCTGTATCCCC
>Ga0116171_10005942_pt1 | contig 10647 bp, 10 predicted proteins | sample AD_JPNHW2_MetaG_FD_89798 | JGI IMG/M metagenome (GOLD analysis project Ga0116171, IMG submission 89798) | Active sludge microbial communities of municipal wastewater-treating anaerobic digesters from Japan - AD_JPNHW2_MetaG | ecosystem: Engineered > Bioreactor > Anaerobic > Digestate | place...
TCCTCAGCACGTTATCCCTCCTTCACTGCCACTTGAATTGTAGCAGATCGTGTTCAATCCTCTCCCGGTGGTACTGCCGCTAACGTTGCGGGTAGCCCCGATCCCTGAAAGGAAGACATCGGTCGAAAGAAGTCCCCGGGATACACGGACATACTGGTCGTTCATGAAGAAATTAACCTGGTTTTTTTGCGTCCCGACGTCGACAGAATACTCCCTTCCCACGATATCATCAGGAATGTCAAATCTGGTGAAAATCGTTCCATCGTCTGGTGCTATGGCATAGACATCGATCATCCTTGTGGAAACACCGTTGCCAATATCGGTGAAGGCAACGTAGGCAAGCCTGTTGGCAGGATCTTCCATGAGGTTCGTGTTTACCAACAGAAGCATCACGACAAAAAGAGCCATGATTACGGCGGTCACCATGAGATACTCGATCAGGTTCGCTACGGCCGTTTCATTATGAAGGGCATCAGGATGGTGTCCAGTTCTCATTGTAAGTGGTCACTCCGTTGTTGTAATGAATCGTGAGGCTGTTCGTATAACTATAGCTTATCACTGCATTCTTGCGGCTGAGCGAGATGATGCGGATATCGTCGTTGATTACCGTTGAATTGGATATCGTTGTATTACCGACAATCAGGTCCCTGACATCCCGGATATCGTTTTTCGGAAATTCGCTCACACTTTCCGCAGTTGTCTGTCCTACTACGGTTGCCTGGTTTATGACCAGTGCCAGGAAGAAAAAGCTGAAACTTACCAGAAATCCCATCAGGACAATCCACTGGGCATTATCGTTCAGTCTCGCCACAGGAGCACCTCCACGAGAACCGCACGATCCTCCGCCATAACGCTGCCACAGAACGGTGCCGGTTTATTTACCATGACCCATTTGGTTGCCCGGACCGTATGTTCCCCCCCCGACAGGTTGCGGGAAAAACCGAGAGGGTGACTTTCAATCGTGTTGGTCGACTTATCCCGGCAGGTGTAACTGGCAGTATACTGGATATAATCCATGGTCGAGTCGGCCCTTACGGCATAATCCTGCGGGATTCCCGTCCTGTTGTTGGTCAGGTTCAGGAACATGGTCCTGAAGGTACCCACATCGTCCGTTTCAATGATCGTCCGGAGCGGGCTGGTATCGATAGAATTCATGGTGGTATTCACCGGAGTGCCCATCATTCTCAGCGCATCGCTTCCCAGTGTTTCCAGCTGCATGTCATTGATATGGGTATCGCCGGCGGTATATACAGAGGTTGCGTTGACGACCAGATATGCTGTCATGATCATGATCAGGCCTGCCGCAAAACCTTCAATGGTGTAGAGTTGTCCATCCGCGTTTATCATGTCATTCAGTTCCCTGTCCCCGGTCTCCAGCTTTTTAACTATGCGTCCCTGTTACTCTCACATCGTCGATAAACCCATAGTCTTGATCCCCGGTGCCTGAGGATAATCTGAACCGTAGCCTGAAGTTCGCATTGTTATTTGCAGCAGCAGGAAGGGTATAGGTATAAGAATTCAGGTGATTGTAGCCCGGATCATTATAATCGATCTGTTTCAGGGTTGTCCAGGATGATCCGTCATACCAGCTCGCCTCTACATACTCCGGCACATACGACGGCCAGCCGGATGTTTCCAGGGAATTGGCACCTAACGCAAATGAAACAACGATGTTGGAATACCCCGAGGTCGGGATGGTTCTCTGCATCGATCCTCCGTGAGTAAGCTGAATACTGGCAGCATTGTTCATGAAACTACAGGATGGGTGGCCGCTGCAGCCGCAACAGCCATAGTTGCAATAGCTGCAACCACTGATGAAACGGATTGCATTGCTCGGGTTCCAGCTGTCAGACCAGCTGCCGGAAGTATTGAATCCGTTATAATAGAGGGTCTCTGGGGTATATGCTGCAAATGTGGCTGATATACCATTGGGAGAGACGTGATCCTCTATCACGTTAGTGAACGTATAGCTTGAAATGGCACCTTGCGATACCCCGTCAACAAGAACATTTACGGTGAAATAACCCGGGTTCGGTGTAATGGCAAATGTCTTGCTGCCTCCATCATTGACTTGTACAAAATGCGGTATTACAGTTTGGTTTGGAACTATTGTCCCCCCAACACCTTCTGTTACTTCAATATTATGGGAAAGTGGTGTTGCAGTTACCACGATATACCCGGGGACAGTCGTCGTATTGCTGCCGATAGCGTTTTGGGCAGTGAGCCGGATATCGTAGGTTCCGGTAGTGAATGTCTGGGTCGGGTTCTGGATCGCGGCTTCATCTAACAGTGTCCACGGGGTTGTTGCATTCTGATACTCCCATTTCCAGGAGGTGATGGGGCCATTTGCAGAGGTCCCGGTGAAAAGAACCGGGAACGGTTGGGCACCGGCAGTCTGGTTTGCGGTGAATTCGGGGACCGGTAAAGGCTTTACGGTGATAGCCCCCTTCGTTTTTATGCTGCCACCAACAGTATTGTTAGCAGTAAGCCGGATGTCGTAGGTTCCGGTAGGGAAGGAGTACCCAGGATTTCTGGTGGTGGAGAACTGCGTCCAGCCGCCCCCTGGCGTTGTATTGTACTCCCACTTCCATGACGTGGGGGTATTCGTGGAACTATCTGTGAAAATCACCATAAGCGGGGCACCGCCGGAATTTGGCGTGTAAGAGAAGTCGGCATCCGGGCTCTTTATTGCGACGCTTTTGGTAATTTGATCGCTGTTGCCATCGGTATCGGTCACCGTAAGGCGGACATCGTAGGTGCCCTCGGCAGGGAAGGTGTAGGACTGAACGCTGAGCGTGCCGAACTGCGTCCAGCCGCTCCCCGGATCGTACTCCCATTTCCATTCTGTGGGGGATCCGATCGACCGATCTCTGAATTTTACTTCTGTACCCCCGATGAGACTGGAGTCGAAGTCGGCGTTCAGCCCCTGGACCAGCATTCCCGTCTGTACCCGGTTTCCTGATCCGACATCCACTTCCATGACCGCATCCCGCAGCGAGGGCTGTGTCACATTGGACGGATCGTAATTGTATTCAAACGGGGAGATGAGGGAATTGTTAAAAAACCGGCTCCCCCGGATCGGATCTTCATCATCCAATAAAAGTGGTCCGCACGCAGTATCGGTGAAGTCCGGCTCCAGATTGAAGGTGAGGGTTAAATAGACCTGGGGATAATTCGACCAGGGTAAAAACGTGGGATCCATTGCAATGGAAATATTGTTATTAACAGAGGGCAGTGCTGCATAGTCGGATTCGGTTTCAGCATGCCGGGGTATGCCATCGATTATCAGATCAGTGAGAAGGTGTATCGGGATATGGTCTTCATCCTTTGCATATATTTTGGCGAGCCGGATATTGAAACAATCCCGTCGATCAGGATATAGTGTCGAATTAATGTTGGTGATATTGATCAGGATGGGTTCCCGTGCGGTGTTGATCTGGTAGGCCGGATTCTGTACGATACCCTCCAGCAGCTCTTTGTTGTCGATCATGATGGTAAATTCATGCTCGGTTTCATTATCTCCGCTCTTATAGTTATAGACGGCAGAATCCGCATTTATCGTGGCATTGCTGGTCCCCTTGATCTGCACGAGGCGCCGGATCGTCCCGTAACTGCCGGGCAGGCTGTCTCCCACATAAAGTGTCTTATCCTGTTCGATATCCCATAATGAAATATTAAACCGGTACGGGTAGTTCCCAAAGATTGCACGCTCCTGGTAATCATCGGGATAGGAAAAAACCGTCTGGCAGAAAAACCTGTTCACCTTGTCCTGGGACAGGATATTGGGAGTATCCCTTGAAATGGCCAGACCAAACCTCACCACATCTTTTTTATCGTTGAGCTCCCAGGGAACTTGTGGCAAAGCGGGCTCTCCCGGGTCCTCGACCAGGATCACACCCGTGCGGTACGCGACAGCATCATAATCGATAGTATATGCCTGCAACCCGATGAGGAGGCCGGGGATCATCGATATCACCCAGATAAATGCTATAATGAAAACGGTAAATCCGACAAGAAAATCAATGGAAAGATTTCCGGCATCGCGGGTCATGGTTGCGGAATCAGCTCCCCGGTGGTTGCATTGAAGGAGAGGATCCGTGTCGTACTGCCGGATGTTATGGTAAGCGTATAGACACCCTGTTTTAATTCAAGATCTCGCCTTTCAGGGATTGCCGGAGGAGGATTCCCGATTATTACTGCCGTGTTCTGGCTGAATAACCGTTCCGGAGATACCATGCTGTCGTCCCGTATTTCTTCCAGACCCGGTGGAGCGTTCCAGGGGATCGTTACCCAGCCGCTCCGGTCATAGGCAAGCATCTCGGTTCCATTGGCATCGCGCACGCCAAAGATCCAGCTCCTGGCATTCCCGGATTGTTCGACATCTATCCCGGTGATGTAATAGACCGTCATCATTAACGTGGAATTATTTTCCGTATCCGGCTGGGTGGTCTGAAGATTGCGTTGAGCAACGGCAAAACTGATATAGGGAGATTCCGTTGGTACAGAAACCTGGACAAGACCACCACTTTGCTGGGTTGTCTGGTTTGTGGGTGGTTGCGAAACGCAGGCACTGCACAGGATCAGGCTTAGCAGCCCCAATATGCCGAAAATGATGAGGATATTTCTGCGCATATTCTTTCTTATGGCTTATTGAGATAACAACAGATATAGATATTTGGTATTTTTTTTAGCCGCATGTCATGAAAGATGATGGATTTGGTTGTTGTCTGACCCCGCAAAAGGGTTTTTTTGCACAACACTCCAGGTCAAAGGTTCGGATGAAAAAAGGAATTTTCCCTATTATGGCACAATCTTCGAAATAGGGATCTCGAGGAGGTCTTCCGCGCCGCACGCTTTGAGCTGCGGGATCAGCTGGTTCACCGCATTTTTCGGCACTACCGTCTGGATACTGTAATAATCGATCCCGTGGAGGCGGCTGACGGTCGGCTTTTTCATGGCCGGCAGCGCGGCAACGATCCGCTCGAACGAAGCGGTCGGGACATTCATGGTCAGGAGCACCTTGTGGCGGGCTTCGATAACCCCGAATAACAGGGTTTTGATCTCCGTAATCTCGCGCCGCTTCTCCTTATCCTCCCAGCTTGTCTTGTTGGCAATGATGGCAGTATGGGACTCCATGATCTGGCCGATGATCTTGAGCCCGTTCTTGCGCAGCGTGGTTCCTGTCTCCGTGAGGTCCACGACCACGTCCATCAGGTCAGGAACTTTTGCCTCGGATGCGCCATACGAGTGGAACAACTGCACCGGGATCTTGAGGTCAAGAAAGAACTTCCGGGTCAGTTCGGGATACTCGGTAGTAACGCGGCTTTGGGGACGGATCTGGCTCGCGTTCTCAATTGGCTCGTCACGGTGGACGGCAACAACGATCTTCACGTTCCCCTCGCCGGTCTTGCTGTAGGAGAGGTTTGCCACTTCCACGACATCGGACCCGGTCTCGCGGATCCAGTCGAGGCCCGAGATACCGAGATCGAAATAGCCCTTCTCCACATACGTCGGGATCTCCTGCGGGCGGAGGATCTTGATCTTGCCGATGCGGCTGTCGGCGATCGTGGGATTATAGTCGCGGTCCGTGCGCCTGATCTCGAGGTCCGCCTCTTTGAAGAGCTGGAGTGTCTGGGCCTCAAGGCTGCCCTTCGGGAGTGCGATGGTAATCATACCGTACACCATCGTCTTAAAAACCGATAAAGGTGAAGGGTGGCAAAAAGTGCCGGTCAGTCAAATGTGTGGACAACAAGCCCGCTTAACAGCTTGGGCTCAAACCACGTGGATTTCGGGGGCATGACACCGCCCGCATCCGCAATGGAGAGGACCGTTCCGACCTTCACCGGTTGCATGGCAAAGGCGAGCTGGTAGTTGCCGAGGTCGACCAGTTTCTCCAGGTCGGCAACCGGGCGGGCGCCACCGAGATACTGGAGCCGGGCATCCCCGCGGGGATCGGTGATCCCCAGCAGCCCTTCGAGTACATAGGTCTGGAGGACGGCCACGTCCAGCGCATCGAGCGGTGCGGCGTTCCTGTCGATCAGGCGGGTGCATTCGTACCACCGGCCGGCGAGGTACATATGCACGACATGGTAGCGTTCTGGTTTTTTGATCTTCGGCGGGATATTGTATTCGGAACCCCTGACATTCCCGTACGGCGTTACCTCGAAATATTTCGCGAGTGCAGAAAGAAACGTGAGAGGGGTATAGGTCCCGATGTCGGATAACAGCCGGCTGTACCCGTGGATCCTGACCCGGTCCTGTGCAAACATCACGCCCATGAAGTGCGATACTTCCCCGTCTGCAGACAGCCCTGCTGCGATCCTGCGGTCTGCCACGTTTACGGAAGCCTTTGCCCGGTGATGCCCGTCAGCAATGTAGAGCGAGGGAACCTGCAAAAACTCCTGTTCGATGCGGGAGAGGACCGCGGGATCCGCGATCCGGAATATCTGGTGGATGCCCCCCGGCTCACCCCGCACCTCGGCATCAGGCACCGTTTCCGGCGTGATCAGACCATTCAGGAAGGAAAAAATGGTACCTGTATCATGGTAAAGAAGCACAACGGGACCGTTATGGGTCCTTGTCGCTTCGATGTGGAGCGTGCGGTCTTCCTCCTTGTCATACCGTGTCTGCTCGTGCCGGCGGATCGTGGCGTTCCGGTAGTCCTCCACGTCAAGGCAGCAGCAGAGCCCGAGAAACGTATCCCCGTTCTGCCGCACCCGGTAGAGATACATCCCGGGGGTTGCATCCTTCTGCATCATACCATGGGAGAGGAGGGCGTTGAAATTCTCACCAGCCCGACGGTATACCCGGGGATCGTGGGGGGTGACATCGGGCATTTCTGCATCCGGGCGGCTGACCCGCAGGAAACTTTTCTGGTTTTTTGCAATGATTGCCCGCGCCTCGTCGGCAGTCACGACATCGTAGGGAACTGCCGCGATCTCCTGGGCTCCGGTACGATCGGGCCTCACTCCTGCAAAACGATGGATCTTCACCAGAACCAGACACCCCCCAAAGAACGTCCCCAAACCTGTTCTGGAGTGTTGGGCGTGATCCCATATATTTCCCGTCACTCTCTGACTACGACCATGCCAAAACCTTTGTTTTTGCAGCACTCAGGAATACTACTGCTGAACGGAACTGGAACTCATATGATCCGACCCCACGATCTGGTAAGCTATACCCTGCCGCAGATACGGCGCGCGTCTCCCGCGGATATCCCGGCGATTGTTGCGATCGAGAACGAGTCGTTTACCGATCCATGGGATCCGTCCGTCTTTTTAGAAGCCCTGACCTATTATCCCACTACCTATTTCGTAGCGGTCTGCGATGGTGCCGTGGCAGGGTTTATTGTGGGCGGCCTTGAGGATACCGGGGAAAATATCTACGGGCACCTCTGCAATATCGGCGTGAGCCCGCGGTACCGGCGCCATGGTATCGGCAGGCTCCTTGTCCGCAGGACCGAGCACCAGTTCGCCCTGGAGCTTGCCACCGGTGTCCAGCTGGAAGTCCGTGTCTCCAACACCGGGGCGCAGCGGTTCTATCAGGGCATGGGGTACCGCCCGGTGTTTGGCATCGACCAGTATTACGCCAATGGCGAGGACGCCCTCGTCATGATGAAGTGGTTCCGGTTTTAGGATCCCATCCGCACCTTTAAGCAATTCCGTTGGCTCCCCCGTTATCTTTTTCCGGTTCAGGGGAACCTCTGAAGGCAGATGTGTTTTTCTTCCCTGGTTTCATTGAAAACCGTGCTCCTGAAAAAACAGGGAAAATTTCTCACGCTCTTTCAGGTTTCCCGCTGCCACCGGGGAATCCCCCGGATTGCGATGGTTACGTAGTACCGGGTAAATCATGAAGAATAACGAAAAATAACGGGAAATCTCTCTTAAAAACGATACGGTTATCGCACCTGTGTCCCGTCTCTCCAAGAGGAGACTGGTTGCGCACGAGAGGGGATATTATAATATGAAAAAAGGTGACCGTTATCCCCGACCCAGCTGCTGGTGGGCGCGGGCGAGGTGCTGTGCGGCAAGCGCACCGAGGAGCGAGAGTTCCCCGGCAAGGACTGCAGCGCCGATGATCTCCGCAAATTTCTTTGCATGTGCTCCGGGAGGTGTCCCGCTCCCTGCAACGCCGAGCAGCTTCAGGCATTCCTGCTGGGTGTCGACACCGGTTCCCCCGCCGACCGTACCCACCGGAAGCGAGGGGAGGGTGACAGCGACATAAGCGCCGTTCTTTGTGAGGTCGACCGTGGTGATGCAGGTGCTACCGTCGATGGAATGGGCAGCGTCCTGCCCGCAGGCGATGAACATGGCAGCAACCACGTTGGCGGCATGAGCGTTGAACCCCATGGCACCGGCCCGTGCCGAACCGACAAGGTTCTTGCGGTAGTTCACTTCATGGAGGGATTTTGCATCGGTCTTCAGGATCGTGCTGATCTGTTCGCTCGTGAGTGCAACCCCCGCGACAACACTCCTGCCCCGCCCCATGATCCCGTTGATGGCTGCAGGTTTCTTGTCGGTGCACATGTTCCCGGAGAGGGCGATGAGCCGGGCGCCGGTACCCTCTGCAACCAGGTCGGCAACTTTTGCGCTTGCGATGGTGACCATGTTCATGCCCATCGCGTCCTTGGTGTCGAACTCCAGCCGGACATAAACGCTGGTACCGGCGACATAGGTAACGACACCCGTCATTTTTCCGTGCGAGGTGGTGCTCTCTGCCGCGGCTTTCAGCTCGTCGCGGTGCGCCGTCACCCAGTCGCAGATCTGGACCGCATGGGTCACGCTGTCCGTTGCAAAGACCGGTGCACGGGTCATCCCGTCATGCAGGATCCGGACATCCACACCGCCGGCCTTCGTGATCGCGCTGCAGCCCCGGTTCACCGATGCTATCAGTGCGCCCTCGGTGGTCGCGAGCGGGAGCCAGTAACTGCCCTGTGCATGGCTTCCGTTGATCCTGATCGGGCCGGCCACGCCGACCGGCACCTGAACGGTACCGATCATGTTCTCGCAGTTGCGCTTCACCACGCGCTCTATATCGATGGAGAAGGTACCGACATTCTCCAGGTTCGTTCTGGTCTCCTGTTCGATATATTCGCGCCGGACCCGGATCGCATCGATCGGTGCGAGTTCGTTTTCGAGTTCGTAGAGTTTGAGCGATCCGTCCCTGAGCCTGTCGTGAATGAGGGTATCCTTCCCGTTATTGTGACCTGCCTTTGCACCGTTGCCCTTTCCCCCGCGGTGCCCGCTCTCATCAGCCATGATTATTGGTTAGTACGCAGAGTATTATGATACACGTGGTCGGATGACGGTTGAACAGTGGGGGATCAGGGTGCCGGCACGGCAGGGTGAAGCGATGCGGCAGGCGCTGATACGCGAGGGCGCGCTCGATGCCTCGCTGAAAGTGCTGCGCGACGGTGACATGCTCATCCTGCCGGTCCTCTCTGAACAAAAAGGAGCTCTCCGCTTCACCTTCGAGACGCACCCGGGCCGGGATCTGCTCCCCCGCCACGAGCTGGTCGGCGGTATCGCGATCCTGCAGGAAGATGACCCCGCCGGCGCTGAGAAGATCCTTGCATCGCGCCCTTCGCTTCATACGGTTGTTTTCGCGAAGGGTGAGGTGAGCGGGGAGTACCGCACGCGGGAGCTCGTCATCCTTGCCGGCATGCCTACCACGCGGACGCAGGTGACCGAGCACAGGCATCGCTTCATAATCGACCTTGCCGGCGCCTACTTCTCAGCCAGGCTCTCCACGGAACGGCAGCGCATCCTTGACCAGGTGCAGGGCGGGGAGGTCATCCTCGACATGTTCGCCGGTGTCGGGCCGTTCGCCATCACGCTCGCAGCAAAGGCAGCGCTCGTGGTTGCTGCCGATCTCAACCCGCAGGCAATTGAACTGATGTTGGAAAATATCATGCAGAACCGGGTATGGAACGTGCTGCCGGTGCTCGCGGATGCCCGTCGTCTGTCCTCTGTCCTGCCGTGGAAGTTCGACCGGATCGTGATGAACCTCCCCCTTTCCGGCACGGAATTCCTGCCGGATGCCTTCCGGTTGTGCCGGCCGGGGGGCACCATCCATTTCTATTCGCTGGTGTCTGCCGAAGGCGAGCATACCCCCCGGATACAGGAACTGGGCGGGACGGTGCTTGCGGAACGGGAGGTATGGTCGTACTCGCCCGGACAGTGGCATGCGGTGTATGATGTGCGGACCGGCTGAGCATATGCGATAAGCCCCTCCGGGGGGGTCTTGCTTCAGTTGGATTTTTTTGGGAAAGGGAGCATGAGTTCCCCCTGCCAGGGCCGGAATACCGGGGGAAAAACAAATGAACCGGCAGTCCTATGATCTAACAGGAATCCCCATGACCCCTAACACCGAGTGGAAAAAAGTCGCAGCCTCCCTTATTGCTGCTGGTGTTTTTTTTGTCCTCTGTCTGGTCTCTTATTTTACCGTTGAGGGTATGAGCGGCGGGTTCGCCCTTGCCTTCATCTCCTTTTTCCTTACCATCAGCAGTTTTGTCGTTGCCCTGTTCTTTATCCACCGCGCCCGGGTGATGGACGCGATCCTTGCCGATCCATCACCGCTCGCGCACTGGACCTACCCGGAGGAAAGCGTCCGTGCAAACGTGGAGCGGGAATACCGGGATTATCAGGA
>Ga0116171_10005945_pt1 | contig 10644 bp, 9 predicted proteins | sample AD_JPNHW2_MetaG_FD_89798 | JGI IMG/M metagenome (GOLD analysis project Ga0116171, IMG submission 89798) | Active sludge microbial communities of municipal wastewater-treating anaerobic digesters from Japan - AD_JPNHW2_MetaG | ecosystem: Engineered > Bioreactor > Anaerobic > Digestate | place...
CAGCGAGAGGACGGCCCCCTGCCAGAGCGAGTGGATCACCGTCCAGCCCAGGGCCCCCAGCAGGGAGGAGCCGACGGGGTCAGCGAGCGGTCCCATTCCGTTCCTCCTCCAGCCGGTCCAGGAACTGGCGGATCTCGGAGATCTCTTCCGGCGAGGCCCGATGGTCCGAGAGGGCCTGCATTACCAGCTTGGCCGCCGAGCCGCCGAAGGCCGCCGCCACGAAGCGGTCAAGCAGGCGCCGCTGGGTCTCCCCGCGGCGCACCGCCGGCGCGTACCGGTGGCTGCGCTGCGTCTCGTCGCGGTCCAGCAGACCCTTCTCGTGCATGATCTGCATCAGCTTGAGGGTGGTGGTGTAGCCCACCGTCCGCTCCTCGCTGAGACGGTCGTTGACCTGGCGTACCGTGGCCGGCCCCAGCTCCCAGAGCACCTGCAGGATCTCGAGCTCGGCCGCCGTCGGCCGGACCGTCCCTCGTTTGTCCATCGTCGCCTCCATCTATTTTTTCTAGCTATCTACGAAGCGCTTCGTAATAAAGGTAACTTGTTTTCGTCACCTTGTCAACAGTCATACGAATTTTTTCGTAATTAGATTCCCTAGAAAAAGTGGGCAGGGGAAAATCGCCGGGCGCCCGCGGGGCCGCGGGCTCAGGATCCGGGAAGGCGCTTCCGCTCGCTCTCTCGCTTGCCTTCGATCAGCCGGGCCACCACCTTGAAGTGGACCAGCTGCGCCGGGGTGAGCAGGGCCTGGACCTGTTTGTCCTTCTTGCCCGCCAGCCGCTCGAACCGCGAATCGTCCACCCGCCGCTCCCGTTTCTCCCAGCTGCCACGGTCCTTGTCCATTCCGCCGGAGCTCGACGTGGTGCCCGGGGCAAATCCGCCCTGACCGGGCAGTCCCCCCGGCAATCCGCCGGGCAGTCCGCCCTGGTATTCGCCGGGCTCGTCCTGCGGCTGCTGCGCCTCCTCGCGTTCGATGCGCAAATCGGCCTCGTATTCGCTCAGGATCGTATGCAGCGCGACGCATTGGCCATCGGCCAACTGCAAGCCTTCGCGCCAGTAGAGAAATTCCCACTCCGCATCCCGCCTGGCCTGCCAGCCCCGGTACCGTTCCGTCTGGGACGGATCGAGCAGGGACCGCAGGTGCCGGTCGACCAGCTGCTGGCGCAGGCCAGCGGCAGCGATCAGCCCCTTGGGGTCGGCGGCGTTCTGTTCCCGGTCGAGCCGCGCCTGGCTCTCGATCATCCGCGCCAGTCGCCCCACCTCCGCGGTCTGCTCCGGCGACAACGACAGCAGGGCCCCCAGCTCGCGCCACTCCTTCCCGGCCGGCGCCGGCGAATCCGCCGTCTGCGCCGCCAGCAGCCCGCAAGCAAACAGTCCCAGCAGCATGGCTATTCTACGGTTCATTCGTGCCCTCCTCCTCGGGAGGTTCTTGGCCCGTCCTCGCAGCGGTCTTCCTCCACCTGAAACGACTGGACCAGGGCCAGCAGGTCCTCGGCATTGCTCCGCATGCTCTGGCCCGTGGCGGCGAATTCCTCGACCAGGGCCGAATTCTGGGTGATCGCTGAGTCCAGCTGGGCCACCGCCAGGTTGATCTGCTCCACGCCGGTCGATTGCTCATTCGATGCATCGGTGATCTGCTGGATACGCACCACGATGTCCTTCATCACTCCGGTGATTTCCGAAAAGAACTTGGTGGTCGCCTCGACCAGCGACATCCCCTTGTGGGAAGATTCCACGTTGCGGGTGACGATGTCCTGGATGGTCCTGGACGACTCCGCGGTCTTCTGGGCCAGATTGCGGACTTCGGCTGCCACCACCGCGAATCCCCTGCCGGCATCCCCCGCCCGGGCCGCTTCCACCGCCGCATTGAGGGCCAGCAGGTTGGTCTGGAAGCTGATGTCGTTGATGACGTTGATGATGCTGTCGATCTTCTGGGTCGAATCGTCGATCTCCTTCATGGTCGAACGGACGTTGTCCATCAACGCCTGCTTGGATTGGAGATCGGTGTTGAAGGCGACCAGGGTCTGGTTCATTTCGGTGGCATTGCGGCTGTTCTGCTTGATGTTGGCCGTCAGTTGCGTCAGAGTGGTCGAGGTTTCGGTGACCGAGGCGGCCTGCTCGCCGGAGCGGGTCGCCAGGTCGTCGCTTCCCGCGGTAACGGCCTCAGTCGAGTGGTACACCGCGGTGGAAGAGTCCCGCACCCGCAGCACCAGTTCCTGGATCTTGGCGACGAATCGGTTGATCAACCCGGACAACCGGCCGATCTCGTCGCCGGAAAACACCCGGATCCGCTTGGTCAGATCGGCTTCGCCACTGGCCAGGTCCTCGGTCATCCCTGTCAGCAGGTTCAGCGGCTTCGTGACCCAGCGGGTCGTGACGAAGAGAAGCATGGCGAACAGGAGCAGAACGATCACGACCCCAGCCAGGAACAGGAAGGAGCGGATCCGCTGTATGTCCTGGACGAACTCTTCCTGGTAACTGCTGCTGGCGACGATCCAGTCCCAGTCCTTGAAGTGGGAGAACACCACGATCTTCTCCCGGGGCGAGGTCTCGTTCATCTCGGCGTTCACCCAGGGGTAGCGGATGATCCCGGAATGCTGCTCGATCATCTCGCAGACGAACTTCCGGCCGCGACTGTCCTGAACATCGAGCATGCTCTGGCCTTCCTTGGCCGGATGGATGGTCAGCACCCCCGCCCGCTTGGCGCTGGCATCGATCGCATAGACGTAGCCGGTTTTCCCCACCTTGATCCGGCCGACCCGTTCCTTCAGCGCCTTCAGGTCCGAGTCGAAATCGATGCCGATGAACAGCGCGGCGATGGTGGTGCCATTCGCCTCCACCGGCAGGTAATGGGTCATGTAATTCCGGCCGAACAGCACGGCCGTCCCGGTGTATTCCTGCTTTTGCAGCAGTCGTTGGTATGCCGGATGGTCCTGGGCCAGCGACGTGCCGATCACCCGTTCGCCACGCTCGTTTTTCAGCGAGGAGGCAATCCGCACGAAATTTTCCCCCTGCCGCACGAACACGGTGGCCACGCCGCCGGTCTGGGCGGTGAACTGGTCCACCCCCGGGTAGGTCGGGGAGATGTCGGCCTTTCCCGAAAGCAGTACCGGCAGGGTATGGCTCCCCACGGTCTGGGTCCGTCCCATATCCAGCGAGAACGGACCCGGGAAAGTGGCCCGGAAGAGGCGTCCAAGTCGCTGGGTCCCATCCTTCAGGCTCCCGTTGTACGCATCCATCATCGCGACCACCAGATCGTTGGCCCGGGTCAGGTCTTCGATCTTGCCTCTCTCCACGATCGAACCCGTCTTGATGTCGATGAAGGCGACGAGGCCCCCCAGCAGCAGCAGGATCAGCACCGTCTGCACCCCGATCAGCTTTTTCGCGATCGACAAGTCCTGGAACTGAAGCTTCATCATGCGCTCCTCCTGGTCGAAGACGGGACGTCCTCCATTGCCGTGCTATGATACACCCAATCGATCGCAAAAAAGAAAGGGGTTTTTCGCCGAATCGCAGCAGTGGCCCGGACCGGGCGAAGCGTCCCGAGCTTCCAACGACACTCCCGGCAAGAGGCCCGGCCGCATTCTTTCCGCGCGGCGCGAAGACTTGAAAAAGAGATGGAATTGATCTAGGTTGTTTCCAGTCGTATCGAGACCGTGATTCCGGTTCCCATGGCGGGCCGGGATAAGGGAGGGAAGGATGCCGATGAGTGCCCTGCTTGGATTCATGAGCTGGTTCGGAGCCATGACGGTGGGAGGCGGAGATGCGAAGACGACCGATTTCTTCCCGACCCCGCTGGGCGACCTGCGGATCTCCTGCATCACCCACGCCACCCTGATGATCACCTGGAACGGCCTGGTGATCCACGTCGACCCGCAGCGGGAGAGTGCCCGTCTTCCCAAGGCCGACCTGATCCTGCTCACCCACGAGCACAGCGACCACCTCGACACCGGGGCCATTGCCGCGCTGAAGAAGGACGGCACCGAGTTGATCTACTCCGCCTCCTGCGCCGGGCAGCTGCCGGGCGGCACGGTCATGCGCAACGGCGACACGCGGGAATGGCGCGGCATTCGCATCGAAGCGGTGCCGGCCTACAACCTGGTTCACGGACCGGGTCCCGGCAAGCTCTACCATCCGAAGGGGAACGGCAACGGATACCTGCTGACCCTGGGCGGGAAAAGGCTCTACCTCGCCGGAGACACCGAGAACATCCCGGAGATGAAGAGCCTGCGGAACGTCGACGTGGCGTTCCTGCCGATGAACCTCCCCTACACCATGACCCCGGAGATGGTGGCCGACGCGGCCAGGGCTTTCCGGCCGAAGATCCTCTACCCCTACCACTACGGCGACACCGACCCCCATCGGTTGGTGGCGCTGCTCGCCGGGGAGATGGGCATTGAGGTGCGCATCCGTTCCCTGCGATGACCCGCGACGAAAGAACAAGGAGAACTCATGAGTGACCCGGTCAAAGTACTGCACCGATCCCGGAAAAACCGGATGATCGCCGGCGTCTGCGGCGGTCTCGGCGAACACTTCGGGATCGACCCCACGTTGGTCCGCATCGTCTACGTCGTCGGCTCGATCCTGAGCGTGGCCTTCCCCGGCATCCTGGTCTACCTGATCCTGTGGGTAGTGATCCCCGAGGAGCCGGCCTGACTTGGCAGTTCATGGCGAGGAGGCGCCCCCGCTCGCGGTGGTTTACTCCCTGGGCAGCTGCAGTTCGGTCACCTCGCCCAGCCCCAGCGTCTTCAACGGCTCCAGCAGCTGAGCCTTGGGGCCGACCACCAGCACCACCAGCCCGTCGGGGTTCAGGACCCGGCGGGCCATCGCCTTCACTTTGGCGGCGTCCACCGCCGCGATGCGGCCCAGATACTTGTCGAAGTAATCGTCGGGAAAGCCCTGCAAGCGCATGGTCATGGTCTGGTAAAGCAGCGCCGCCGGGGATTCGAAACGGAAGACGAAGGAGTTGGCTTCGTAACTCTTGGCGGTAGCCAGCTCGCCCGGAGTCACCTCGTTTTCGGTCAGAGCACGGACGATGTCGGCAATCACCCGGGTGGCCTCGCCCGCCGTCTGGGTCTTGGTCTGGGTGAAGCAGGTGAACGCGCCGCGGTCGCGACCGGCCCCCACCGTGCCGTAGGCCGAGTAGGCCAGCCCGCGATGGGAGCGCACCTCGCGCATGATGCGCGAATTGAAACCGCCCCCGCCCAGGACGAAGTTGAGCACCGACAACTCGGCGTTGTCGGGGTCGAGCCGGCCAGTGCCAAGGTGGCCGATCAGCAGCACCGCCTGGGTCATGGCGGGTTTGTCCACCAGGTAGATGCCGGGCCGGGCCGCCAGCGTCACCGGAGGAACCTCCGGTCCCGCGGACCGGGCCGCCGGCCAGGCAGCGAAGTCGCGCTTGACCCGGGCCACGGCCCACGCCGGATCGAAATCGCCACAAATGGCGATCATCACCCGTTTGCCGAGCAGGGAGCCACGATGGAACCCGACCAGGTCGGCCCTGGTGATGGCGCTCACCGAAGCCGACGTCGTGCGCCGTCCCTCGGGTTGGCTCCGGCCGTAGAGCAGCTCCGGCCAAAGGGTGTAGGCCGTCCCCTGGGGATCGTCCCAGCGGCGGCGGATCCCCTCCAGGTCGCCTTTCTTCTCGGAGTCGAGGCGGGCCTCGTCGAAACGCGGCCGGAACACCATGTCGGTCAGCAGCTGCCAAGAGACTTCGAAGTTCTCACGTAGCGACCAGAGAGAGAGGGTCGAATTCTCCAGGTCGGGAAAGACGTTGATCGTGGTGCCCAGCCCGTCGAGCCGGTCATCCACCTGTTCGGGAGTCAGACCGCCGGCCCCGCCGCTCTTGAGCGCGCGCACGGTCAGCGAGGAGAGTCCTTCGCGCCCCTGCGGATCGAGGATGGATCCCGACTCGACCACCATGTAGGCCCGCACCAGCGGCACATCGTGGTCGGGCAGCAGCAGCAGCTGACTGCCGCCGCCCAGTTCCACGGTCTGGGGCTTTGCCGGAGCGAAACGCAACTCCGGAAAGCGCAGGACACGCGGATCCCGGGCAGGTTGAGCGAGCAGGGCGACCGACAGCAACGGAATCAGAAACAGGACGCGTTTCACTTCTCACCTCCCTCGACCTGGCGTTCCAGGGTACCGACGGTACGGTTGGCCGCCACGAAGTACTTCCGGGCCACGGCCCCGATCTCCGCGGGGGTGACCGTCTTGAGCTGCTCGACCCGTTTGGATTCGACGTCGACGTCGTGGCTGAGCAGGGCGTTGCTCAGGATGCGGAAGGCCAGGACCATGTTGCGATCCATCCCGTTCATCAGGCCGGCCGCGGCCTGGTTGATGGCCCGGCGCAGCTCCGCTTCCGAGACCGGCTCGGTTTTGAGCCGCTCCAGGTGGGCGTAGAATTCATTTTCCAGCTCCGCGGCGGTGTGGGGATGGCGCGGAGTCCCCGCCAGCAGGAAGAGAGATGGGTAGCGTCTGCCGATAGCATCGGCCGAGGCGGTGACACTGACGGCCAGCTGCCGGCGGGTCACCAGGTCGCGGGAGAGCCGCGCCGAGTCGCCCGCATTCAGCACCAGCTCGATCATCTTGAGTACCAGTCCGTCGCGCGATTCACCTCCCGGGGTATGAAAGCCGATCAGCAGTTCGGGCTCGGCGTCGCGCCAGACCGTCACCCGCCGCTCGGCATCCTGCGCCGGCTCGAAGTCCGGCATCCGGGGCGGCTCGTCCCCGCGCGGAATGTCGCCGAAGTACTTCGTGGCCAGCCGTTTCACCTCGTCGAAGCGGACGTCGCCCACCAGGGCGGCCATCAGGTTGTTGGGCACGTAGTTGCGGCGAAAAAAGCCCTGCGCCCGCTCCTTGGTGAAGGTCTGGATGTCGTGCATGTAGCCGATCACCTCGTGCCGGTAGGGGTGGACCATGAAAGCGGCGTTGAGAAACTGCTCGAAAAGGTCGCCGCTGGGGTTGTTGTCCACCGCCATGCGCCGCTCCTCGCAAATCACGTCGCGTTCGGAGTAAAACTCGCGCATCACCAGATTTTTCAGCTTTTCCGACTCCATCAGAAACCAGAGCTCGAGCCGGTTGGCCGGCAGCGAGATGAAGTACTGGGTGGTGTCGGGCCCGGTGGAGGCGTTGCGCCCCCGTCCGCCGTTTTCGCTGTAAATCTGGTTGTACTCTTCCTTGACCGCGTAGCGGGCGTGCTTCTCCTGGAGATCGGCAAGCTCCTTGCGCAGTCCGGCGACCCGGGCGGCATCGGCCGACGCCCCCTTGTCCAGTTCGGCGGTGAGCTCGTTCCCCACCCGGTCCATTTCGGCCAGGATCGGCAGCTCGGCCTGATAGTCCCTGGTGCCGATCACCGGCGTCCCCTTCTTGGACAGGTGTTCGATGAAGTGGGCCAGGCCGGTCTCGCCCGGCCGCTCGTCGGCGCTGCCGGTCCGGGCCATGTAGATGCCGAAGAAGGTGGGGATCTGGTGACGCTCGTAGACCCAGAAGGTCATGCCATTGGCCAGCGTGAAGGACTTGGCGCGCTGGGAGAGTCCGCCGGCAAACGCCAGTCCGCTCAGTAGCGGGATCAGCCCCGCCAGAAGCAGTGTCTTTCTCACGATTCACCTCGCTTTTTCGGGAGTCCGGAGAATCGCTATACGCATCCGCCCCCCGTAGTGTTTGCGGTGAGTGGAGGTGCCCGCAAAGGACCGCTGGAATCCCCTCGCCCCGCAACCGCGAGGCCCGGCAGCGAAGACAGGCCTGGACGGGGAAAACCGTCCGGGCGCGGCTTCAGCGGATGTCGATCAGGTATATCGAAAACGAACCGGTGTGCGGATGGTCGTTGCCGCCGTACTCGCGCACCCAGATCTCCTGGTTCGCGCCACCGTTGCCCATGTTGACCGAGTAGTACACGTCCCGGTCGTGCCATTTGCCCAGGACCTTCTTCTGCCGCAGGGTGGCCTTCTCGATGACCGGATAGTGCAGTGAGGTGAAGGCCGCGTCCGATTCGTTGGTCAGCACGATCACCGGCCGATCGGCATCCAGCCAGGCCTTGACCTTCCGGAACTTGTCGTACTCCGTGCCCCGGATCCGCTCGAGCGAACAACGGTAGCCCAGCCCTTTGACGTAGTTGTCGGCCCGTTCCATCTTGTTGCCCGTGGTACGGCCGTACTTCTTCCCCATCCACTCGCCGTAGGTCGTATCCATGACCTGGGCGATCCGGCTCATCTCGCTACCCAGCGCCGGATCGTCGGTTCCCGATTGCCGGTGGGGCATGGTGACCCCGGTCAGCAGGTTCGCCTTGCCCCGGTGCTCCTTCCAGTAGCCGAAGACAATGGCCCAGGCCGTCGCGCCGCAGCCGACCGGGTAGCCCGACGAGGTGATCGTCTGGTACCAGCGCGGTGTCGTCTGACGCAACTCGGCCTTGATCTCCCGATAGTCATCTGCCCAGGCCACGACGGGGGCGAGCGCGCCCATCCCCAGCCAGACCGCGAGCCAGACTCCGAACGAGCGCCGCCATCCCCTGGTGTGCAATCCACGGATCATGGTTCCCTCCCTCCATTCAAACGATCGAATCCCTCTCGTTACCGATGACCCGGTTATAGTCCACGGCCGGACGGATTTCAACTGTTTTTTCGGACTCGCCACGTCGGGAACCCCGGGGGCAGGTACCGCCCGCCCGCGCTCCCGGGCGGAGTTTCCGGGCCCCGGCCGTCCCTGGAAACTCAGGTCTGGAATCGTTCCACCAGCTCCTTGAGTTCGCTGGATCCGGCCAGCATCTCCCTCGCGGCGCCGTTGAAATCCTCCACCAGGGTGGCATTCTGGTTGATGACCCGTTCCAATTGGGCAACCGCCTGGTTGATCTGTTCCACTCCGGTGGACTGCTCCCGCGACGAGCTGGCGATCCCATGCATCTTGGCCGCGATCTCGCCGACGAAAGAGGCGATGCTGGCGAAAAACGTCGCCGTCTGATTGACCAGGTCGGTCCCCCGTTTCGTGGTCTCGATGTTGTGGGTCACGATGTCCTGGATATTTCGGGAGGACTCGGACGTTTTCTGCGCCAGGTTGCGGACCTCGGCCGCCACGACGGCAAAACCGCGACCGGCATCGCCTGCTCGCGCCGCTTCGACCGCCGCGTTGAGGGCCAGCAGGTTGGTCTGAAAACTGATCTCGTTGATCACGTTGACGATCTCGTCGATCTTCCTCCCCGAATCGAAGATCTCCTTCATGGCCCCGGTCACGTTGTCGATCAGGGCCTGCTTGATCTTGACCTCGGCGTTGAACTGCTCCAGCCGCTTGTTCACTTCGTCGGAATTCTCCTGGTTCCGCTTCAGGACGGAGGTGAATTCCTCGAGGGTGGTCGAAGTCTCGGTGATCGAAGCCGCCTGCTCATTGGTGCGCACGGCCAGCAATTCGCTACCGCTGGAGATCCGGGTGGTGGAATCGATCAACGAAAGGCTGCGTTCCTTCACTCTGGCCACGATCTCGTGGATCTGCTGCAAAAAGCGGTTGAACCAATCGCTCAACTCCCCCAGTTCGTCCCGGTTGTCCGAGCGGATCCGCCGGGTCAGGTCCCCCTCGCCCTCGGCCAGGTCCTGCGCCCGGACCACCATCTCCCGGACCGGACCGGTGATGGTGCGGGCCACCAGGAACCAGAAGGAGATAGCGGCCAGGATCGCCACGAAGGTGATCAGCACGATCAGCACCACCACCCGGGAATAAGCGCCGACCGAAGCCTGCTGGGTCTGCTTCATGATCCGGTCGTTGATCTCCTGAAGGGTGTTGAGGTACTCTCTCATGACCTCGAACTTGTCGCTCGCGGGCCCCAGGCTCAGCTCTCTCGCCACCGCCCGGGCCTCCTCGCCGCCGCTTGTCCGCTCCTTGACGATCCGCTGCGTCAGGGCCTCCCATTCGGTCCGTGCCGCCTCGTACTTCGGGAAGACGGCCCTCTCCTCGGCGGTGGAGCCCAGCTTCTTGTACTCTTCCCAGCGCTGCTTTGACTGGACGAAGGCCTCTTCGTAATCCGCCGCCATCTTGTCCATTACCGCGGGTGCCGTGTTCTTGAACATCATAGACCGTTCCGCCACCAGCAGCTTCTGGAGGTCCCGGTCGGCCCGGATCAGGGAATCCATGGCCGGGATCCTGACGCCGACCATGTCCCGCACGTAGCTATGGATCTCGCGAGTGCTTCTGATACCGAGAACGCCGACGGCGACGATGAAGATGATCATGGACAGGAAGGCAATAACGAACTTTTTACCGATCCTCAGGTTCTTGTACCAGTCCATTTGTTCCTCCGAGTTAGCAAGTGGAGCTGCCGGAAAAGAGAGTCACACACACTGCACAATAAGGCTTCGGAAAACCAGGTGCGCAAGACTCACGGGCTGGTTCCCGCTTGAGATTTGTGCATAGAAACAAGGCAGAAAAGCACACCCGCAAGAGAATCATGCCATGATCCTAAAGCGAGTTTTATAGATCAGAAATATCAGATTTGCAAGAGGCGATGGATATAAAAAAATTTTCGGGGAGGAAACCCCTTTCAATCCCGGAAAGCTTACTCCGGGTTCGCGGCCGCCATCTCGGCGGCGATGGCCGCGAAGGCGCCGGCGGGATCGGAGGCCCCGGAGATGGCCCGGCCGATCACCAGGTAGTCGGCCCCGGCGGCGA
>Ga0116171_10005946_pt1 | contig 10644 bp, 8 predicted proteins | sample AD_JPNHW2_MetaG_FD_89798 | JGI IMG/M metagenome (GOLD analysis project Ga0116171, IMG submission 89798) | Active sludge microbial communities of municipal wastewater-treating anaerobic digesters from Japan - AD_JPNHW2_MetaG | ecosystem: Engineered > Bioreactor > Anaerobic > Digestate | place...
AGGAGTGTGAGAGGTAGCCAGAACGGCAGGCGCTGCAGATACCACCAGGGAGGCTGGCTGGCCACCCGCGACGAGGAGGCGCCTTCCGAGAGAGTGAAGCGGGCGAAGGCGGCCAGGCTGGCGAACGGACGGCCCCAGGTCGCCCAGTCCACGGCACCCACCGTCAGGATGGCTCCGAGGCAGAACCCGGCGGCGACCAGGAGCGCCGCGCCCAGGCGGCGCCGCTTCGTCCCCATGGGCACCGCCGCGAGAAGGAGAAGGGGAGGCAGGAAGGCGACCTCGCTGTAGCGGCAAGCAAATGCCACGGCCGCCAGGCCTCCGGCCGCCAGCAACCGCGGGGGGCCGGCTCGTTCCGCGAGGGTCAGCAGGGCTGCTCCCAGCAAACAGGTCACGGACACCGTGCGGGGGTAGGTGGTGGCGCCGTACCCAAGCGGCAGCCAGTGAAGGGCATAGAGCCCGGCGGCCGCGACCGCGAGGCCTTCGTCCAACCCGAGCCGGCGGCCCAGCAGAAGAAGCAGGAGGACGTTGACGGACGCCAGCAGCACGAACGGGAGGCGGCCGACGAGGACGAGCCTGGTCGGATCGTGGACGCCCAGGAGACCCGCAACCTGCAGGGTCGGCGCCACCAGCCCCTCGGGGAGCAGCAGGTTGCGGATGGGCCAGGGGGAGAAGTCGAGGCCAGTGGCGCTCCGGAAGCCCGCTTCGAGGATCTCGACGTCGTCTCCGCCCACGAAGCCCGGACACAGCCATGCGAGGGCCAGGCGAGCCAGGGTCGTGAGGACGACGATCACGATCAGCGCTCGGAGGCCGGACCACGAGGGCCCTCGTGGGGATGGCGGCAAGAAGCTGTGCACGGGCTGGAACGCTACCGCGGCGGGCCGAGGACGCGGTGCCGCAGGCGGCCGAGGGCGGTATTCAGGGGATTGTTGCGTGCCAGGAAGCGGACGACTGGCATGCGCCGACGTCCCATCTCCGCCTCCAGCTCCTTCAACCCGACGTGGCCCGGCTCGACCGAAAGGCCTCGGCGAATCGCCTCGACGGCCCGGCTCCGGGACCGGCCGGCGACCCACACCCGGGCGAGGTTGAAGTAGAACTCGGCCTTGAAGAACTCGCGATCGATCGCCGCCTGGCAGAACTGAGCGCCCTCCCGATAGCGGCCGCGGTGCATTGCCACGCAAAGGCCGTAGTAGGAGAGGATCGGGGCCAGGGGCTTGCTGTAGCCGACCCGCTGGTAGCGGTCGTAGGCCTCCTTGAGGAGGATGTAGCCGCGCTCGAAGTCCTCCCGTCGAGCGGCGGCGATCCCCTGGCGGGCGACCTCCGCCGCGTCCCCGGAGCCGACCTCGGCAAGCACGGCCACTGGGTCGAGGGTTTCGCGTACCATGCCGAAAGTATACTCGCCGCCGGGAGGACGCCGTTGCCCGTGGAGACCTACCAGAAGGTGCTGCTCGTCGACGCGACCACCGGTTTCTACCGACTGCAGCGCTACCGGGTGGGTGGCTTTTTCGGACCCGTGGACCTCGGGCTGCACCTCTCGAGCCGGCTCAACTCGCTCAACATCGGCACCGGCCTGCTGGCCGGATCGATCTTTCCGGGCTCCAACCGCCTGGTCTTCAGTGGGTTCTCTCCGTGCTGGGGCGGTTTCTACGTCTCTTCGATGGGGGGGGCCGCCCTCGTCTTCGAGAACCTGGGCCTCAACATGGTCTCGATCGTGGGTTGTGCACGCACGCCATCGGTGCTGGTGCTCAACCGGCAGGCGAGCGAGGAGATTGAGGTCGAGCTGCAGCCCGTGGACCTCCCGCGAGTCTGGAGGGAAGGCCGCACCGGGGTGTACTCCCTCATGGACCACGTGTTCGAGCGGTACTCGGGCCGGTACGAAAGCGCGCCCCGGATCCTGGCCACGGGGCCCGCGGCGTTGGCGTCCGACATGGGGGCGATCTGCTCGGTGCCGATCGAGAACGGCAAGCTCACCTTCGTGGACACCTGGGCGGGGCGCGGTGGCTTCGGGACGAAGCTGCTGAAGGAGCATGGCATCGCCGCCATCATCTACGGCGGGTCGTTCGTCGACGAGGACTTCCGCGACCGCAAGGTGGCCGACGACTGGTTCGAGCAGCACTACCAGAAGAAGCTCGCGGCCAAGGACCTCGAGGCGACGACGAAGTACCGGTTCGACCCCAAGTTCGACACCGGCGGCACCTTCGGTGTCAACTACGCGACCGTTCGGGGCGCGATGCTGTCCTTCAACTCCTCCAGCATCTACTGGGACGAAGCACAGCGGCTCGACGTCCACGAGCGCTTCGTCGTCGCTCACTACCTCCGGCAGTTCAACGAGGAGACCATCAAGCCGAAGCGGCAGCACACCTGCGGCGAGCCGTGCGCGGCGGTTTGCAAGAAAATGCACGGCCCGTTCAAGAAGGACTACGAGCCATACCAGACCATGGGTCCCCAGTGCGGCATCTTCGACCAGCGGGCGGCCGAGCGGCTCAACCACCACGCCGATGCGTATGGCTTCGACGCCATCTCAGCGGGCGGCGTGCTGTCGTGGCTCCTGGAGTGCCTCGACAAGGGGGTGCTGACGCCGGACGAGCTCGGGGTCAAGGACCGGCCGGCGTTCTCACCGGCGGGGTTCGCCCTCGAGGGCGACTCGGCGCACAACGCCGAGCTGGGATGTCAGCTCCTCGACGGGATCGTGGCCGGAAGCGGCTACCTCCGGCTCGAGCAGGGCGCGCGGCGGCGGGCCCGCCACCTGGCCCGGGAAAAGGGCCGCCAGGTCATGGACCTCTTCGTGTGTGCGGCGTTCGCGCGCAAAGGCTGGATGGTTCCCAACCAGTACTGGACGCCGGGAGTGCTCGCGCCCATGGCCATGATGGGCAAGTACTACATGTTCTATGGCCAGGAGTTCGTGCCGCCGCGCGAGCTCGGGCGGATCAATGCCGAGCGCATGCGGCGCGAGCTGGTCCTCGACAACCTCGGGATGTGCCGCTTCCACCGGGCCTGGGCGGAGGACATGCTCCCCGAGATCGTCGAGTCGCTCTTTGGCCAGCGCGAGGCCTTCCTGAAGGGGATCGATGTGACCGCCAGCCGCATCAACGCCCGCAACGCCTCGGTGTTCTGGGAATCCGAGCGGTCGGTCGACCTGGTGCGGCTGTTCCTGCAGCGGAAGCGCGACGTCGACGGCAACAACGACCCCGAGCTCGGTCACTGGCTGGACCGTTTCAACGCCGACAAGCAGGCCGCGGCCCTCGACTTCTGGTACGAGATGCACAAGGGCGCCCACGAGTCGTTGCGGGAATTTTGACAACAGGCTCCAGGCTCAAGGCCTTGGACTCAAGGTCCCCCTTCTTCCCGGGCAGGTGAAGGCTCTCAATTCACGAGTTCTCTGCCTTGAGCCTGGCTGGGTGGGGGAAGCTACTCGAGCTCGACCTCGACGGCGCCGACGATGTGGACGGCGAGGTTGTAGAGCGCGGTGAGCAACGCGCCCGACACAAACCCGATCACCAGGTAGCTCCCCGGAACCGCGACCAGCGCCAGGAGGGCGACGACTCCCTTGCCAGGGGCAACCAGCCCCCGGGCCGCGACCGGTATCGGTACGACCAGGATCATGAAGGCGGCAAGCACGCCGATCAGCAGCCCAAGGACACCGTAGAGCGCGGCGGTCACCTTTGCGGCGGTCAGCACGTCGACGTGCTTCACCTTGAAACGCACCGAGGCCTCGGCGGTGAACTCGGCAGGGGGCTCGCTCACGGCCGGAGGAGGGACGGCAACCGGAGCGTCTCCGAAAGGCTGGGACGGAATCTCCAGGGGATGCGGCACGGACGAGGGCGGCTCGGGGGGCGCGACGGGCCCAGGCGCGACGCGGAAGCCCTGGCCACACTGGGGGCACTTGAGGCCTCGACCCAGATAGCGCTCCGGGACGACCAACTGCTTGCCGCACTGCTCGCAGGTGTGGGAGTAATTTGCCATCTTCATGCCCTCTCAACACTTGGCTTGATTATACCGGGCGAGTAGCGAGGGCGCAACGCGCCCGTGGTGCGCCGCGTCACGTCTCAGGCGTCCGGCTTGATCACGAAGCTGAGCTGGAGGCTCGGGCTCATCGCCAGGTCCGCAGGCGACGTGTAGGCTGGGCGTTCCTGGGCGAGACTGATGCCGCGCGTGCGGTAGGCGGCGGCCACGAGCTCCGAGCAGAACCAGGTGCGGTCACGCCAGGCGTGGGGCTTGTGGCCCAGCGCCAGGACGACGAGAAATCGCACCAGGCCGGCGTGATCGTAGAGCTTCCCAAGCTGTTGGAGGCAGAAACCGAGTGCGCCGCGCCGCTGCTCGGGCGTGGCTTCGCGGAGGCGGTAGTAGTCGATGCCCCCATGGTACTGGCGCACCGCCTCGGACATCAGGATGAGCCGGACGCCCTTGCCGACCGCCTCGACGCAGTAGACGTGGCCCTCGAAGAGCATCACGAGCCCGACATGGGAGTAGGGGCTCGCGGTGAGGAGGCGGATCGCCCGGCTCATGGGTCCTCGGCCGCGGAACAGCAGGACGTCGCCGTCCGTGAACTCGGCACGGGCTCGGGCATAGCTCTCCTGCCGGGCCCCGTCTCGACGGGTGCGGATCTCCTGGCGGATCGCGCGCCGGGCGCGCCCCGTCATGAGGGTATGACTGGCACTCCGTTGCAAGTCATCCATGACCACTCAAGGTAGCACGGCCCCACGCCGGTCGAGGGGGAGTCGCACCTCGAACACGGAACCCTGGCCGAGAGTGCTGGCGACGTGGATCCGGCCGCCGTGCGCCTGGACGATGCCGTGCACGACCGCGAGGCCAAGCCCGGTGCCCTGCCCTGCCTCCTTGGTCGTGAAGAAGGGATCGAAGATGCGGGCTCGCACCTCGTCCGGGATGCCGAGCCCGGTGTCCGTCACGGCCAGCACGACATCGGCGCCCTCGAGACGGGTCACCACGGTCAGCGTTCCCCCCTCGGGCATGGACTGCACGCCGTTGACCATCAGATTCACGAGCACCTGCTGAAGCTGCGTGGCGTCGGCGGGGATGGCGGGCAGGCTGGGATCCAGCCGCCTCACCACCTGCACGCCGGCACGTTCGCAGCGTCCGAGCATGAAGTGCAGCACATCGCGGACGACGCGGTCGAGGTCCGTGGGCACGAGACGCGGCGGCACCTGGCGGGCGAAGAGCAGGAGGTTGCGGACGATCTCCCGGGCGTGCAGGCACGCCTTGACGATGCGGTCGAGGTCGGCCGCCGACTGCTCGGGGAGTCCCGACGCCTTCTGCACGAGCTGGGTGTAGCCCAGGATCGCGCCGAGAGGCTCGTTGAGCTCGTGGGCGACACCTGCCGCGAGGCGGCCGACGCTGGCGAGTCGCTCGCTGTGGCGCAACTGCTCGGCCAGAGTGGCCCGCTCTTCCGCCTCCGCCCGCCTGTGGACGAGCTGACCGACCTGCCGCGCCACCTCGTCGATGAGGCTGCGCTCCTCGCGCAAGAAAGGCCCTTCCTCAGCCGGCGGGAGCATGCGGGCGTAGGCGACCTCCACCCGCCCCCGCTCGACGCCATCCACGAGCACTGGCGCGGCCTGAGTCGCCACCTCCTCGGCCGAGGGCGGCGCCCCGAGCGCGCGGCCGTCGAGCACGATGCGCGCCAGGCAGGCGTCCGAGTGCTGCCAGGCGAAGGGGAGCAGCCTGGCGATGGTGTGGAGGGTCTCGTCGAGGCTGCCTCCCTGGTCCCCGAGCTGGGCGATGGCGTACAGGCACGACAGCTCCTTGACCCGCTCGCCGAGCGCCCACTGCGCCTGCTGGTACGCCAGGCACTCCGCCACCTCGATCGCCAGTCGGCCCAGCGCCTCGAGATCTCGCCATGCCGACGCCACGCCCTCGAACCGCAGCGCGCCAAGGGTCTGCTCGCCGAAGACCAGGGGGATCAACACCGGAAGCGGGGCCGGGCTCACGGCATCGGCGGCTGGGCGGGAGGCCAGGGTCGCGGCGAGACGCGAGCCGGGGCCGAGGACGGAGGTTGTGGTGCACACGCCTGCTTCCTGGAGGAGCGCCTGCAAATCTCCGGCGAACCGCATCCTGGAGGAGCCCAGCGCCGCGAGCTGCCACAGGCTCTGCCGAAGCTTCTCCAGCCTCTCGGCCATCTCGATCGGGATCCCAGTCGTGGCGCGCACTGCCGGGGATGTTACCGCGTCCGCGAGCAGCAGAGCATGGGTCCGAGGAGCGGACGCTCAGCCCGGGGCGTCTCGCGGACACCGGGCCGTGCGAGCCCGTCACGTTCCTTGTAGCCTGGCGGTCAGGCGGTGTCGAGCTTCGCGAGCGGGCGCGGTCCGACCTGGGCGAGCGGGAAGAACGCCTTGGCGCGGCGGCAGATGCCCTCGACGTCGAGGTCGAGACGGGCGCGCAGGAGGTCCTGGGAGCCGTGGGGCTGGTACTCGTCGGGCACGCCCAGACGCTCGAAGACCACCTCGCGGGCGCCGAGCCGGGCGGCCGCTTCCATGACCGCGGAGCCGAAACCTCCGTCCAGGGCGTTCTCCTCGACGGTCATGATGCGCGCCCCGGGCCGCAGGTGGGCGCTCAGGAGCTCGGTGTCCAGCGGCTTGACGAAGCGGGCGTTCACGACGGTGAGGTCCGGTCCGCCCTCGGTGGACAGGCGCTCCGCCGCGCGCACGGACTCGGTCGCCATGATGCCAATCGCCCAGATGACGCCGTCGCGCCCGGAGCGCAGGATCTCCGCCTTGCCGACGGGAAGCAGACGGGGAGCACCGTCCATCTTGACCCCGTAGCCGTTGCCGCGCGGGTAGCGGAGGGCCGACGGGCGGTCGAGAGAAAGGCAGGTCGCGAGCATGTGCCGCAGCTCGTCCTCGTTTCTGGGCGCCATGATGACGAGTCCGGGCAGGCAGCGCAGGAAGGAGAGGTCGTAGACGCCGTGGTGCGTCGGGCCGTCGGAGCCCACCAGTCCGGCGCGGTCGAGCGCGAGGACGACCGGCAGGCGCATGAGGCAGACGTCGTGGAAGACCTGGTCGAAGGCGCGTTGCATGAACGACGAGTAGATGGCCACCACGGGGCGCATGCCACGGGTGGCGAGGCCTCCAGAGAAGGTGACGGCGTGCTCCTCGCAGATCCCGACGTCGAAGAGACGGTCCTTGTGCGCGCGGGCGAAGACGTCGAGGCCCGTCCCCTCCGACATCGCCGCGGTGACGGCGACGATGCGGGGGTCCTGCCTGGCGAGCTCGGTGAGGGTCTCGGCAAACACCCTGGTGTACGACGGGGGGCCGGACGATTTTTTGACCTCGCCAGTCGTGATCGTGAAGGGGTTGGCGCCATGCCAGAACACCGGATCCTGCTCGGCCGGCTTGTACCCCTGGCCCTTGCGGGTCACGACGTGGACGAGCACCGGGTGGCTGTAGTCCCGGTACTCCCTGAAGGTCGCCACGAGCTGGGGAATCGAGTGTCCATTGATCGGTCCGACGTACTTGAAACCAAGCTCCTCGAAGAGGTTACCTGGAACCAGGAGCTGCTTGCCCATCTGCTCGGCCTGCTTGGCCCACTTGATCATGCCCTCGCCGACGCGGGGGATCGAGCGCAGGAACTGCTCGACCTCGTCCTTGAGCCGGCGGTAGGGCTGGCCGTGGATGATCCGATTCAGGTACCCCTGCCACGCCCCGACGTTGGGTGAGATAGACATCTCGTTGTCGTTGAGCACGATCATCATGCGCTTGCCGAGGAAACCGGCCTGGTTGAGGCCTTCCATGGCCAGCCCGCCGGTGAATGAGCCGTCACCGATGATGGCCGCGACACGGAAGCTCTCACCCTTGAGGTCGCGGGCTGCAGCGATGCCCAGCGCCGCGGAGATGGAGGTGGAGGCGTGGCCGGCGTTGAAGACGTCGTACTCGCTCTCCTCGCGCTTGAGGAAGCCGGAGATGCCGCCGTACGTGCGCAGGGTGCTGAAGCGGTCCCGCCGCCCGGTGAGGACCTTGTGGGGGTAGCACTGGTGCCCGACGTCCCACACGAACTGGTCGCGGGGCGTGTCGAAGGCGTAGTGCAGCGCGATGGTGAGCTCGACCGCGCCCAGGCTGGAGGCGAGGTGGCCTCCTGTCTGGCTGACGCCCGAGAGCAGGAACTGGCGCAGCTCCTCGGCCAGGTCGGGCAGCACCTCGACGTCGACCTGCCGCAGATCTCCAGGGCTGTTGATGTGGTCCAGAACGCTCATGGCTCCCCTAACGGTCCCGGCTGGCGATGTAGTCCACCAGAGGCGCCAGCCGTCCCCCGGGCCCCTCCAGGGCCTGGGCCTCGGTCCGCAGGCTGGCGGAGAGACGTGTCAGCTCGTGGCGCGTCGCGGCCAGTCCGAAGACAGCAGGGTACGTCAGTTTCCCGGCCTCCTTGTCCTTGCCAGGGCTCTTGCCGAGGCTCGCGGCCGTGCCCGTCACGTCGAGGATATCATCGGCGATCTGGAAGGCGAGCCCGAGGCTCTGGCCAAAGCTCGCGAAGCGCCGGCGGACCTCCCCGTCGACGCCAGCGAGCACGGCGCCGAGCTCGACCGAGGCGGCCAGCAGCGCCCCGGTCTTGGCGCGGTGGATGCGCTCCAGGCGCTGGGCGTCCGGAGCCTTCCCGGTCGCCTCGAGGTCTTCAACCTGCCCGCCCACCATGCCGCGCGAGCCGGCGGCCAGGGCCACCAGGCAGCACGCCTCGGCCCGCCTCGCCACCATCGCCTCGCCCCGCGGATGGGTGCCCAGGACGACGAACGCTTCGGTGAGCAAGGCATCGCCGGCCAGGATGGCGAGAGGCTCGTCGTAGGCGATGTGGACGGTGGGTCGGCCCCGCCTCAGGCTGTCGTTGTCGAGCGCGGGGAGGTCGTCGTGGATGAGGGAGTAGGTGTGGATGAGCTCGAGCGCGCAGGCAGCCTCGAGGATGAGCTCGGGATCCCCGCCTGCGGCCTGGCACGCCACCCGGGCGAGGATCGGCCGCACCCGCTTGCCCCCGCCGAAGACCGCATACCGCATGGCGTCGTGGAGACGTCGCGGCCAGGCTTCGGAGGGAGGCAGGAGCCGATCGAGACCGGTATCGACCACCTCCCGCTCGGCCGCCAGGAAGGCCAGAATCCCCACCTCAGACCTCTTCGGTGGCGAACGGTCGGGTGGTGGGCTTCTCGCCCTCCGGGGCCTCGGCGAGGAGCTGCTCGACCTTCGATTCCACTTCGGTGAGCTGGGAGCGGCAGCGACGGGACAGCTTGACGCCCTTTTCGAACAGCTTCAGCGCGTCCTCGAGACCCACCGAGTCATCCTCCAGGCGCTTGACCACGTCTTCCAGTTGCGCCAGTGCGTCCTCGAACGTCTCCTTGCTCATCGCTCTTCCCCCTCACGGCCAACTGCCATCAGGCTTCCTCATCGAACAGAGTTCCTTGCGTCCCGTTGGCTCCCTGCACGAGGGAGCGCACCTCGCCACGGGCGAGGCGGGTCAGCAGCCGCTCGCCGGGGAGGACCGTGCTCGCGTCGCGGAGCGGCCTCGGGTCGTGCTCCCGTGTGGTGATCGAGAACCCGCGCCGCAGCACGTTCTCCGGCGACAGGGCGGCGAGCGCCCGCTCCTGACCGTTCAGCTCGACGCGCCGGCGGCTCACCAGGGAGCGCAGGCGTTCCGCCGCCACGGCCAGTCGCGCCGTCACCAGCTCCCGGCGGCGTGGGGCGCCGAAGCGCACCGGCCAGTGGTAGAGGCGGGACGCCGCTCCGTCGAGTCGCCGGTGCCGGAGCTGGACGAGAGCCCGCAGCAGTTGGGGCAGGGCTTCGAGGCGGCGCAGCCGCTGGGCGAGCTCCTGCAGCCGAGCCGGCAGGCGGGCCAGGCCGCGCGCCCCCTCGGCGCCCTGGAGCCGGAGTCGGGCACGTTCCGGTCGCCCCCCGAACAGGCGCTCGGAACGTTCGGCAGCCTGCTCGACGCGCCGGAGCTGGCCCTCGAGCTGGGCGACGATCATCTCGGCGGCCTGGGTCGGCGTGGCGGCTCGGATGTCAGCGACGAAATCGGCAATCGTGAAATCCACCTCGTGGCCGACGCCGGAGATCACCGGGACCGGAGAGGCTGCAATGGCACGGGCCACCATTTCCTCGTTGAAGCTCCAGAGATCCTCGAGAGAGCCGCCGCCGCGCACGACCAGCAGCGCGTCGGCCAGACCCGAGCGGCCCAGGTAGCGCACAGCGCGGGCGATCTCGCCCTCGGCGCCCTTGCCCTGGACCCGCACCGGGTAGAGGAGCACCTGGAGATGAGGCCAGCGAGACAGGACCTTGAGGACGTCGCGGACGGCGGCGCCGGATGAGGACGTGACGAGACCGAGCCGTTGGGGCAGAGCCGGCAGGGGACGCTTGCGTTCGGCGGCAAAAAGGCCTTCGGAGGCCAGCTTGGCCTTGAGCTGCTCGAAGGCGAGCTGCAGCTCGCCGATGCCCTGCGGCTGGACCTCGGAGACGATGAGCTGCAGGGAGCCGCGCGCGGGGTAGACCTCCAACTTGCCGCGGAGAAGCACCGCGAGCCCGTCCTGCAGCTTGAAGCGCAGCCTGTCGGCGAAGCTGGCCCACATCGCGCAGTAGAGCACCCCGTCGCCGTCCTTGAGCTGGAAGTAGCGGTGGCCCGAGCCCACGACCTTGACGCCTGACAGCTCACCCCGCACCCACACCT
>Ga0116171_10005947_pt1 | contig 10644 bp, 13 predicted proteins | sample AD_JPNHW2_MetaG_FD_89798 | JGI IMG/M metagenome (GOLD analysis project Ga0116171, IMG submission 89798) | Active sludge microbial communities of municipal wastewater-treating anaerobic digesters from Japan - AD_JPNHW2_MetaG | ecosystem: Engineered > Bioreactor > Anaerobic > Digestate | place...
GCGATAAGACGCTGTATGACGCCGCGCTTCAGACGCTGGAAGCGATCCGGCGCATCAAGGCGGAGCTGCCGGGCGTGCGCACCATGCTGGGGCTTTCCAACATCTCGTTCGGGCTCAAACCGGCGGCGCGCAAAGTGCTCAACGCCGTGTTCCTGCATCAGGCGGTACAGGCCGGCATGGACGCCTGCATCATTCACGTCGCGGCGATTGTCCCGCTGAATGAAGTTCCGGAAGCGCTGCGCAAAGGCGCCGAGGCGCTGCTGAACAATGACCGCTCGAACGGCGACCCGCTGGAAAACTACATCAACCTGTTTGAGACCGTCCAGGAGACGGCCGAGGTCGCGGTGGAAAGCCGGCCGTCGGCCGATGTGCTGGCGGATGCGATCATTCGCGGCAAGTCGCCGTGGCTCACGCCGGCCATTCCCGATCTGCTGAAAGTGCAGAGCGCCGAGGATATTCTCAACACGATCCTGCTGCCGGCGATGAAAGAGGTCGGGCGGCTGTTCAACGACGGCATCATGCAGCTTCCGTTTGTACTGAAGTCGGCGGAGGTGATGAAGCGCGCGGTGGATATGATCAAACCGTTTATGAAGAGGAGCGCGGCGGGCGATCAGGTTCCGCTGTTCGTCATCGGCACCGTGGCGGGCGACGTGCACGACATCGGCAAAAACCTCGTCGGCATTATTCTTTCCAACAACGGGTTCGATGTCGTCGACCTCGGCATCAAGGTGCCGGTCGAGCAGATGATGGAGGCGGTGAAAAAGCATAACGCCGCAGCGCTCGGCATGAGCGGGTTGCTGGTGAAATCCACGGCGGTGATGGCGGAAAACATGAAAGTGCTCGAGCTCGCCGGATTTAAAACCCCGGTGCTGCTCGGCGGCGCCGCGCTCTCAGAAGAGTTTGTCGACAAGGCCTGCCGGCCGCACTATTCCGGCCAGGTTCTCTACAGCAAAGATGCCTTCGCCGGGCTGGCCGCCATGCAGACACTCAAGGAAACCGGCCGGCTGCCGGATTATGTGGCGCCGACCCGCGACGGCCTGGGCTGCGAAGTCAAACCGGCGGCCGATGAAAAACCGGCCGAACCGATTAACCGCGACGTTCCGGTTCCGGACGTCCGGATCGGCACCACCCTGACGGAAGACATCCCGCTCGACGCGATCTGGAACTATCTCGATCTGAACGGAATGATTAAGGGCGCGTGGGGCTACAAGCAGGGCAAGCTCTCCGACGCCGAATACCAGAAACTGCTCGACGACGAAGTCTATCCGAAGCTCGAAGAGATGAAGCGGATCGCGCGCGGCGTGTTTGAACCGAAAGTGATTCATGGATTTTTCAACTGCCGCGCCGACGGCGACGCGCTGATTCTCCATAATCCGGCCGGCGGCGAAATCCACATGCCCTTCCCGCGCCAGAAAAAAGCGGGCGGGCACTGCCTCGCCGACTTCTTCCGGCCGGATCAGGACATCTGCGCGCTGATGGCCGTGACGCTCGGCAATAAGGTGATGGCGAAAGAGCACGAACTGCGCGACGCCGACCTTTACCACGACTATCTGCTGTTCCACGGACTGGCCGTGATGACCGCCGAGGCGCTGGCCGAAACCTGGCACCGGAAGATCCGTCTGCTCTGGGGTTCGGACGAAGGCGAGCTGACGCTGGCCGAAATCTGGAAACGCAAACTCGACCAGAGCCGTTTCGGCTTCGGCTACGCGCTCTGCCCCGACCTGGCGATGAATAAAGTCTGCTGCGACCTGCTGGACACCAACCGGATCGGCCTGAACGTCACAGAGCTCTTCATGGCCGACCCGGAATGCTCGACCTTTGCGCTCATCACGCATCATCCGCAGGCGTATTATTTTGATATTTGATGGTAGGGACGGCTCGCCGAGCCGTCCGCGGCGCTTTCGGCGAAAGCGCCTTACCTTTCTTTTTGGTAAGAGAACGGCGGCAGCGGCGTGCTATAACTCTTCAACAAATCAAAGGAATCGAAATGGCCAAACCCAATTACACGTTCGAGAAGCGCCAGAAAGAGCTCGCCAAAAAGCGGAAGAAGGAAGAAAAACGGCAGCGGAAAGCAGGCGCATCGAACGAACTTCCGGTGACTGATTCGCCGCAGGCGCCCGGCGCCTGAGTTCAAATTGGAAAGCTGTTTTCAAATCAGTTTACGGCAGGAAAACGTTGAGTCAGATTGCGGCAGTAAAATTAACATGGATAAGGAGACGTGCGTTATGAGTAAAGGTACAGTGAAGTGGTTCAATACAGAAAAAGGTTTCGGATTTATCACCCCTGATGACGGCGGAAAAGATCTGTTCGTGCATCATTCCGAAGTCAAAACACCGGGACGCGCCGCTCTCAGTGAAGGCCAGAAAGTGGACTTCGAAACCGGAGAAGGCCAGAAAGGCCCGTGCGCTAAAAACGTTGTGCCCTGCTAACGGTTCAGCCGGATAAAGATGCAGGTGCCGGCAAAAAACCGCGCCTGTTCTGTTTTGATTATGAGCCCGCAACGAATAACCGTGCGTTATGAAGGCCGCGTGCAGGGCGTTGGATTCCGGTACACGGCGGTGAGTCTGGCGCAGGAACTGGATGTAACCGGACGGGTGAAGAATGAGTTCGACGGAAGTGTGTCGCTGGTAGCAGAAGGCGCAGAGGAGCAACTGATGGAATTACTGCAGGCGATCCGCCGTTCGCACCTCGGAAGATATATCACCAGCGAGCTGGTGAAACGCTCGCCGGCAACCGGTGAGTTTAAGGGGTTCGGCGTGCAACACTGAGGATGGCCGAGGCGATCTGAAGGTCGTCCGGAGTCCGGATTTTCATGTTGCCCGGCGAACCGGCAACCAGATGAATCTCCTGTTTTCCTTTCGCCAGCAGTTCAGAGTCGTCGTCGATCAGTTTGCCGGAGCCTTTGATCATTTTTTTGAAGACGTCGATTTTATAAACCTGCGGACTCTGCACCAGCCAGACGGAATTGCGGTCGAGCGATCTGGTGACTTTCTGTCCTTTTTCAGCCAGCTTGACGGCATCGGCACTTTTCACGGCAGCGACGGCGGCGCCGTAGCGTTTTCCGGCTTTAACGGTTTCCGTGATAATTTCGTCGTTCAGGAACGGGCGGGTCGCCTCATGAATCAGCACGGCAGTTGCATCGTCCGGAACCCGTTCCAGCGCATTTTTAAGATTGGTTAAACGCGCCGGACCGCCGGCGACGATGGCGGAAATTTTGCGGCAGCCGAAGGATCGGACTGTATGCATCGCACTGTCAACGCGTTCTTTACGAACCACGAGGATAATGCCTTCAATGAGCGGATTCTGCTCCAGTGTCTGAATGGATCTTGCAACAACCGGCCGGGAGCCGAGCGCAAGAAATGCCACATCGACACCTGCTCCGATTTCCTGATCTTTACCGCACGCTAGAACAATCGCCCATGCTGACATGTTTTACGCTCCTTTCGGCGTCGTACAAATGCAACTCGCGAGATGGCAGGAATTTAACAAGACTGCAACGGGCTGTCAAACAATGCGGTGATTCCGAACCATAAAAAATGACCCCGGGAATCGCCGATGCGCAGATGCTGGCATTAGTCTATGCGGCACATAGACTTAAGCTGGTCGGCACGGGCGTCTATTTGTTTCCGGTCAAGAGCAGCAAGACGCTCCAGACTGAACTCTTCGACGCCAAAAGCAGCCGTCACGCTGCCGTAAACCATAGCGCGGCGAATCGATTTTTCATCTGTTCCATCCGATTCGGCCAGCGCGCCCATCAGGCCGCCGGCAAAAGTGTCGCCCGCGCCGGTCGGATCTTTGAAGTCCGCCAGCGGAAAAGCATGGAGCATGAAAATTCCGGTTTTTGAAAAGAGCATACTTCCGCTCTGCCCTTTTTTGATGAGTACAAAACGCGGGCCCATGGCGAGAAGCGCCCTGGCGGCTTCCATCAGCGAATGCGCGCCGGTAAAGAGGCGCGCTTCGGATTCGTTGAGGGTGAGCATATCGCACTTACTGACAACCTGAACAAGCTGTTCGCGGGCGATGTTGATCCAGAGATCCATCGTATCGATCAGCACAAACTTCGGCGAATGCACCTGTTCGAGAACGTGAAGCTGCAGTGACGGAGCGATGTTGCCGAGGAAAAGATAAGGCGCGCCGCGATAGGCGTCCGGCAGTTCCGGCGAAAAGCTTTCGAAAACGTTAAGTTCGGTGAGGAGTGTGCGGCGGTTGTCCATGTTTTCTTCATAGACACCTGACCAGCGGAATGTTTTGCCCGCTTCGGTCTGAAGACCGGCGAGGTCGATGCCCATCTTCTCCCAGAGCGCACGATGTTCCGGAGGGAAGTCCGTTCCGACGACGCCGACCATGCCGGTTTTAACAAAGAAAGAGGCTGCAGCACAGGCATAGCTGACAGAACCGCCCAGAATTTCGATGCGCTTTTCGCGCGGAGTTTCAATGGTGTCGATACCGATAGAGCCGACGATGACCAGTTTAGGGGCAATAGATTTCTTCATGATCTCCAACCACGGCGGGACGATGCGGACGGCTCACCGACAATTTCCTGAATACGCACTTTGACTTCCTTCACGTCGGCGATGCCGAGCCCTTCGCGCAGACTTTCGCGGACACGTTCCTGCAGCGCCTGGGAAATTTCTGGAATGCGGGAACCGGCCACCAGCTTTACATCCAGATCAATGCTGATCGCGTCACGTTCAGTACGGATTTTCGGCTCAATGCTGACAACCATGCCGAATTCGCCGCTGAGTTTGCGGATATACTCGCGCACGGCATTATCGCTGATCGAAACGGACCCGCTGCCGGAATCATAGGTAATGTAGCGCTTCTTCTGGCGGCGCGGACCGAACGTGACAAGGTAAAGCATCGAAAGAAGAATGATGAGTCCGCCGATACCCGCCATTTCCCAGCTTTGAAGCGGCGGAATCAGATCGAAAGCGCTTTGCGTTACACCGGGAATGTTGGCATGGATCAGTGCACCGCCCAGCGCAAAAAACAGCAGCCAGATCATCAGTCCGGACACTACATGAAGAAACTTGGTCATTTTACAGCCCTCCCGCAACATCCTTTACACTGCGCCGAATGCTCTGCACCGAAATATTAACCGCCTGCACCCGCTTGCCGGTCATTTCTTCGATCGACTTACGGACTTCGAGCTGAAGTTTTCCGCAGACTTCGGGAATATAAACGCCGTATTCGAGCACGGCGGTCAACTTAACGATGATCGTGTTTTCCGAATCAACGGCAACGCGCACCCCGCGGTCGCGGGGACGCTTGCCGATAATATCGGCCAGTTCGTCAACAAACGTTCCGGAGAGTTCAACCACGCCGGGAACGCGACCGGCCGCTTCATGAGCGATGACCGCGATGACGTTATTGTGAATCTCGACCGCACCAAGTCCGGCATCGTCCGACTTTTCCTCAGGAACGGGCCAGTTTCTGGAAGGCGGAACGTTTCTGTCCATAGCCGTATCTCCTTACTGCCGGTCTACCATGAAATTCTCATTCATGAATTTTTCAAGGAAGGCCGTGTTGTATTCGCCGCGGCGGAAGCGGCTGTCCATCAGCAGAGCAATACCGACCGGTACGCTGGTATGCGGGCCGTTAATGGTGAACTCTTCGAGCGCGCGGTGCAGGCGGTTGAGCGCCTCGTCGCGCGTGGCTCCGCGGGCGATGATCTTCGCGATCATACTGTCGTAATACGGCGAAATTGTGTAGCCGCTGTAAACGTGCGAATCGATCCGGATGCCGGGGCCGCCGGGGAAATGCACCGCGTCCACTTTGCCGGGCGACGGAGTGAAATTTTTGTAAGGATCTTCGGCGTTCACGCGGAATTCAATGGCGTGATAGCGTGCTTTCACATCGTCCTGAGTAAAGGAAAGCTTTTTGCCGGCCGCAACCAGGATCTGTTCTTTCACCAGGTCGATACCCGTCACTTCTTCCGTGACCGTATGCTCAACCTGAATGCGGGTGTTCATTTCCATGAAATAAAACTTCTTGGCCTTTTCGTCGTAAAGGAACTCGAGCGTTCCGGCGCTGTTATAGCCTACCGCCTTGGCGGCTTTGACGCCGGCTTCGCCGAGCGCTTTGCGCTCGTCGGGCGTAAGCACCGGACAGGGCGACTCTTCCACCAGTTTCTGATGGCGGCGCTGAATACTGCAATCGCGCTCGCCGAGATGCACCACGTTGCCGTGGTTGTCGCCGATGACCTGCACTTCAACGTGGCGCGCAGACTCGATATATTTTTCCATGAACACATCGGGATTTCCGAAGGCGCTGCCGGCTTCGGCGCTGGCCATCATAAAGCCCTGAGCCAGACTGACGTCGTTATGCGCCACGCGCATCCCTTTTCCGCCGCCGCCTGCAACCGCTTTAATGAGAACCGGATAGCCCATTTTGTGAGCCAGTTCTAAAGCCTCTTCCTTCGTCGAAAGAACACCGTCGCTGCCGGGCGTGATCGGCACGCCGGCTGCCTTCATCGTATCGCGCGCAATCGCTTTATCGCCCATCTGGCGGATGACTTCCGGCGTCGGGCCGATGAAAGTGATGTTGCAGCTCCGGCAGATTTCGGCGAAGTGCGCGTTCTCGGCCAGAAAACCGTAGCCGGGATGAATGGCGTCCACGTCAGCCACTTCGGCGGCGCTGATAATGTTGGCCATTTTGAGATAGCTCTGGGTGGCGGAAGCCGGTCCGATACAAATGGCTTCATCGGCCATCTGGACGTGGAGCGATTCCGCATCGGCCTCTGAATAAACCGCAACCGCTTTGATTCCCAGCTCTTTACAGGCCCGGATAATCCGCAGCGCGATCTCGCCACGATTGGCAATCAGTATTTTTTCAAACATAGAAACCCTTTGGGTTAAATCCGAAATCTAAAACCCGAAGCACGAAACAATTTCTAAATTCAAAAACTCCAAACCCGTTTCGAATTTCAAGATTCGTGCTTCGAATTTTCAAAGTTAAGCCGGCTCGACGAGGAAGAGAGGCTGACCGAACTGAACGGGCGTGGCGTTATCCACCAGAATTTTCTTAATCTTACCCTTCACTTCAGCCTGAATCTCGTTCATCACCTTCATGGCCTCGATAATGCAGACCACGGAATCAGGCGTAACATCCTGCCCGATCTGAACAAAGACATCGGAATCCGGAGACGGCGAACGGTAGAAGGTTCCGACCATCGGGGACTTAATGGCAACCAGCCCGGCGTCATCGTTCGCAGCAACCGGAGCGGCAGCGACCGGGGCGACGGCAGCCGGTACGCCGGCGACAGGAGCAGCAACCGCCGGAGCGGCCATCATCTGCTGCGGGGCGGAAACAATCTGGGTTATGCCCGCTGTGCCGCGTTTGAGCTGCAGTGTAAAGGCTTCTTCTTCGAGCAGAAATTCAGCGAGATCATTCTCGGTCATCATCTCAACGATTTTCTTGATTTCCTTGAGTTCCATCAGGTGTTTCTCCTTTTTTTCTTAAACAGGGCACGGAAACTACATTAAACCGGTTTTGAACGCAAGGCTTCCGGCAGGGCTCGTTGGTGAAAATGGCAGATCGCCGCCGCAAGTGCATCCGCGGCATCCTCTTGCGGAAGTTCGGCCAGCCCGAGCAGGCGCATAACCATCTTCCCGACCTGCTCCTTGCTGGCGGCTCCCGCCCCGACCGCCGCCTGCTTGATCGAGCGCGGCGAGTATTCATAGACCGGCAGACTGCGCAGCGCACAGGCGGCCAGCACCGCGCCGCGCGCCTGACCTAAAATCATCGCCGTTTTGGCGTTTTTGGCAAAAAAAGCGCCCTCAATGGCGGCTTCATCGGGGGAAAACTCCGTGATCAGCTTATCGATTTCGCGGTGAATCGCCGCCAGACAGCCCGAATGTGACAGCGCAGGTTTATTATGAATCCGCCCATAGGCCAGCGCGCGCATTTGCTGGCCGGAGACCTCAATCACCGCCACGCCGGACGAGCGCAGCGAGGTATCGACCCCTAAAATGCGGACTTTATTCATTCCATTTCCGCCAGAATGGCGTCGGGAATTTCAAATGCACCGTACACGTTCTGGACGTCATCGAGCTCATCCAGCGCTTCAACAATCTTCATCACCTGCTGGGCCTTGGCTTTATCCTTAATCTCCACCGGCATTTCAGGAAGCATAGTGAGTTCCGAGGAGGCCGTGGCAATACCCGCCTTCGACAGCGCTTCGCAAACGGCGGCATAATCGGTAAACGCCGTCAGCACTTCAAACTGGTCGCCGTCGCGCTGCATATCTTCCGCGCCCGCCTCGAGCACGATATTCATCAGCGTATCTTCATCAATCCCGGCGGCATCGATATAAATCTGTCCCTTACGCTGGAAACTGCGGCTGACCGCGCCCTGCTGGGCCATGCTTGCGCCGTTCTTCGTGCAGACATTGCGGATTTCGGAGGCCGCACGGTTCTTATTGTCAGTCAGCGCCTGAATAACAAGTCCGACTCCGCCCGGCGCATACGCTTCGTACACGCACTCTTCGAGCGCGGCGCTGGCCAGCTCGCCGGTACCTTTTTTGATGGCGCGTTCGATGTTGTCGTTGGGCATATTCACAGACTTGGCCTTGGCGATCAGAGCGCGCAAGGTAATGTTGCCCGCCGGGTCGCCGCCGCCCATACGCGCCGATACGGTCATTTCCTTGGCAATCTTACTGAAAACTTTGCCGCGCGCGGCATCCGCTTTGCCCTTTTTGATCTTAATATTCGCCCACTTACTATGACCCGACATGAAACCCTCCGTCTGCTTCGCAAAGTTATACGTTATCTGTTAAAAGTTATCCGCCTTCAGCTTCCAGCCTGCGAACCGGTAACTGATAACCGATAACCATCCGGAAATAAACCGTTTTTTACGCTTCCGGCGGATGAATCATCGGCACAAAACGCACCGGAAGATCGTCTTCCTGCATCAGTCCGTCTCCGCACCGCCGCAGAATCACAAGACGCTGGCGCCCGAGGCCGACCGGCAGCATCATCCGCCCGCCCTCGGCCAGCTGATCAACCAGCGCCGACGGCACATCTTCCGGCGAACAGGTACCGATAATCACATCAAACGGCGCGGCCTCCGGCCAGCCGGCATAGCCGTCGCCGCAGCGCACCGTAACCTTAGAGAACCCTTGTTCCGCCAGAACCTGCCGCGCGTGTTCCGCCAGATCGGGAACTGTTTCGATGGTATAAACTTCCGCGCCCAGCGCCGCCAGCACCGCCGACTGATAGCCGGAGCCCGCGCCGATCTCCAGAACCTTATCGCCCTCCTGCGGATTCAGCTTCTCCGTCATGTACGCCACGATATACGGCTGGGAAATCGTCTGGCCGTGCCCGATCGGACCCGGATGATCGCCGTACGGATCGGCAAACGGACGAAACGTCTCCGGAATAAAAAGATGGCGGGGAATCTCCGCCATCGCGCGAAGTACCCGTTCGTCGCGGATATGATAACGCTCCCGCAGAAGCCTCACCATCTCCCGGCGTTCCTCCGCCCAGACTGTCTCGCTCTTCTTCACGGAACCCTCCGCGAACTCTTCCAAGGGTTGGAAAATCAAAGTCTCAATTCCGCCCATCAAAAATTACTGGATTACGGAGGCGACCCCTTTTTCTCTTTTAGTTCAGAACCGTTGTCGCTCCCTGCATTCTGAAGTGAGATTTCCACAAGAGCCACGATTTCATCATACGCTTCGCTTGAGACCCGTTTTACAACCTGCGTAGTATGTTTTTTCTCTGAATCCCAATACATCACGACAAGTATATTCGAACAGATATTAAGACGATACATATCATTATCTGCCCTCACTTTCACCTGCGGGACATAGTGAACGATCGAGGGGTGCCATCCTTCTCTATTTTCACTAAGCAACTTCTTTACAAACCTATATATCTCATCATCTTTTTTTATACTGATCTCTTCGCAGGAATATTTGGGAGCATAACGGTGCAGCTCTAACTCCTTCGGTTCATAATCACTAACATCAACTTTACAGCCAGACACTACCGCTGACATCAAAAGCACTCCGAAAAACAACTTATTTTGCACAATTCTTCCTCCCGAAAATGGTCAGTTCGGTAATCTAGTAATTTCATCCGTCGTATCTGCTCCAATCTCCAAGAGTTGGAAGAATTTCTTCCAACCCTTGGAAAATCAGATCAATCTTCGACGGCGACTTTGTCTTTCTGAGCGGCGGCGATGATTTTCTGGGCGATGTTGGAGGCGACCTGTTCGTAGCGGGCAAAGGTCAGCTCGAACGAGCCGCGTCCGCCGGTGACGGAGCGCAGTTCGGAACAGAATTTGAAGGTTTCGACCTGCGGCACTTCGGCGGTGATAACCTGCATCCCTTCGTCCACGCTCATGCCGAGAATCCGGCCGCGCTTGGTATTGAGGATGCCGGTGATGTCGCCCATGTACTCGTCGGGCACGGTGATGGCGATGGTCATGATCGGTTCGAGCAGAACCGGCCGCGCTTTTTCAATCGCTTCGTGCAGGGCGCGCGATCCGGCAATCTTGAAAGCGACTTCGGATGAGTCCACGTCGTGGTAGGAGCCGTCGTAGAGTTCGACTTTGACGTTGCTGACTTCGGCGCCGACCAGCGGGCCTTTGGCCATGCCTTCCAGAAATCCTTTCTGGCAGGCGGGAACAAAGTTGTTCGGA
>Ga0116171_10005949_pt1 | contig 10639 bp, 10 predicted proteins | sample AD_JPNHW2_MetaG_FD_89798 | JGI IMG/M metagenome (GOLD analysis project Ga0116171, IMG submission 89798) | Active sludge microbial communities of municipal wastewater-treating anaerobic digesters from Japan - AD_JPNHW2_MetaG | ecosystem: Engineered > Bioreactor > Anaerobic > Digestate | place...
CAGCCATTACTGGTACTTCTATTTTTTTAACTTCCATTGTTGTAAATCTTATTCTTTTGATTTCCTAACTGTCTAATAGACTATTTCACATTCATCTCTAGGTCTGTCGCCCAAAGTAAACGATCTTCAGGTGAGTATTGCCATGGAGCACCATTATTCTCAATATTGCTGAACACTGCTTTTAGCTCACCAGGAGCAGAACCTTCCTCCATCACAAGATAGCGGCGCATAGCAACAATCAACGTTGGATGGTTTATATTGATAGGGCACTCTTTAGCACATGCATTACAAGTAGTGCAAGCCCAAAGTTCCTCTTCGGTAATATAGTCCCTTATAAGTGATTTATTATCAGTAAAATCTCTGCCATTCTTAACCATTAATGGGCCCTTCTCCTTCATTCTTGCTCTAAGATCCATCATCACTTTACGTGGAGATAATCTCTTTCCAGTAATATTTGCTGGGCAAACAGAGGTACAACGACCACACTCAGTGCAAGACAAAGAATCGAAATAGTTCTTCCAAACCACATCCTCCGCATCCTTAACGCCAAAGCGCTCAATTGGGGCATCAGCTGCTGGTGCTGCAAAAGCAGCATTTGGATCCATCATCAGCTTAACCTCGCGGGTTACATTATCCATGTTGGGAAGTTTTCCAAGTGGCTCAAGTCTAGATAAGAACACGTTTGGAACCGACATGAATACATGGAAATGTTTAGAGTAAGGAAGAAGGTTTGCAAATAAGAAAATTAACAGGATGTGTGACCACCAGTAAATCTCATGTTGTACATATAATCCGTGTTCTGAAACTCCAGCAAAGATTGCAGATAAGTACTTGCTTACAGGATAAGTACCCTCTATAGTTCCCCCGATTAGGCTAGTATGTGCATAGTATGCTGAATTCATTCCAAGAAGGGAAATCATCAACAAAAGAATGATTGTTAGTGCTACATTTGCATCAAGGTGTGAGATGTGTTTCATCTCAATCCCTTCAAAACGCTTGATGTGTAAGAATATTCTACGGAATAGAAATACGATAATAGCAATTGCAATTAGAAGTCCAAAAATATCACCCGATGCCATGATGATATCATAAATTACTCCTAAGAATTTGAGTACTTTTTCAGTACCAAAAAGTCCATCAATTACCATCTCAATACTTCCTATCAGGATTACACAGAATCCCCAGAATACTAAGGCGTGTAAAAATCCGATAATTGGACGACGGAATATTTTTGTTTGACCAAAGGCAACTTCGAGCATTATACCGAAACGTTTTCCAAAATCGCGAATTGGAAATCCTTTCTTGGTCAACTTAAAAAAACTAATAATTCTAAGAATTGTGAATGCAAAAACTCCAAGAGTTATTAGTAATGCGATTGCGAAAACTATTTGTTTCATCATATCTTATTAAAATGAAAAAACCTGTCAGGTTAAAATCCTGACAGGTTTAGAGTTTATATTACTTCGCTTTTGCCTCTTTTACAGCCTCAACAAGTTTAGGTAATACTTTACTTGCATCGCCTACTATACCGTATTGAGCAGCTCCAAAAATTGGAGCATCCTTATCGGTGTTGATTGCTACAATATATTTTGATGAGCTAACACCAGCAATGTGCTGTGTTGCACCAGAAATACCAATTGCAAAGTAAAGGTTTGGAGCAATTATCTTTCCCGTTTGACCGGTATGCTCTTCGTGTGATCTCCAACCCTCATCGGATACAGGACGAGAACAAGCAGTTGCAGCACCAAGTAAATCGGCAAGTTCAACAAGAGGACCCCAGTTATCAGGCGATTTCATACCACGACCACCAGAAACAACTATTTCTGCATCGGTTAGTAGAATCTTACCCGTTTGTTTTTGAACCTCTTTTACTTGAGTCTTAACGCCATCAACGGTTACACTTGCATTTTCAATTGAAGCACCTGTAGCATTCTCAATTAGTTCAAAAGAGTTTTGTGAAAGGGTAATAATTTTAACATCTGTATTTAATTCAAGGTGTGCGTATGCATTACCAGAGAATGCTCTCTTATAAACTGTAAATGGACTAACACTAAGTGGAAGTTGGCTAACACCTGCACCAATAGCTGCTTTTAAACGTACTGAAAGTCTTGGAGCAAGTCCTTTTCCTGTGTTATTATTTGCAAGAACAATAACCTTACTTCCTTCTTTTTGAGCGATTTCTGCAATTACGCTGGTATATGCTTGGTTATCTAAACTCTTTAGAGCATCATTATTTAAGCTGATTATTTTTTTTACACCGTAGTTACCAAGTTTCTTTAGTTCACTTTCATCAACATTACCAATTGATAAAGCCACTGCGTTTGTGTTTAGCATCTCGGCTACCTTAGAAGCATATGATGCTAATTCGAATGATAGTTTCTTAAACTTACCATCCCAATTCTCGGTGAATACTAGAACTGACATATCTTGTTTGTTTTTTTACGATTGATAATGGATTAAATAACTTTAGCCTCGTTTTGTAAAAGTTCGATAAGCTGCTTTGGATTCTCAGCATCAACAAACTTACAAGCAGCGCGAGCTTTAGGCATTTCGAAACTAGCTACCTTTGTTAAAGGCTCAATGGCAACTGGCTCATATAATTTAATAGGTTTTGTTCTTGCCATCATAATACCGCGCATAGCAGCAATACGTGGTTCCTTAGCAATACCTTTTTGTACAATAGCAACGAATGGAGCAGGAACAGAAACAACCTCTTTTCCGCCGTCTATCTCACGGTTGATTACAACCTGACCGTTTTCAACTTTCAACCCTGATACGGCAGAAACCGAAGGGTAACCTAAAAATTCGGACAACATTCCACCAACAGTTGAACCGTTGAAATCGCTAGATTCAATTCCACAAATGATTATATCAAACTGTTCTTTCTTTACAACTTCAGCAAGCTGTGCAGCAACATAATATGCATCAGCAGGTTCGGCATTTACTCTGATTGCATCATCAGCACCAATAGCCAACGCTTTGCGAATTGTTGGTTCTGATGTAGCAACTCCCACATGAGCAACCGTTACCGACTTAACTCCAGTTGAAGCATCATCCTTGAACTCAAGAGCTCTTGTTAATGAGAGTTCGTCCCATGGATTTATTATCCACTGGATACCATTTGTGTCGAGTTTGGTGTTTCCATCAACGAACTTAACCTTCGTTGTAGTGTCAGGAACGTTACTGATACAAACTAAAATTTTCATTCTGTTCGGATTTAATTATCTATTTATTTCTTAATTTACTTACTGTAATACAAATATTTATATTATCTATAAGGTTCGTTATTTTTTTAAAACGAGCGTACAAAGATAAAATAAAATGGAAAAATACCATGATTTTATTAACTCTGTTGATTGTTAGTTGATTAACAGGTGCTCTGTAAGTTAATCTTTTTTAAAACTTAACACGTCAATTACAAGATTGTATTTGATTAAATTAAATGGTATAACTTTACCTCATTGTTTTTGAAATTTAAACAGGGATGTCCGTAAACTCAAAACAAAATATCGTTTTCATTGGTGCAGGTAATCTTGCTACAAACCTCGCAATTGCTCTGTTCAATTGTGGTTACAATATAATTCAAGTATTCTCTCGAAGTCAAGAATCGGCTGAAAAACTTTCATCAAAAGTTAATTCCTCATATACAACTTCTCTTTTAAATATTGTACAAGATGCTGATTTATATATAATAAGTGTACCCGACAAGGCCGTTAAAGAGATTGTTGCGCAAATGCCATTATACAAAGGAATAGTTGCTCATACAAGTGGAAGTGTTGATGTTTCTATTCTATCGAAGTATAGAGAGAATGGCTATGGAGTTATATACCCATTTCAAACATTCTCGAAAAAAAGAATTGTTCCCTTTGAAAATATACCAATTTGTATCGAAGCCAACGATAATAAATCTTTTGATATTCTGAATCAAATAGCATCTTCTATTAGTAATACAATAATTAGAATGGATTCGAATACACGGTCGTGGCTTCACCTCACAGGAGTTTTTACAAATAACTTTACAAACCATCTTCTTACGCTTTCGCAGCAAATTTCTCAAGAAAAAGGATTTGACTTCAAAATTCTTAAACCTTTAGCCATCGAAACCATTCAAAAAGCTTTTGACATAAGCCCGGATAATGCGCAGACAGGACCTGCTGTCAGATTTGATGATGATACAATAAAACTTCACCTTGAAAAGTTAAAGGAATATTCTCCCGAATTGGCTGATATTTATAAAGCATTAACTTTAAGCATTCAATCAACTATTGACAACAAAAAATAATCACCTGAAAATAAACCATTTAAAATGCAAAACTTTAAAGAATTGCTTCGAAATGTAAAAGCTTTTGCCTTTGATGTTGATGGTGTCTTTACTGATGGCACTGTTATTCTCCACCCTTCAGGAGACTTAATTCGTACTACAAACACCCGCGACGGTTATGCTGTTCATATTGCCATTGAAAGGGGATTCCCTATTGCTATTATTTCAGGTGGTAAGTCGCAATCGGTTAAGGATAGGTTTAACGGATTAGGTGTTACTGATATATATTTAGGATCATCCGATAAAATTGAAGCTTTGGAAGATTTTCGATATAAATACGGAATCGAGCTATCTGAAATCCTTTATATGGGCGATGATCTACCTGATTTTGAAGTAATGAAGAAAGTTGGTATACCAACTTGTCCTTCAGATGCAGCACCAGAAATAAAAGGAGTATCGGTATATGTTTCAAATCTCTCTGGGGGAAAAGGTTGTGTAAGAGATGTAATAGAGCAGGTTTTAAGATTAAACGATAAATGGGGTTCGTCATCTATAAATAAACAGTAATCTCACTTTCTGTATGAATAAAATTCTGAGAGTAGTTCGATATAAGAACCTATTAATTGTAGCTGCTACCCTTTATTTGGTAAGGTATTGCATAGTACAACCGCTTCTTCAGTCAAAAAACCTTGATTTACAACTCGACAGTATTAGCTTTCTACTTTTAACTCTGGCCACAGTGTTTCTAACAGCTGGAGGTTACGTAATTAATGATTACTTCGATACTCGAACAGATCTTGTAAATCGCCCACAAACAGTAATTATTGGTAGAACCCTTAGCCGCAGGATGGCAATAACTCTTCATACATGTCTTAATCTTGTTGGCATTATATTCGGTTCAATTGTTTCTTTTAAGGTTGGAAAGCCAGTTCTGTCATTACTTTTTATAGTTGTTACAGGTTTATTATGGTTCTACTCAACCACCTATAAAAGGCAATTCCTTATTGGGAACCTTATGGTAGCATTGCTAACAGGAATAGTCCCATTAATTACTATTCTATTCGAGTTTCCACGGCTTTACTCTGTTTACTGGCAAATGGTAATTAAATTTGATATTCATCTTGGCATTATTACCTACTGGGTAGGCGGTTATGCGCTTTTTGCTTTTCTACTTACACTTGTCCGCGAAATAATTAAAGATATTGAGGATTTTGAAGGCGATCAGGTTTTCGGAAGAAATACATTACCAGTTTACCTTGGCAAAAAAAATGCTCGAATTGTTGCTGCCTCAATACTGTTTTTTACACTTATTTCCTTAGTCTTTCTATTTGCCAAATATTTAAACTACCTACCATCAGGGCAGTTTGATTACTATACTTTTACATACTTTTCACTATTTATTGTAATACCTATTTTCATACTTTTGATATTACTTCTAACTGCTGAAAAGAAGGAGGACTACCACAAATCAAGCCAACTAAATAAACTCATTATGCTATTTGGTTTGCTTTACACAATCCTTTTTAGATTTCTAATTGTTTAAGTATGCTAAACGAAAGTCTTAAAGGGAAAAGTTTAGTTCTAGCTTCAAAATCACCACGTCGACAACAATTACTTCACGAGTTTGGAGTTGATTTTGAGATTAGAGCCAATGGCGATGATGAAGAGCTTTTTCCTGATAATCTGTCAATGTTGGAAATTCCTATTTATCTTGCAAAGCAAAAAGCATTACCGCTAATCAGCGGGCTAAAACCGGATGAGATACTTATAACATCCGATACAATTGTCTGGTGTAACGGGCATGTATTAGGCAAACCAATCGATAAAGAGGATGCTTATCGGATATTATCTTTACTATCAGGAAATATGCATGTTGTAGTAACAGGCGTATGCCTATCCTCAACCCAAAAATCTAGATGCTTCCATGCAACAACTGATGTTTATTTCAAGAAACTAACAGATGATGAAATTTGGTACTACATAAACAGGTATAAACCTTTTGATAAAGCAGGAGCTTACGGAATCCAAGAATGGATTGGTTTTATAGGTGTCGAACGAATTAATGGCTCATACTTTAACGTGATGGGGTTACCAGTTCAACAACTCTATACCGAATTACTAGATTTCATTAAAGAAGAAAATAACTAAATTAGATAGATTGTTAAAAACAAATAAACAGAAGCATATAATGAAAAGATTATCACTATTACTCTCTCTTTTCTTGGTTTTTTCCTATAATATAAAAGCCGATGAGGGAATGTGGTTGCCAATCCTAATGAGGCAAAACATTGATGAGATGAACAAACTCGGTTGTAAACTTACAGCAGAAGATATTTATAGCATAAACAATACTAGCTTAAAAGATGCCATAGTCCTTTTTGGAAGAGGATGTACTGGTTCATTAATTTCCGATCAAGGCCTTGTAATCACTAACCATCATTGTGGTTTTGGTTCAATCCAGTCCCTGTCAACTGTTGATCATGATTACCTTCAGAATGGATTCTGGGCTACAGATAAAAGTCAAGAATTACCAGCACAGGGACTTACTGTTTCATTTTTAGTAAAAATGGAAGATGTTACAGCAAAAGTCTTAAAAGGGATCGACTCCAAAACAACTGAAGTAAAGAGGGATTCTATTGTTTACAAAAACATCGAAGAAATCAAAAGAATTGCGAAGGAAGGGAATACATATAAGGTTGAGGTTAAACCATTTTATTATGGAAATGAGTATTATTTAATGGTTTATGAGGTATTCCAGGACATTCGTCTTGTCGGTGCTCCTCCTTCATCTATAGGTAATTTTGGAGGTGATACTGATAACTGGGTATGGCCAAGGCATACTGGCGATTTTTCTATGTTTAGGATTTATGCTGATAAAAACAACAACCCAGCTCCCTACTCTATCGAAAATGTTCCATATAAACCCAAAAAGTATTTAACTATCTCCTTAAAAGGCGTTAAAGAAAACGACTTTACAATGGTATATGGATTTCCTGGAACAACTCAGCAATATATTACATCTCAGGCAGTGGATTTAATTGCTAACTACCAGAATCAGAATAAAATTAACCTTAGAGATATCCGACTAAAAATCATAGAATCATACATGAGAGAAAATGATACAATTAACATCATGTATGCTGATAAACAGAAGGGAATTGCAAATGCATGGAAAAAATGGATTGGTGAAAGCACTGGGTTAATTCATTTTAAAGCAGTTGATAAGAAAATTGAACTTGAAAAAGAGTTCAATCAATGGGTCGCTTCAGATCCTCAACGTTTAAACGAGTATGGACAAATCCTACCAACATTTGAAAAACTATATAAAAATTATAAACCATTAGCAATTACAAGTGATTATAACAGAGAAGCAATAAATGCGATTGAATTAGTTAGTTTTTCATCCAATTTTTCTCAGATAATCTCAGAGTACAGTAAAAATAATCCCGATCCCAAAAAGGTTGAAGCAATGCTTAGCTCCCTTAGAAATATAGCAAAAGGTTTTTATAGTGAGTTTTACTTACCAATAGATAAAGAAGTTTTTTCTTATATGATGCAACAATTCTACAGCAACGTTCCTTTCGAATTTCAGCCTCAATTTTTAAGCACAGTTGCTAGTCATTACCAAGGTAACTGGGGAAACTTCGCAAACGAAATGTATAGCCAATCCGTTTTTGCTGATAGCATCAGGTTGTTTACATTCCTCAATAATTTTGATACTTCTGCTATTTCAACAATACAAAATGATAATATATATAAAATTTATAATCAGTTCTATACCACATTCAATAGCAAAATCTCCAAAAGGTATGGTGAAGTATACGATAGCCTAAATGTTAATTATAGGCTATATGTTAAAGCACTAAAGGAGATGCTTCCAAATAAGCATTTTTATCCAGACGCTAATTCAACCCTAAGGGTTAGCTATGGAAAGGTTGAGGGTTTCTCGCCTCAAGAGGCAGTTGAATATTCTTACCAAACAACTATAGATGGTGTTATTGAGAAAGGTAATAAAAAGGTTTACGATTATGACGTACCTAAAAAACTTATGGAATTATATCGAACTAAAGATTATGGCCGATACCAATCAAATGGAACGCTACCAATAGCATTTATTGCAACAAACCATACGTCAGGGGGTAATTCTGGAAGTCCAGTGCTAAATGGGGATGGTCAGCTAATTGGGTTAAACTTTGACAGATGTTGGGAGGGAACTATGAGCGATATTATGTATGATCCCAAAGTTTGTAGAAACATTACTCTAGATATACGCTATGCTCTTTTTGTAATTGATAAGTATGCTAATGCAACCTCTTTACTTAATGAGATGAAAATAATTGAGTAGAGTAGACAACACAAAAAACACATATCACTTAACCCAATAGGAATCATCTTATTGGGTTTCTTTTTTTGTTAAAATGGTTTCCTTTTTAAATGCACATTACGCTTTTCACCTACGTTTTATATTCAATCACAACCTGAAGAAAGCATAATATTAAACATATAAAACCCCGCATTAATAATACAAAACATGATAAAAATCATGTAAAGTAAAAGTGCTAAATTTTATATTTGATAATGAATATCAGATATTTAAGAAATTATTTATTGTTATTTAATTAACATTGTTAATATTTTAACAAATATAAATTCAAATTCTAAAACATAAGGAGAATTAAACATGCCCGAAATTAAAGAACTGGTTAAAAACCTTGCTCAAAAACATGGGAAAACTAGGGAAAGCCTAATTCCTATTTTGCAAGGTGTGATCCAAGCGGAAAGGTACATCTCTGATGAAGCGATGACCGAGATTGCGCGTGAGCTCGATATGTCTGCAGCTCAGGTTTATGGTACAGCAACCTTTTATTCTTTCCTTGATACACAGCCAAGGGGTAAGTATGTTATCAGGGTTTGTAGAACCATTTCATGCGCTATGAAAGGGAAGAACCTTATCAACCAAGAGATTGAGGATCTTCTTAAGATAAAAGTTGGAGAGACAACTCCAAACAAAAAGTTCTCTTTCCTTGAAACCAATTGCCTTGGATGGTGCCATAAGGGTCCTGCTATGCTTGTTAACGATGAAGCATATACCGACTTAACACCTGAAAAAGTACGTGAGATTATTAACCAGTACATGAAAAAGTAATAGGAGATTAAACCATGTCATATTCCAACTTAAAACGTGTTGACCTGATTTTCGACCAGGATTACAATCCTAAGGAAATCATTAAAAATGCTTGGGCAAAAACAAACGATCAAGTTATAAATGAACTTCTTGAATCCGGATTAAAGGGTCGCGGAGGAGCAGGTTTCCCTACTGCATTAAAATGGAAATATACTGCAGAACAACCTGAACCTGATAAATATATTATTTGTAATGCTGATGAGGGCGAACCAGGAACTTTTAAGGATCGTGAAATCCTTTTTAAAGTACCACAAAAAGTATTTGGTGGAATGACTGTTGGAGCAAAGGTAATTGGTGCTAAAGAAGGCTACTTATACCTTCGCGGTGAATACCGTTTCTTACTCCCCGAATTAGAAAAGCAACTTGATATATTTCATACTATTCTAAAAGAGCTTAAAATTGATTTTAATATTAAGATAATAATGGGTAGTGGTGCTTACATTTGCGGTGAAGAAAGTGCTCTTTTCGAGTCAATGGAAGGTCACCGCGGTGAACCACGTAATAAACCCCCCTACCCAACGGTATCTGGATTCCGTAAGAAACCTACTGTTATCAACAACGTTGAAACATTGGTTTACGCATTCATGATTTGCAAGCATGGAGCTCGTAAATTTAAAGATCTTGGAACTGCAGATTCAAGGGGTTCTAAAGTTTTTTCTATTTCTGGCGATACTCCAAAATCTGGTATATATGAACTTGAACTTGGTATGACCGTTGAACAGTTCGTTGAAGAATTTGGTGATGGCGATACAAAAGCAGTTCAAGTTGGAGGCGCTTCGGGTTTCTGCGTACCTCGTAAGAAATTTAAAGACACAATCATCGGCTTTGAGGGAGTTCCAACAGGAGGCTCAATGATGCTTTTTAACAGCTCACGCTCGATGTATAATGTTCTACATAACTATCTTGAATTCTTCGAAGAAGAATCATGCGGTCAGTGCACTCCTTGTCGAGTTGGCTGTCAGCAACTTATTAGAGGTATAGAAGCAGTTAAAAAAGGACAAAGGCATGCTAACTACCTTGAACATCTACAAAAATTAGCTCAAACAATGAAGATAACAGCAAAGTGTGGCTTAGGGCAGAGCGTTGCTAACTCTTTTTTCTCAATTGTTGAGAATTTTAAAGAAGAGATGATCTACTAGTAGAGTATAACCCAAAAAAGTAAAAAAATGTCAAAAAAGATAAATCTTAAAATA
>Ga0116171_10005950_pt1 | contig 10639 bp, 8 predicted proteins | sample AD_JPNHW2_MetaG_FD_89798 | JGI IMG/M metagenome (GOLD analysis project Ga0116171, IMG submission 89798) | Active sludge microbial communities of municipal wastewater-treating anaerobic digesters from Japan - AD_JPNHW2_MetaG | ecosystem: Engineered > Bioreactor > Anaerobic > Digestate | place...
AATATCGTTTGGGCTACTCTTTTAGAAACTAAGCTAGTATCGTTAACTATCTTTAATTTCCAATTAATAGTCTGTGATAGCTTTATATTACTCACTTTCAGGTATTTGTCAAGATTGTTGAGAATCAGGTCGGCCTGAGGCACAGAAAGAGAATGATTTTTACCCTTATAATCAAAAGAAAGATTGAATGGCATGGGAATAAGTTTATAAAGTTCTTAAAGCTTCTAAATTCTAGAGACTTATTTGATGTATTTTGCTTTGTTTAACAAATGCTCTTGGTAAGTTTTGGCGAAAATAGTCCGCGAGTCTTTCTGGGAGCTAAGATAGTATAAATAGTTGGATTTTTGGGGAGTAAGAACCGCCTTGATAGCTTCGAGACTTGGATTGCATATGGGTGTTGGTGGCAAACCAGGGTATTTGTAAGTATTGTATAAGGAATTGCTTTTAAAGTCGTTGTTAGTAAGGTTACAGCTATCAGCTCCGTTACTTTCTTTAATATAACAGATAGTGGAATCTACTTGAAGGGGCATGCCTAAAACTATGCGTTTTTCCAAAATGCCGGCCACCAATTTCCTATCTTGGTAAGAAACTACCTCTTTCTCCAGTAGAGAAGCCAAGATCATATTGTCTTTAAATGAAGAATGAGAATCCTCTAACTCCTTCTCTAGAGGTTGATAAACTTTTCTATTGAAATTATCTAACATGGTTACAAGAATTTCTTTGCTTGTCATGTGAGGATTCAAAAAATACGTATCCGGATAAAGAAGACCCTCAGGATTATCTGTCCCCCATTTTGTTAAAAAAGAGTAAGCCGCTTTTTCATCATCAGTTAACAAACTTAAATCAAATTTGTCTCCCCGAGAAATAAACTTTTTCTCAATTAACAGTGCCTTAACATCAAACAAATTAAAGCCCTCGGGAATAGTTACTTTAAAAGCAGGATTGGTCTGACCATTAGCAATTTTACTAGCAACAGCACTAATAGACACATCGCCCTGGAAATCATAATTTCCAGCTTTAAGGTCTCTCAGGTGTCCATGCCAAGCCAACCAAAGTTTAAAAATTTCAGGAAACCTAATTATTCCTGCTTGAGACAAATGGGAGGCAATGGTATTAACACTCTCCCCTTCTTTGATATCTAGAGATACGCCCGATTCTGGTAGAGCAATTTTATAGTTACTAAGACCCCAACAAAAAAGGAAGGAAGTTATCAAAATAACTCCTAAAATATTATTTAATTTTTTACGATTAAAAAACATTTTGTTTTAACTATTCTGAATAACAATATTACTCACAATTCCCAACGCAATAAATTCTAGGAGGAGATGGGAGCCACCAAAGCTAACGAATGGCAAAGGTAGTCCAACAATAGGCATTACTCCTAAGTTCATGCCCAAATTCACTATAAAATTCAAACATAAATTAACAGTAATGCCGGTGACGGCAAGTTTAGTGAAATTTTCGGGAAGATTTAGACTAATTTGAGTAAGGTTGTAAAAAATAATGCCAAAACTTAAAAGTACTAAACCTACCCCCACAAAACCCAATTCTTCTCCTAAAGCTGAAAAGATAAAATCTGTTTGTGCTGCCGGCAAAAAACGCAATTGAGTTTGTGTGCCCCAGCCTAAACCTTTGCCCAAAAAGCCACCGGAGCCCAAGGCAATCATGGCCTGTCTGGCGTTATATTGACTCCCCTGCCAATCCTTACTAGTGGTAAAGAAGGAAAGTAAACGTGTTTTTTGATAGGGTTTTAAAAAATATTGCCACGCCAAACCGCCAATTAAAGAGAAAATTACTATTAAAAGCACAAACTGTTTAAAGCGCAATCCAGCTAAGAGAAGCATACAGAACCAAATGCCAAAAATAACTGCTGCCCCGCCCAAGTCTGGTTGTAAAATGGCAAGCCCCATAGGAATCGCTGCGTAAAGCCCAGAAACTAAAACATGCTTGAATTGCCAAATTTCTATATTACGATTGCTAAAATATTTAGCCAAAATCAAAATGACTGCTAATTTGGCTAACTCTACTGGTTGAAAATTCAAAAAACCCAAATCCAACCAACCAGAGATGCCGTTAACTTTGGTACCAACAAACAGTACCGCTGTCATCATCAGCACCGACAAGAAATAAAAAGCTAAAAGAAAATAAGAGGAATTCCTAAATAATCTGTAATCTATTAAACGAAATAAAAAATAAATAGCACAAGAAATCCCCAAAGAAATAATTTGCTTTTTCAGTAGTTGCCAACGATTAGTTTCTGAACTAGAAAGAGAGGCAATAATTAAAATTCCTAAAAAAGCTAAAATTGCTACTGCCCCCAGTATCCACTTAAGAGAAGTCCGCATAGAGAATTAATAACGATTATCTGCCGAGAAAACATCGGTATGGGCTTTACGGTAACACACCGTAGCCCCTAAAGGCAAGGACTCCCTCCAAATAATGGTGGGCACTCCTCGCATATCCTCGGTTTTAATGTTGTCTAGATAAATCTCATTAAAGCTTAACGGCTGCCCAGTCTTTTTATCACACAGCATAACATCTACGAAAGCTCTTTTATAATTCAAAGTAGAACGATTGACTAAATCAGTAGTAATGCTAATAGGACTCGCCTTTTTAGCATCATCATACTTCATTTTTAAACCAATTAGTTCTAAGACGTCTCCAGTGCTACTAACGGCCGCAGGAACTTTTTGCCAATCTTTAAAAGAAATTTCAGAATCCATATCAAAACGAATGGAGGCTGGTCCGAAGGTATTGTTATCAGCCAAGGCTTTGGTTTTGGATACTAATTTTTCTTCGCCAGGTAAAATATAAAAGGGCTCATCTAAATCTATTCTCAAAGTTTCTCCTGCCCTATTCGTCAAAGTAAAATGCCCTTGAATACCGGTTAAACCGTATTTAGTATTAGGATTAAAAATTTTAGCCACCAAATCATAACCCTTCAGTTTATAATCTAGGATATAAGTGTTTTCTACTACTAATGGTTTTAAGTCTTTCAAATCACAAGCTAAACAAGGACCACCGCAATCTACGGCATCTTCATTTTGATTCTGTTTGTTATCAGAGCAAGTAGGTTTAGGTTTAAAAATATTTCTTCCTATCAAGACTAGGGCCAAAATAACTAAAACCGTAGCTAGCCCAACCACAATTTGTTTTTGATTTCTATAACTAAGCATGGAGCAATTTAAAAAATAAAACTAATACATTATAGCAAAAACCTCTTTTTTTAAGCATTAAGCTCACGTTCTATTTCTACTAAGCGATTATATTTTGACATCCTTTCTGGCTGAATAGGTGCACCTGATTTGAAGGCATCCGCTCCAATTCCCACAGCCAAATCGGCAATAAAATCATCTAAGGTCTCTCCACTCCTATGGCTGACCACAGTTTTAAAACCATTATTTTGAGCCGTCATAGCTACTGCAATAGTTTCAGAGATAGTACCAATTTGGTTCGGTTTAATAATCAAACCATTAATAGCTTCTTCGTCTATAGCCTTAGCTAACCTATCAGAATTAGTTGTAGTAAGGTCATCCCCGATTAACCATAACTTCTCACCCCATAAGCCATTCAAACTCTTGAAGCCATTATAATCATTTTCTGAATAAGGATCCTCTACTGATAAAAGTTCATACCGATTCAGTAGCTGAGAATAATAATTAGTTAATTCCAGTGTGGTGAAATGATTACCGAGAAACTCATAAGTATTTTCTGTTTTATTGTAAAAACTGTTAGCAGCAATATCTAGTCCAAGATTAAGGAGGACTCCACCCTGTGTCTCATCCTTAATTTTAGCCAAGATCTCTAGACCTTTCTCGGGGTCAGCTTCAGGAACGACAAAACCCCCTTCATCCCCTTGAGCAATAGTAGGATATTTATTAGTTGTATACTCTTTTAATTTTTCTATAACATCGCTGCATTGTTCCAAACTAACTATAGCCGATTCCGTACTGGGAATTATAAAATATTCCTGAAAGGGTAAATGAACACCTCCTATAGCATTACCAACATGCTCTCCCCCGTTGATGAGGTTAAACATTAAATAAGGCAGATGAAGATGATTATGCTCTCGTCCACTCAAGGCCGCGATGACACGATAAAGAGGTAAATTTTCTTCTAAGGCAAATAACCGCCAAAAGGCTAGACTTAAAGCCAGCATAGTATTACCACCAAGATTACTTTTATCAGTTGTACCATCCAGGGAAAGCAAATATTCATCGAATTCAAAAGGATCAACAAATTCTTTCTTAAGAATCTTTTCTTTTAAATCATTCACTATTCCTAGAGTGTCTGGAACATTTTTAGTTACGGCTTCAAAAGACCCTTTGCTTTTACCACTAGGAACGCTATCTGCTGCCGTATTTTTAGCAGTGGCCAAAATAATCTGGAGAGTATCTTCACCACGAGAATCTTTAATACTGCTGGCCAAGATGGAATTAAGTTTCATAAATCTATTTCTTGGTAGTTAGAGCAAGCGCTGTTTTAACTATACTGTCTGGATTGAGTGATAAACTATCAATTTTTAGGCCCATAAGAATTTTAGCAAATTCGGGGTAATCAGAAGGAGCCTGACCGCAAATACCGATATATTTCCCCATACTCTTGGCTGTTTTGATTAGAGTTTTAATCATGGTCACCACAGCTTCATTGCGTTCGTCGCCTATTTTAGCTAGAGCATGGCTGTCTCTGTCCAAACCGAGAACTAATTGGGTTAGGTCATTGGACCCAATACTAAAACCATCGAAAATATTTAAAAACTGCTGAGCCAGAATAACATTGGCTGGGATTTCGGCCATCATATAGACTTTAAAATCTTTTTGGTTTGGTTGTAAAGCATGAGCTTTCATAATAGTGGTTACCTTTTGAGCTTCTTCAAGAGTACGACAGAATGGAATCATAGCGTAAACATTTTTCAAACCAAATTCCTCGCGAACTTTTTTCAAAGCTAAAAGCTCAAGCTCAAAAGCTGGTTGGAACTTAGGGTCGTAGTAACGGGAAGCTCCTCTCCAACCCAACATAGGATTTTCTTCTTTGGGTTCGAAAAGTTCTCCTCCTAAAAGCCCTGCATATTCGTTGGTTTTAAAATCTGAAAATCTTAAAATAACTGTTTTGGGATAAAAGGCTGCACCGATTTTGGCGATACCTTCAGCTAATTTATCTACATAGAAATCAGCTTTGTTTTTATAGCCTTCAGTTAATTGATCAATCTGCTTTTTGAGACTAGCGTTTTTTATATCTTTATAATTAAGGAGTGCCAAAGGATGAATTTTAATGTGGGAAGAAATAATAAATTCTTCTCTGGCTAAACCCACTCCATCATTGGGTAGGAAAGAATATTCAAAGGCCTCGTCTGGGTTACCCATATTTAATGTAAGCTTAACGGGTAATTTTGCTTTTTGCTCAATATGATATTCTTTCACCGACCAAACTGTTTGCCCTTTCCAAACAAAACCGTCTCCCCCGCTAGAACAATCAACGGTTATCTTTTGGCCATCTTTGATTTTTTTGCTACCGCTAGCAGTACCAACAATACAAGGAATACCTAATTCTCTAGAAACAATAGCGGCATGACTAGTACGGCCACCCTCATCAGTAACTATGGCCTTGGCTATTTTCATGATAGGTTCCCAATCAGGATCAGTCATAGTTGTGATCAAAATTTCCCCTGGCTTGAATTGTCCTATTTGTTTCGGTGACAAAATAATTTTAGCTTGACCTTCGGCAATAGCTGAACCGACAGCCGCTCCTTTAACTATTAAATCCCCAGGAGCCGTCATGACATAATCCTTGATAACAGAATAATCTTTTTGAGATTGAACTGTTTCTGGCCGCGCTTGCACTATATACAACTCGCCCGTTAAACCATCTTTAGCCCATTCTATGTCCATGGGTTGCCAGGTACCCTTTAATTTAGAATAATGATTTTCAATTTTAAGAGCCCATTCAGTTAATTGCAAAACTTCTTCATCTTTCAGGACAAATTGTTTCTGCTCTTCTTTGGAGGTTGCTATTCTTGTAACCGCCCCTAATTTTTTAGGGTCATAAATCAATTTTTTGTTTTTACTACCCAAAGTTCGGTTAATAATGGCAGGATGACCTGCTAAAAAGGTGGGTTTAAAAATTTCGTATTCATCACCAACCACTTGCCCTTGAACAGCAGTTTCTCCTAACCCCCAAACAGCACTTAAAACTACAATATCCTTGAAGCCTGTTTCGGTATCTAAAGTAAACATAATACCAGCTCCACCTTTATCTGAACGCACCATTTTTTGGACAACGGCTGATAAATAGACGGCCATTGAAGTGAAACCTTTATCTGCTCTATAGGAAATAGCCCTGCTAGTATAAAGAGAGGCAAAACAATTTTTTACGGCTATAAGCAAATCTTTCTCCCCTTTGACATTGAGATAACTCTCTTGTTGACCAGCAAAACTAGCATTAGGTAAGTCTTCCGCAGTTGCCGAAGAGCGGACAGCTACATCAAGATTGGTTGTTTTGGAAAAAGTACTAAGGTCTCCATACGCTTTAGAGATATCTTTAGCCAAATCATCTGGCATTACTCCTCCAAAAATTAAATCTCTAATTTTTTTAGATTTTTTTTCTAAATCAGTTACTTTTTTAGGATCAATTGTCTTTAAAATATCACTAACAGGGATTTCTAAGTGATTGTAAGCTAAAAAATATTTATAAGCCTCAGCGGTAATAGCAAAACCATTAGGTACAGGAACCCCTTCTTGTTGCAGGTGACTATACATTTCCCCCAAAGAGGCTGTTTTTCCGCCAACCAGAGGAACATCTTTAACAGTAATGTCTTTCAGAAATAAAATATACTTACTCATGCTAATAAAATTTAATTTACAGTTTACAAAATAATTTACAAACTTTATAGTTTAAGAACTTAACACCCCCTTAGTATAAGGCAAATGGATTTTAAAGACAAATCAAAAAATCGCCTTTTTCTAAGGCGATTTTTGAAAGAAATTTAATTCTCTGAAGGATCTAATGGCTCTGGTGCTTGGGGATTTTCTGCTTGAGCGGGAACTACTGGTGTTTCAACCTGGGAAGGTACTTTTAGGGAAAGATAAAGCTCATAAGTAAAGGCTAAGGTAAAGACAGGAATAACCATTTGGACTAGTTGGCCTATAGGACCAAGCCATTTCAAAAGCATGGACGCAACCACAACCAAAAACATCCAAGCAAGCAAATTACCAAAAACTTTTCCTTTATGGTTTTTGACTAAATCCCAGCTAGCGCTAAGAGCGGCTCCATTAATGGTGCCAGTTTCAATTACTATAAAAGGCACGGCAAAATAAAGAATGGCTACAATAATACCAGGAATAATAAATGCCAATGAGGCCAAGATAATTATAAGTCCAGATAAGAAAAGGGTACCAAAATAAACCCAATATTTTTTCTTACCCAGCTCTAATATTTCTTTAAAAGATATTCCAACGTTTTCTTTTATAGCAATCAGAAAGGCCAAAGAGATAAAACTACATAGCATTAGAGCCACCAAGCCAACAAGAACAGCTAAAACCACGGCAATAGCCATGCCTGGAGTAAATAGTGTTGAAGTAAGCATCTCGGGATCAAAATGACCGCGAACCATTAAGCCTATGAGTGAGGCACCTGAATTAAAAACAAAAATAGCGCCTACCAGCATGGCGGCAACAAAACTGATACCCATTTCTAACAAAAGAAGATAAGCAATATTTTTAAAGCGAGGTTGAATACGTTCCCAAGCTTTAGAGATTAATTGCTCAAAATTTTCAAAAAAAGTTTTCATAAAAATAAATTAATAATTAAATTTTATCGACCGTTCTTATACGAACTGCTTCGATAATCTCTTGTGGTAAATTTTTAAACGGGAATAGGCCGGTAGAAGCTCCTACAAATCTGACTACATTATAGGCATTAACCGTACCCAAACGCAAGGCGTTTTCTATACCGGCAGTAGATTTGTCAAAAGCTGATAAATTCTTTGGATTATATAAACCAAAAACGAATCCACTTAAGAAAGCATCACCTGCCCCAGTTTTTTCTATCAAAGTTTCGGGATTAATAGCTGCTGCTTCCCAAACAGTTTGGCCATTGGAAACCATGGCTCCCTTCTCGCCGTCGGTCATTACCACTATTCCAGTAACTAGTTGGTCGAGGGTTTTAAAAATTTTCTGCCAATTCAGATATTTTTCACCAGTTAAATAAGCACCCTCTTCCCTATTCAGCATAAGAATATCTATTTTATTTAAGAGTTTCGGATTGTTTTTAAAAATATCCAAATCTCCTCTACCAGGATTGGCAGCTAGGACAAAACTCTGATTTTTCTTTTGTTTAAAAAGGGCTTGCCAAATTTCTTTCTGACCATTTAATGACCCCACTACCACTACCCGACTCTCAGGCATTTTGGTCGCAAAAATATCCTTAGGCCACTTGTAGGAATCTTCCTTATGATTGAGTATAGTCCTCTCCCCATCGGCATTTACCAAAATAATGGATAAAGGTAGCTGAACCAAAGAATTCACCTTGCAGAGAAAGTTGGTTATTTTATTTTGTTTTAGCAAATGAGGAATTTTAGTAGTATCTTCACCGTGGCAATTTAAACTAATCAGGCCGACATTTAATCCTTGTTTTTTAAAACTGATAGCGGTATTTAAAGCGCTACCGCCATAAGTAGAAACAATTTTTTCTACGCCTAGTTTGGCACCCAAGGGAAGACAGAGATATGGTCTCTCTTTAATTTTTTGCATTTGCATGCGATCGATACCGCACAAAAACATATCTTGGGTAACAGTACCAATGGTTAAAATGTCTAGCATATAAAAAAATTAACGATTAAGAATTCTTTTGACAGCGGCGATAACATCCTTGGCTCCTAAACCATAGTATTCCAATAGCTCTTCCGCTGTGCCAGATTGACCAAATTGATCATTTACACCTAGAATCTCCATAGGAATGGGCAAATATTGGCTATAAAATTCACTAACAGCTGAACCAAAACCGCCAGCCTTTTGATGATCTTCTAGAGTGACTACTCTACCAATGTTCTCCCCTACTTTTATCAGGGTAGTTTCATCTAAGGGCTTTATCGTCGAGAAATTAATAACTTCAACTTCTATTTTCTCTTTCAATAATTCCTTGGCAGCTATTAACGCTTTATAAATTATAGGACCAGTTGCCAAAATAGCCACGACCGCTTTTTGATTATTTTCTGGTGACCAAAAAATTTCTGCCTGACCAATTTTACAATGAGTATCTAAGGTAGTAATTAAAGGGGTCTTGTCTCTATCTAAACGAATATAGGTAGGGCCCTGCCAATCAGCGGCCAGCAAGGTTAGACGTCGAGCTTCCAAATAATCACAAGGAGAAAGAACGGTCATATTCGGTAAAACTCTCATGAGGGCAATGTCTTCTAAGGCTTGGTGAGTAGCTCCGTCGGGACCGACAGTCAGTCCACTATGAGAGCCGATTATTTTAACATTCTGATTGTTGTAGCAAATAGTAGTTCTGATTTGCTCCCAAGTCCTACCTGGTGAAAACATAGCATAAGAAGTAGCGAAAGGAATCTTACCCAGATTAGCCAAACCAGCCGCTACTCCAATTAAATTTTGTTCCGCTACCCCTACTTCAATATAGCTCTCAGGAAAACGGATTTTAAATTTTTCTACCTGAGTAGATTCACATAGGTCTGCAGACAAAGCAACTACTTGGCGGTTTTTTTCTCCCGCCAAAAGAAGACCTTCTCCAAATCCAACTCTAGTGGTTTCTCTCTTAGCTTTTTCTAAAAAAATAGTTTCTTTAATTCCGTTTTTAAGCATAACTATTCACTTAATAATTTTATAGCTTTTTCTGCTTCACGAGCATTAGGTGCTTTACCATGCCATTGCGGTTTATTCTCCATAAATTTTACACCATAACCTGGAATGGTTTTAGCCATAATAGCCACTGGTCCAATTTTAAAATTCTTGGCTTTGTAAAGAGCGTGAATAACACTTTTTAAATCATTACCATCTATTTCAATTACCTCCCAACCAAAAGATTTATATTTATCAGCTATCTCGGTTAAAGGAAGGACCTTCTCTGTAGTACCGCTAATTTGAATATTATTTCTATCAATAATGGCCACTAAATTATCTAAATGATATTTATTTGCTGAAAGCACTGCTTCCCATGTATTACCTTCATCCTGCTCTCCGTCAGACATAAGACAAAAAACATGATTTTTCTTATGATTCATTTTCAGAGCAAGCGCCATGCCTACAGCCTGTGAAAGCCCTTCACCTAAAGGTCCTGAAGTGGTTTCCACTCCTGGCAATTCACCACGGTGAGGATGACCTTGAAGAGCGGAACGAAAACTACGAAGTTCTTTAAGCTTTTCAACAGGAAAAAAACCAGCATAAGCCAAGGTAGCATAATAAACGGGCGCATAATGTCCGCAAGAAACTACTACTATGTCCCGATTTTCTGCCAAAGGATTGCTAGTATCATATTTAACACTGCCGCCAAAATAGAGACCAACAAATTCTTCCACGCTGCCTAAAGGACCAGCCGTATGACCAGAGCCAGCCGAAAGAAGCATTTGGATAATTTCTATTCTAATTTTTGTACAAAGAGTTTTGAGCGCTTTGATTTGCTCTTTAGA
>Ga0116171_10005951_pt1 | contig 10634 bp, 11 predicted proteins | sample AD_JPNHW2_MetaG_FD_89798 | JGI IMG/M metagenome (GOLD analysis project Ga0116171, IMG submission 89798) | Active sludge microbial communities of municipal wastewater-treating anaerobic digesters from Japan - AD_JPNHW2_MetaG | ecosystem: Engineered > Bioreactor > Anaerobic > Digestate | place...
AGGAACAGCAATTCCTGCAAATATGGCCGCCGGAAAGTAATCATAATCACGGACGCGCAATAGTCCGCAACCTGATGAATCATGCAGGAGGAAAATGAAATATGTTTCCTCCTGTTTTTTTTGATTCAGCCATCAGCCATTAGGCAATAGTGGAAAATTTTTAACCTATAATACGGACCGCTTGACTACAAGACTGCCCGACCGCTTGACTACAAGACTGCCCGACCGCCGGACTGCATGACTGCATGACCGCATGACCGCATGACCGCATGACTGCCTGACCTTCAGACCTTCAGATTGAGGAGCAAGGCGACGAAACCCCGCACACGAAGTGTCGGGACCTTCAGACCTTCATCCCTGTCAGTCCTCTGACCCTGTCATCCAGCTGCTTCTGGTCTGCAGTAAATGACGCAAGCCCGGCAAGAGTCAGCAGGGTGTCCGGGGCCAGTACTCCTGAAAGAATCCTTTCCTTCCATGAAGCAAGTACCGGTATCTTTCCTTCGGCAGCAATGCGTTCCTTCTCCTGAAGATCAATCACCGGGAACATGTCACCCAGGCCGGCCTCGTGTGCCCGCGCAACTATCTCCTCACCATAGGCCGGAATTTTCTTCCCGAGTTCCCTGCCCAGCTCAACAACCGCCTTCGGCACTTCCCAGAACTTTTCAATTCCAAGACCCGCAGCTTCACCATTGAGAGGCACATCATACCGCTGGTTCAGCCTGCTGTCGAACAGGCCTCCGAGTGATTTGCGTCCGGCGGCTGCCACCTTCGGGGGAATAGTATAGACATCCGTTCCCGCCAGCAGGTCAAGCTGGCTGTAATTGCGAAGGCTGGCAGCTATCTGTTTCGTTTTCGAGCCTGTCTCAGCGGATAACCGTGACACCCATGACTGCGATGAAAGCACTGCGTTCTCGCCGGCGCCGCTGCCGTCACCCAGTTTGTTGTCAGCGATGAATGCCCCGATCCTGCCGAGGAACACATTGAGGTAATCAGGCCGCGCAACAAGTGTCACCAGCGCATTCTGGCGAGCGCTGAACTCAAGGGTGAAATTGATCCGAACCCCCAGGTCATGAAGCAACCGGGCGCCAATAAGACCTTCGGGAGTGTACGGAACCTTCACTATAAACTGCGCCGGACAGAGCTCCCTGTATCGCAGTCCGTATGAGACGATGGCATCTATGTCATACGCTGTATCAGTATGCAGTTCAACACTGACCATCCCACCGAACTTCTTTGCAAGGCGTAAGCCGTGCCGGGCGTTCAGGATGAAGGCAATCTCCTTTACCTGCTCGCTGACTGAGAGATGGCTGACCAGCTCCAGCGCCCGGGGGACAAACGAGTCATAGATCCCCTTCTGTATCTCATTGTTTAATAAAGTATTGTTCGTCGTCAGGGCAGTCATCTCTGCAGTCCAGTTGGCCTCAGCCTCATTCATGTCGCCTGTGTCAAGCCACAGCTCTGTACCGGTTGAACGGAGTGACTGCCAGAAGGGATCATGCACGGGGGTAACCGGTTTGTCGTCAATACCGGCCCTGATGAAAGCGGTCAGCTTTTCGTAATAGGTTGAACTCATATCTTATGATTTTGATTTGTCATGCTTCTGAATCCCTCAAGGTCGGAACCGGACGGACTCTGGAAGAGTTTCAGCCCGAATTGAGTTACCACGGCATATGCATAGTCGACCACGGATGACTGAACGCTCTCAAAGGGTACCCATGAGTTGATCTTGCTGAAACAATAGATCTCCACCGGCATGCCCGTTTCCGTGGGAGGCATGTCGCGCATCATTACGGGCATCATCGTATCTATATGCGGGTGATTCCTGAGATAATCCACCATGTAAGCCCTGAAAGCCCCGAGGTTTGTAAGGGAAGTGATGCCACCCCTCTTCACTGCCTCTATTTCTTCCCTGTTTTCGTCAAGCCACTTCTCCATGTGCGGCCTGCCTGAGACAGCCTCAATCAATCCAGGTGTCACGAATGAAATGGAGCGGACATCTATCCGTATCTCACGCTTGATCCTCCGCACCCCGGAGTCCTCCATCCCCTTCCAGTTCTGAAATGACTCGGAAATCAGTGCCCAGGTAGGTACCGTCAGTATTGTCTTGTCAAAGTTTTCGACTTTGACAGTATAAAGGGTCATGTCAACCACCGTTCCGTCAATGTTTCTTCCGGGAATCGTAATCCAGTCGCCCAGCTTGACCATATTGTTTGTAGAAAGCTGAACGCTGGCCACAAGACCCAGAATTGTGTCCTTGAAAACCACCGCCAGTACGGCGGTTGCCACACCCAATCCCGCGAAAACGCTTGTAAGGGATACACGGAAGACAATCGAAATCATAATAAGTATCCCGGCAAAGGTTATAATAACCTTTACTATCTGCACATACGGTTTTATTGACCTGCCGGCGGAAAAAGGCTGCATCAGCCATACCTGGTGCCAGCCCTCGATGAATGCCGTCAGTGTCAGGGTGGCGTAGGCAACTATATAAAGTGCGGCCGTTTTATGAATGAAGGTGAGCCATCCGGGGTTCTCACGCAACAACCAGGTTGCAAGGTAATATACGATGACGCCAGGGACTATCATAGAAAGCCGCCTGAACATCCTCGTCTCAAGGAACTTGTCGTCATACGCTGACCGCGAACGCCTTACTATGCGGGTAAAGATCCTGACCAGGATCACCCGGGTAAAGTTATAAGACAGCCATGCGATGAGGCCCACCGCTGCCACAAGGATAACTGAGCTCATCCATGAGACAGCCGAAGCCGGCATGCCAAGGCTCGCAAGGAACTCCCTGACTGCCATTACAGGATCGAATGATCTGAACATTATTCATTTTTTTCCACCGGTGAATTTACAAATTATCTTTTTTTGTGGCTGCCTGTTTAGTACCTTTACCTTATAAAACTGTCAAATCATGAAGTCAATTTCCCTGTTTCTGCTTCTGTTTCTGACCTTTTCACTTCAGGCCCAGGTTCCATTCGATGAGTTTTTCACTGACCGCACCATGAGGTTTGATTTTATGATGGCCGGAAACAGCACAACCACAAAAGTCTATCCTGTCTCCTTCAGGGAGGAACCCTTCTGGGGCGGCTCACTGACAAACCTCACCGATCCGTTCGGGTACGGCAACTTCAGGTACGAGATATTTGATGCCGTTACCGGGAACCTGTTATATTCGAAAGGTTTCTGCACTCTCTACCAGGAGTGGCAGACCACCGCCGAAGCGAAGACGATGGAGCGCGTGTTCCACGAAGTGGCTACCTTCCCCTTCCCGAAAGACAAGGTCAGTTTCGTTCTGAGCATCAGGGGACGTGACGGCAAGTTTTCGAAACTTTATGAGACTGCCATTGACCCCTCCGGTTATTTCATAACAAGAGAGAAGCCTGATGCAGCACTTGCCACGCGGATTATGGGCACCGGTGATCCACACACCTCTCTTGACATCGCATTTATTGCAGAAGGATACACACGCGGTGAAATGGAAAAATTCCGGAATGACGTCAAACGGATGGCAGAGATAATCTTTGCCGAAGCCCCGTTTGACAAATACAAAGACCAGATTAACATCTGGGCCGTTGAGGCACCCTCACAGGAGTCGGGCACCGACGTGCCGGGCGAAGGCATCTATGTCAATACAGCCCTGAGCTCCAGCTATTATACTTTTGACGTCGACCGTTACCTGACAACCCAGGACATACGAAGGGTCAATGACTATGCTGCTGCAGCGCCCCATGACCAGATCATTGTGCTTATCAACAGCACCAGGTATGGTGGCGGGGTGTATACAACTATTACAGCGCCGTCACCGCAGATCACAAGTTCACACCTCAGGTCCTGACACATGAATTCGGACACGGTTTTGCCGGACTGGGAGATGAGTATTACTCCTCCGAGGTTGCTTATGAGGAGTTTTACCCCCTCGATGTGGAACCCTGGGAACCCAACATCACAACAAGGGTGAATTTTGACGCTAAGTGGAAGAACATGATAGCCAAGTCAGTACCTGTGCCCACACCCAATGACAAGAGGTACACCGGCGTCACCGGCCTCTTTGAGGGAGGAGGATACTCCGCAAAAGGAATTTACCGGCCCTCATTTGACTGCCGCATGAAGAGCAACCAGGCAGATTCATTCTGCGAGGTATGCCAGGGGGCACTGGAAGCGATGATACAGTCCTATCTGAAGTAGAGGCAAGAGGCAATAGGCAATGGGCAGTAGTGTTGGCAATAACATACAGACTGAAGGCCTGCAGGTTACATAGGATACATTTGAATATGAAAAGGGACTCCATCATGGAATCCCTTTTTCACTATTGCCTACTGCCTGATGACTATTGCCTGCATTGACTGCAGATTGCAGACTGCAGACTGGTACTGCATACTACTTCTTCTTCTCCCCTCCCGAGGTGGGCGGCTTGGCTATCGAGTCACGCATGCTGGTGTCGGCCTCGATGTTCTTCATCCTGTAGTAATCCATTATACCCAGGTTGCCGCTCTTGAATGCATGAGCCATGGCAAGCGGGATCTCAACCTCAGCCTCGATGACCTTGGCACGTGCTTCCTGTGCCTTTGCCTTCATCTCCTGCTCAAGTGCCACAGCCATTGCACGGCGCTCCTCGGCCTTGGCCTGTGCGATGTTCTTGTCGGCATTCGCCTGGTCCATCTGCAGCACTGCCCCGATGTTCTTGCCTATGTCAATGTCAGCGATATCAATTGAGAGTATCTCGAAAGCCGTTCCGGCATCAAGTCCCTTCTCAAGAACCGTCTTGCTTATCCTGTCAGGATTCTCAAGCACCTCCTTATGGCTGTGCGCCGAACCGATCGAGGAGACGATCCCTTCACCCACGCGGGCAAGAACGGTCTCTTCGCCGGCACCTCCGACAAGCTGCTTTATATTTGCCCTTACCGTCACCCTCGCCTTCGCGATAAGCTGGATACCATCCCGCGCAACTGCGGTAACAGGAGGAGTGTCAATCACCTTTGGGTTTACCGACATCTGGACAGCCTGGAAAACATCACGGCCTGCCAGGTCAATTGCAGTTGCCATTTTAAACGACAGGTCTATGTTCGCCTTATTGGCCGAGACAAGTGCATGCACCACCTGGGCTACATGTCCGCCGGCAAGATAATGGGCCTCCAGTTCATCTCGGTTAAGCTTTATACCAGCCTTGTCAGCTTCGATCATGGCACCGACGATAATTGATGGGGGAACCTTTCTCCAGCGCATGAAAATCAACTGAAGAAGGCTGATCCTGACACCTGAGACAAGTGCCTGGAACCAGAGGCCGATGGGAATAAAGTAAAGAAGAATCCAGAGCAGTATTATTGCCCCGACGATAATTATTACATAAATGCCTAATGCGCTCATATCTGTTTTTTTATTGGTTTTACTATCAGTTTGTTGTCATCAATCCGAATGACTTCTATCTCCTGCCTGGGGTCAATCAGTATGTCAACCGATTTTGCCTCGAAATACTCACCGTTTACAAGCACCTTGCCACCCGGAGCCAGCCTGGTTACCGTTATGCCGGTGTCGCCCGGCTTCACCTTTCCTTCTTCAGCCCCGACAGTATCAACCTTGCCGTCAATGGTTGCTTTGAGCATAAATTTGTTCCAGGTATTGGCTCTCAGCATCAACACGGTCAGAATGACCATCACCAATGCGGTTATGCCGAGTACCACCAGCCCGGTTGCCGTCCCGAAAGAGACAAAGGCGAATACAATGCCTGTCAGGATACAGATTGCTCCGCCGACACCTGCGACAGTCACACCGGGGATAAGCATGAACTCGATGATGAAGAGCAGAAGCCCCACGACTATCAGAAATATTATCAGTCCAAGAGACATATTCAGTTTATTATATCACTACAGCATCAAGGCTAAGCTCCTTCAGCTTCATTCTCATCTTTTCAACGGTGAGGGCATCAGCTATTTTGATCACGCATCCGCCCTTGATGTGGGTCAGCACTGCACACTGTTCGGCCTGGATTTCATCATGGCCGCAGACGTCAACAAGTGACCTGATCACATGATCAAAGCTGTTGACCTCATCATTGATGAGCATGAGGGATCTCAGATTCTCCTCTCTCCTCCTGTTGTTTTCCGGTTTCGGTGCCCTTTTAGTCATCCGGCATCTTGTTTAATAATTCCCTCGCCGCTTCAACGGGTATCTCCTGTGTGCCGACATAGGCTGCAACCCTAGCGGAGCTGTAACCGTTGCGCACAAGCAGCGAGACATAATCGTCAGCGCTTTCAAATGTAATAAAATTACCGACTAGAAACACTGTTTCACCGCTGCTGATTTTGATCATGTCAAGACCGCGGTTGCCAGCCAGCAATTCAATCTTCTGAATAGCCTCCGGCTTGACCGGTTTGTTAATGCGCATCACCTCCGCCCTGAGTGAGAGGGTACCGATAGGGACAGGCTGAACCTGTGCCGGGGGCTGAGTTGCGTTTGAGTTCTGGCGGGTGGTTGCTGCCGGTTGGGTAGTGTTTGTCGTCTGGCGGGTGGCTGTAGCCTGGCGGGGTTCTCCGGCGGGCCTGACGGCGGTTGACACAGCGGTTTCAACATCCAGCGGGCGTGACCCCCACTCCTTCTCCAGCGGTGCCGCCCTCTCAAGCGATACCTGCATACCGCCCATCAGGGCGATAATAAAGGCATCCGGGAAACCTGCTCCCCTGGCTTCCGGGAGAGCCCTTTTTGCATCATCAAACCTGCGGAACATTCCCGCGAAATAGTATATTGCTTCGCTCCCCTGCCTCTTTCTGCCAAAGACCGGAGTAAGTCCCCTGAAGAGCGCCGGTGCCACATCATTCCTGAAGGCTGCAACCTGGATTGTATATATCAGACCCTCAGGCATCGCAGGCTCAAATGGCACCGGATTATCCTGGCTGTAAGCCTGTCCCGGCATCATCCTGAAACAGCTAAGCTGATGAGCCGGTGTTGCCTCGCCAGTCACCTGATAAGGCACTGCAGAAACTCCGTCTGCAATCTTTTGAAGGGTGAGCAGCAGCGTATCCGCCTCTGCTTCCCTGGCAGCCATCTTTGTACTGTCAAGTGCAGCCTTTTGCAAAAGCGCCTCTTTCCGGTCAGGGCCGGCTTCCAAGGCATTATTGGCTGTCTGTAACGCAATAAGCGCGGCAGAATCTGCCTCATGCTGTTTCCTGGCTGCCTCACCCAGTATCCTGAAGTGCCCTGCAGGAATACCGTCAACATCTCCCCGTACCTTCCCGTCACGGGCTGTATCATTTACAGGTCTCCTTATGCCCGTCTGCGGATCCGGCGTCGCCGGCCTGCCCTCCTGCGCCTTCGCCGGAAAGGCTGACAACAGCAGTATCGCAGCAGCTGCGGCAACCATCCGGGGAACCTCTGTGTTAATAACTCTGAGGTGTAAATATTTTGTGAAAGATGATAACTTCATACCTTTACCAATCATAACAAAAATACAAAAAAGTCATGACGCAACTCACCGCAGGCATGCCGGCCCCGCACTTCGAGGGCACGGACCAGGACGGAAATGCGGTGAAGCTCAGCAGCTTCATCGGCAAAAAAGTAGTGCTCTATTTTTATCCGAAAGATGACACTCCCGGGTGCACTGCAGAGGCATGCAGCCTGAGAGACAATTATAATGAGCTGCTGAAGAAGGGATTTGTCGTGCTGGGAGTCAGTCCTGACAGTGAGAAATCACATGTCAGGTTTGCCGGGAAATACAACCTTCCCTTCCCGCTGATAGCGGATCCTGAAAAGAAGATACTGATCGCTTACGGCGCCTACGGTGAAAAACTCATGTACGGGAAAAAGGTGACCGGTGTGATACGCACCACCTTTATTATTGACGAAAAGGGAATTATTGAGAAGGTGGTCAGAAAGGTTGACACGAAGGACCATGCCAATCAAATCTTCAAATTGTTTGAGAATGTCTAACTGCTAAAGAATAAGTAATGGAAAAGAAGGAAATCAACAAGGAAAAGCTGAAGGCGCTTGAGGTGACCCTGGGCAAGATCGAAAAGGATTTTGGACGTGGCACCATCATGAAGCTGGGTGATCATGCTGTTGACAATGTGCAGGTCATTTCAACCGGGTCAATAGGCCTCGATGCAGCCCTCGGGATAGGCGGCCTGCCACGCGGAAGAGTTGTGGAGATATACGGACCGGAATCGTCAGGTAAGACCACCCTGGCTATCCATGCCATCGCCGAGGCACAGAAGGCAGGCGGGATTGCTGCAATCATAGATGCCGAACATGCCTTCGACAGGTTCTATGCCGAGAAACTCGGCGTTGATGTGGAGAACCTCCTCATCTCACAGCCTGACAACGGAGAGCAGGCCCTCGAGATAACCGATCACCTGATCAGGTCGGGAGCTATTGACATAATAGTCATAGACTCTGTTGCCGCCCTCACACCGAAGGCTGAGATTGAGGGCGAAATGGGTGACTCAAAGATGGGGCTTCAGGCAAGGCTGATGTCACAGGCCCTGCGCAAGCTCACCGCCAACATCAACAAAACCAATACCACCTGTGTCTTCATCAACCAGCTCAGGGAAAAGATTGGGGTCATGTTTGGCAATCCGGAGACCACCACCGGAGGAAATGCACTTAAGTTTTATGCTTCCATAAGGCTTGACATCCGCCGCACCAACCAGATCAAGGAGGGTGAAGATGCCGTTGGCAACCGCGTCAAAGTCAAGGTTGTCAAGAACAAGCTGGCTCCCCCCTTCAAAAAAGCCGAGTTTGACATCATGTTCGGTGAGGGTATCTCACGCACCGGAGAGATAATTGATCTCGGAACGGAGTTCAATATCATCAAGAAGAGCGGTTCATGGTTCTCCTATGGCGAAACGAAACTTGCCCAGGGGCGCGATGCCGTGAAAAAACTCCTTGAAGACAACCCCGAACTGGCCGAAGAAATCAAGGTGAAGATAACAGAGCAACTCAAAGAGAAAGCAAAATGAAAGAAGTGAAGCCTGCACTTCACTTCTCAATCAACCTAATTTAAAACCGATAAATCAGACCGGTGATGCATGCCCGTGGCTGACATGCGTTATGGCTTGCTCCCAGGCCGGCCATTCAGTCAGAGAGTCAGGAACAACATCCGATGGATATCTGGCAATACGTCAAATATGCTTCGCAAATTACCCCCATTCAATTATCAATGCGTCCCTGACTCCTTGATCTGATTTCCAGATTATCAGGTTATACTACCAATCCCTTATCCGGTTACCGGTTTCCCCTGACCATGGTAAGCGTTCCCCTCCAGTGGTGGAATGAGTTGTCAGGGAAAGAGTCCCTGTTGTAGTCGTCGGTGAAACCGCTGCCCGTTGCTCCTTCGAACCGGCCGGTGCCGCCCAGGATTACAAAAGGATCCTTGAAATAGGAATTGACATCTGCAGGGTGGTAGTCAAGCCTTCCGCTAAGTACCTGTCCGGCACACGAGGCATACAAAATGTCTCCATTGGCAGCTGTGAAATAAGCTACCATGTGATGTAACGGATACACGCTGGAGACAAAGTCAAAACAGAACTCAAAATAATGTGTGAAGTTTCCCAGCTGTGTTCCCGTTCCGGAGCCTTCATTTATGACCATACCGATCATTATACCGTCCTGAGGTTCCCACGCTCCGCATGAAGCTTCAGGGCCTGCGTACATGTACGTACCCACAAAATCTGCCCTGAATGGTACCGTGACCGCTTTAGTCTCAGCCTTCGCTTTCTTCAGGCTGACATTCATCTCATTGCCTTCATCCTTTGAACATGAAAAGACTATGCATAGTGCACACAGGGAAAAAATGACTGTACTTGTAGTTTTCATTTCCGATTGGTTTGGTTAATCTGCAATCAATACCGCAGGTCAAGTTCGCAGATCCAGGGCACAAATACATTGCTCACGGTACCGTAATGTTTGCCCTGTGTACCGTCATTTTGCCAGGTGTCCCCAATCCGTTGCCAAAAGTCCCGGCGACTGTCCGGGGAGACCGGATAAACAATAAGTGACAGGTATTAGTTGCGGATATCGCTCGGGTTTACGCCAAACTCCCTTGTAAATGCCTTGCTGAAATGTGACACGTTCTTGAACCCTGCCCTGTAAGCCGCTTCTGCCACTGTCAGGTTTGAGGAATTCAGAAGATGTCTTGCCTTGTGAAGCTTCATCCTGAGATAGTAGTCATGCGGACTCTGCGAGGTGAGACTCCGGAATTTGCGGTACAACTGGGTACGACTCATATTAAGCTGTTCGCAGAGGCTGTTGATGTCAAAACTGTCATCAGCCAGGTGGATGGTCATTACCTCATTGATTCTTTTTATGAAACTGTCCTCGAGTTTGAAATTATGGTTATTGTCCGGCGGAGGCATCCCTGTAACAGAGTACCTTGAATATAACAGCCTGCGCTGTTTGATGAGCATCCTCAACTCGGCACGGAGTTCTTCCCTGTTGAAAGGCTTGGCAATATAGGCATCAGCGCCCCGTGCCAGTCCCTCAACCCTGGAAGCCACGTCGGCTTTTGCCGTAAGGACGACGACAGGGATATGGCTCGTCCGGGGATCGTTTTTTAGCTTATCCAGCATTTTGATCCCATCGAGTCCTGGCATCATCACATCTGTCACAATAATATCCGGAACTGTTTCACAGGCTCTTTC
>Ga0116171_10005953_pt1 | contig 10632 bp, 8 predicted proteins | sample AD_JPNHW2_MetaG_FD_89798 | JGI IMG/M metagenome (GOLD analysis project Ga0116171, IMG submission 89798) | Active sludge microbial communities of municipal wastewater-treating anaerobic digesters from Japan - AD_JPNHW2_MetaG | ecosystem: Engineered > Bioreactor > Anaerobic > Digestate | place...
GTATAATGATAACAGGATTTCTTTTTATTATTTTCACCAATACGCTGAGGCTACTTCAAAAATATAGCTCCCGCTTATCGGGATGAAAATTTGTTGTTTTTTGATTTCCGAAATATACCAGCATCTGTCTATTACATGTCCATTTCTTATTGTGAGATTTCGAGAGAAAAATGTATTTATGGAATATGGACGTGAAACTTGTTTAAACTCCGATTCTTGATAAACCAGATAGAATTATTTACGATTATAAATTGTTATATAATGCTATATTTGTTTTATTGTTCTGTCCCAAAATGAATAGGTGTGAATGAAGTATGAATATCAAAAATGAAAATTTTATTTGTTTTTAAAAGCGATTTTTTAATTATTCCGCTGGGAATCAGGACTCTTTCGTCGGTATTAAAAAAAGAGGGCCATTGCTGTGAAATTATTGACTTAAAACTTGAGATAAATTATTTAAAGAAAATTGAAAAATTTAAGCCGGATATAATTGGTTATTCTATAGAAAGTTTTCTCTGGAAATTTTATAGGGATTTTAATAAAAAAATTAAAAAACAGTTTAACTTTTTTTCAATTTTCGGAGGACCTCACTGTACTATAAACCCAGACATTATAAATGAAGAAGGTGTGGATGCCGTTTGTATTGGAGAGGGAGAGCTGGCATTGGCAGAACTTGCCAATAAACTTCAGAACAATCAGGATATTACCGGAATTAAGAATTTATGGGTCAAACAAAACGGGGTAATATATAAAAACGAGATTAGAAATCTTGTGTCTGACCTCGACAGCATTCCATTTCCTGATTATGAATTTGCAACTAAATATAAGGCCTACAAATCATTTGATATTTATCATATTATCACGTCAAGAGGTTGTCCATATAATTGTCCTTATTGTATCAATCATTTTTACAGAAATTTATTTTCAGGAAAGGGGAAATATGTCAGAAGAAGATCAGTAGACAATGTTATCGAAGAGCTGAAAATAGTGAAAAACAGGATCAGGCCCAAAATATTATATTTTGTTGATGAAATCTTTACATTAGATAAAGAATGGCTTGACGAGTTTGCCCCGAAATATATGGAACATATAAATCTCCCATTTCAGGCCTTTACCCGTGTTAACGAGATTGATAACGATACCGTACAATTATTACGTAAAATGGGATATATCATTTCATGCGTTGGTATTGAATCGGGAAATGAAAAAATCAGAAATGAAATATTAAAAAGAAAAATTGATGACCAGCTGATAATTGATAAAACAACATTATTAAGAGAAAACAAAATAAAAATACTGGGGTCAAATATGCTGGGACTACCTGGTGAAACACTTTCTAACGCATTTGAAACATTAACGTTAAATGCAAGATGCAAGATTACCTATCCAATGGTTTTTATGTTTCACCCATTCCCCAATATAGACCTGACAAAATTTGCCATTGAAAACAATTTTTATGATGGAAAGGCAGATTCTTTTGACAAACTATCAGGCGAATGCCTGATAAATTTAAAAGAAAAAAGGCAAATAGAACGATTGTACTATCTGTTTTATATGGGCGTAAAAATTCCATTTACTATTCCATTAATTCGTTTTATGACAAAACTCCCACTTGGCTTTTTCTATCGGCTTATTTTTTATTTTTCAAGGGCTATTATAATTATATTTATAATGCGTAGACCATCTATTAATACGCTAATGAATTATTACTCTAGATATTTAGTTGCTTCACTGCTTAACAAATTAGTTTACTAAAAAAAGCATTAAAAGCCTTTAAACAAATTAAAAACACCCAATTTATTTGTAATACAATAAAGAAATTTAAATTATATGAAAAAGGAAATATCATTTTTAGCAACCCTTTTGTTAACAGGTGTGCTATTTTTTACATCATGCGGAAGTGGTGGTACTATGAAAGATAAAAATGGTAAAAAATACAAAACCGTAAAAATCGGGAATCAGGAATGGATGGCAGAAAACTTAAATTATGCCACACCCCGTGGTTCATGGTGTTACGGTGATGACCCTGCAAATTGCGAAAAATACGGCAGATTATATGACTGGGAAACCGCCTGTAACGTATGTCCCGACGGCTGGCACTTGCCGAGTGATGCGGAATGGGCCAGGTTATTTGAATTTTTAATTGCAAATGGATATAATTATGATGGAACAATAAAAGGAAATAAAATTGCAAAATCTATGGCAGCATCAACAGATTGGAATACGTCATCGATAACGGGTGCAATTGGCAATGATTTATCAGCAAACAACAAAAGTGGTTTTGCAGCTCTTCCGGGTGGTTACCGATACTACGATGGTCGTTTTCACAACCTCGGCGATGCCGGTATTTGGTGGAGTACGACCAAATCGCCGTACACAGATGTTTGGTATCGGTATATATACTACCTTAGCAATAACGCTGCCGGCAGAGACTTCGTTAGTATGTGGTTTGGCGCATCAGTTCGTTGTATAAAAGATAGTGTGCGACAAGAAGTAAAATGAAACACTTCCGTTTTATTTATGTATATTGAAGCTGGATCGGCTTAATAAGCATGGCAGCGGGGCTTATTTCCCAGCTTTTTTGTTATTTTTGTACTTAACAAACAAAAAACAGACAGATTTGAAAACACTAACTAACTTACTTTTTATTTTAGCATTTTTTTCATTTTTAGGATGTTCAAATCAATCATCCGATAATTTAGCTGATGATAAATCTGGCTCCGATACATCTGCGGAAACTATTAACTACATTCCCGGATATATTAAACTGCACAAAAGCGGGGAACTAAAAAAAAGAGGAGAGGAATTATGGGAAAGAATGAAGATGTGTGATATTTGTCCTCGAAATTGTAAGGTAAATCGTTTCGAAGGGAAGCGTGGACAATGTGGGGCTAACAGTGATCTTGAAATTGCCACCTATGGGCCACATTTCGGAGAAGAATATGCATTTGTAGGCAAAGGTGGAACGGGAAGAATTTTTTTTACAAACTGCCCAATGCGTTGTGTGTTTTGTTTAACCCATAAAATTAGTTGCGAAGGATCTGGGGAAAAATATTCAATTGAGGATCTTGCCGAAATGATGCTTTCTATACAGCAAAGTGGTTGTTCCAATATTTGTCTGGTTACGCCTACTCATTATATTCCGCATATACTTTTAGCCATTGATATTGCAGCCGGTAAAGGATTAATGTTACCAATAATATATAATACCGGCGGATTTGAAAACTCCGAAGTGTTGAAATATCTGGATGGCGTTATTGATATTTATTTAACAGATTTCAAATATGGATGCAACGAAGAAGCCGGGAAATACTCATTAGGAGCTTTTAATTACGTTGATTCTACTAAAAAGGCACTTATTGAAATGCAGCGCCAGGTTGGAACAGCAAAAAAAGACCCCAAAACAGGACTTTGGCAAAAAGGGTTAATAATAAGGCATCTGATAATGCCAAATAATGTTTCATGCAGCAAAGAAATTATCGAGTGGATCTCTAAAAACCTGCCGAAAGAAACATATATTACAATTATGATTACTTATGAACCGCTTTATAATGCGAAAAATTACCCTGCCATAAACCGCAATATTACAAAGAAAGAATATATGGATGTAATTAATGCAGCTAAAGACGCTGGTTTAACAAACGTGCATGTGTATGATTAAAAACAGAAACATTTTATAAATGAAGACGACATCTCAGAATTATTCAGAACAAATATGAAAAATTTCAAGTTTAAAAAGGACATTGAAAAAAAGTACGACTATAAAATGTTATGGACTCCCGCGGACTTCTGTAATTATAAATGTAACTATTGTTATAATCCTGCAAGTACTGATTATCCTTATGCTACAAAAAAGTACTCTCCCGAATACATTGCAGATTGTTTTAATAAAACCGGCAAAACATGGCTGATATTATTTCTGGGCGGTGAGCCGTTCATGATGCCGGATTTTTTGCCGCTTGTCAAAGAAATTACAAAGAAGCATGATATTAATATATCTACTAATTTGTGTTCAGAAGATGTCTTTAAATTTCCGGAATATGCTCCTTCTGACAAGGTAATGGTAATCAGCGGTTCGATTCATGTTGAAGAGCGCGAAAAAGATGATCCGGGCTTTGAACGCTTCATTGAAAAATATCTTTTTTTGGAACAAAAGGGATACCGGGTACTGGCTAATTATGTTACGTGGCCTCCGTTATTTGATCGTATCGAAAAGGATTTCGATTATCTGAGAAGTCGCGGTGTCGGAAATCTTATGCCGATCATTTTCCGCGGAAACTGGAATGGAAAGGAATATCCTTTTGCTTATACTGAAAAGGACCTTGAATTAATTTCAGGCCTAGTTGGTAGTAAAAGTACTGTTGATTTCAAACCCAGACCAACCATAAATAATAAGATGACCTGTGAAGCGGGCTATAAATATTTTTATATGGATCATTATGGGAATGTTAGTCGCTGCAACATGATACTCCAGGAAAGACACGGAAATTTATTTGAGGGAAGTTTTAAACCTAACCGTAAAAAACATAAACGTATGGCAAAAGAATGCCATATATGCTGGACCAGAGATAAAGTTTGGGGAGAGCTTGATATTAAGGAGGCGATTTTTCCGACCAAAGACGAACTCTTTACAACTCTTTGAATAGTTCCGGCCTCCTTTAAAAATTTGTCTCAGCAAAAAACAGGCTTAGATACAGTTGAAAGATCATTTATTTTTTTGCTGCAATCGAAACAAAAATGACGAATCTGCTTTAATTTTTTTGAGCAATTTTTCTGCTGCTAAAAGCCGGTTTTGTATAACTTCTTCGCTGACCTTCGGAAATAATTTAGCTGATGCCACCCTTTCGAATTCAGTGTAATATGTCACACGAACATCATCAAATCTGACACTTTTGATGATGTTCAGGGTATCATTAAAATCATCATCTGTTTCAGTCGGAAAACCTACAAAAAACAAGGCATCAATTCTTAAACCGGAATTTATTTTTCTTAATGATTTTAAAACGGCTTCTACTTCCTCGATTTTGTAGCTTCGGTTCATTAATTTAATAATTCTATTACTTCCGCTTTCAACAGCTAATGTAATGTCCCATACTTTTTTTGACTTAAACAAGGGTATTAATTCTTTATAATTCCTGACCAGCCATGCCGGATTAAAACCATGTAAAGACCATTTTACATTGTACGCAGAATCAGCAGCGGATAAAGCCTCTAACAAAGGAATCAGCGAGCTTTTTATATCCAGCCCATAAGAACATAAATCGTCAGCTAAAAAATGAAAAAGTCTGTAACCATCTTTCAATAACAAAGAATATTCCTCTACTATGGCATCAATACTTCTGCTCTTTACCGTTCCAATACCTGCTTTTATATTACAGTAAGAGCAATTGTGAGTGCATCCGGAGCAAATTACAATAAAACATTTATCCTTAGTATTGTATTCGATATTTGATTTTATGAACCGATTGAAGTCATTAGACCTTACGATTTGTCTGTAAAAAGTTTTCGAGAAACCGTATTTCAATAATAATTTGATATAAGATGTGGTTTGACTTGCATTAGAAAACAAATTAAATGTTTCTATATCATAAGAGTGAGCTTCCGGCACCTGATGAAATTTAATTCTAAAATCAGGAAAATATTGATCGAGTTCATTAATGTTTTTTGAAGCAATCACTTTTCCTGAAAAAATTGTTCTAAGCTCAATTTCGTTTGCACCCGGCAAACATCCCATTACAATTAACTCGCCTTTGTTTTTTTGAATATCCCGTATTGTTTCCAATGAAGTATTCATTTGTAGTGGAGATACCGAACATGTTACAAAAATTATATAATCAGCATTTTCAATTGAATCATCTACAATAAAATTATTCAGGTAGAAGTAGCTTTTTATTTTAACAGCTTCAAGACATCTCATCGGACAACCTGATGGTGGTGAAATGACGCTTACTCGCTTTTTATTTTCAAGATTTATATTCATTGGATTGTCCTGTTAATTATTATCTCCGTATTTTAAGAAGTGATAAAATTGATGAAAATTTGTTAGGTTTTTTTACACCTGCTGCAGGAACTTTAATAAGGATATTTGAAACAAATTCTTTGTGTATTTTTAATAAAGAGTTATTCATCTCTTTTCCAATATCTGAAAGGTCGCTTGTTGTTCCGTTAAGCATTTTGTTGATAAAAAATTCAATTTTTTCTGCCCTTAAATTCTTATAATAAGAGTATTTACTACACAAATCATTGTCCAATTTTAAGACAGTTTTATCAAATTCTATTGTTTTTTTGTTGTTTGGAATCGCATAATCAAAATTGAAGCAAAAGCTATCAATTTTTAATTGAGTATCTCTATATAAACATATTTCAGATCTAACTTTTTCAATAAATTTATTTTTATATATAATTTTCTTTGGTAAATATGGTTTTTCAAATGTCAAAAGATTTTCCTTTTCCAGATCATGAAAAATTCTTGTTGCCGGAAACGGATTGATTTGGTTTGTGGTATTTCGATATTGGTGTAGCTGACCAATATATTTTAAAAAATCAATATTCTTAACTAATCGTTCTTTATCTGAATAGGGATTAAACATAATAAAACCGATCAGAAAATAAATGCCACACTCGTTAAGTATCTTATATGCCTCAATTGCATCGGCCAGATTTGATGATTTATTATAATACTTCAAATCTTCATCGGAACCCGATTCAAAGCCACAAAATAACGTACCCAGTCCGGCTTGCTTCCACTTCATCCAAAACTCTTTTCCTGCCTTAACAATGGCCTTTGCCTGACAAGAAAACCCAATTTCTACGGAAATTCTTTTTGACAACAGATAATCAGCGATGTCTTCCGCCCTCTTAATGCTTTTTTCAGATAAACTAATGAAATCGTCATCATTAAAATTAATAGTTAATTTCCCGTTGTTACTTATTTTTAGTATTTCTTCAATATCTTGAATAACTTTTTCAGGACTTTGATATCGTTGCTTGTTATTTTCAGTTAATCTCATAAATGCCGGCGCACAACAAAAAGAACAATTTGAAACACACCCTCTTGATGCAATTAATGAAATTTCCTTTTTAAAAAGAACTTGAGAAAGTCCTAAGTTAGGCAGTGAATCTAATTCGGTAAATATACGCGGTTTGTTTTCAAGAATTCCACCATTTGATCGATATACCAACCCATCAATTTCAGACAGGTCTTTTGTTTGGTTATTAAAAAATTTTAATAATAAATTGGGGAAAGCCGACTCGGCCTCTCCTTTAATAATATAGTCAACCTCTGGAATATCATGCATGATCTCTGATGACATGATGGAAGCGTGGACACCGCCTAAAATAATGATTGTTTTCGGAGAATGGACAGAAATTGTTTTAATAATTTTTATTGTCCTTTCCATGGTGTTCTGAAATGGCGAGAACCCAATTACTTGAGGTTTAGCTTCCAATAAAATATCGATAATTTCATCATCTACAATATTTTGAGAATCCCCGTCTAAAACTTCAACGTCTAACCCGTATTGTTTGGCAACCTCCCGTAAACATAATATACCAAGATGAGTCATGGGCATATTAACATTATTATAACCAACAATATTGGAAAATCTAAGACTAATTAAAAATGCTTTTTGCATTGTACAATTATAAAGACTTATTCTTTTCTTGTTGTTCAAAATCGCCTCTTATAACCGGGGTTTTTATACTAAGAAGTAATTTTTTTGCACGTGACATTCTTTCTTCTATAACTTCTTTACCGACCTTAGGGAATATTTTCGCGGAAACCCTCGTTTCAAACTCAGAATATACAGTAATAGTAACATTATCAAATCGTACCTTTTTTAAAAAGTTTAGTGTTTCGTTAAAATCTTCTTCTGTTTCAGAGGGGAATCCTTCAATGAATAATGCATTAATTTTTAATCCGGGATTAATTTTTCTGAGTGATTTTAATGCATTTTCAACTTCTTTAATATTATAATGGCGGTTCATCAGTTCAAGGATCCTGTTGCTCCCACTCTCTACAGAAATTGTCATTTCCATTATCTTTTTCGATTTAACAAGCGGGGTTAACTCGTGTAGATATTTTACCAGCCAACCGGGGTTGACACCGTCGAGCGACCATTTGACATGAAATGCCTTGTCGGCTTCCGATAACGACATTAACAACCGGGAAAGAGAGCTTTTTATATCAAGCCCGTAAGAACAAATGTCCTCAGCCAAAAAATGGAAAATACGGTATCCTTGCATTAAAAGGGTGGAGTATTCCTCAACAAGACGTTCAATACTTTTGCTTTTCACTTTACCTATAGCTTCTCGAATGTTGCAATAAGAACAATTGTTGGCACAACCCGAACTGATTATCAAAAAACATGGATCTGTAATATTAAAATCCTTGTTTATTTTTATAAAATTTTTAAAATCACTACTTCTGTGTATTTGTCTGCAAAAAGTCTTTGAAAGGCCATGTTTAAATAATAATTTGATAGCGCTTTCATCTGGCCTAAGATCAGATAATACAAAATTCCCAAAATCATAGTGATGAACCTCAGGTACTTCATGATATTTTATTCTGACATCGGGAAAATAGTTGTCAATATCACTTGTGTTTTTTGTTGCTATGGCTTTTCCTGAAAAAACTGTCTTAAGATCTTCTTCGTTAGTTCCCGGTAGGCATCCCATAACAATCAATTCCCCCGAAGATTTTTGCGTCTCTTTGATGTAATTGAGTTGGTTTATCACATTGGGGTTGATTGCAGAACAGGTAATATAAATATGATAATCGCAATGCTCAAAAGTGTCAACCAGTTTATAATTATTTAAAGAAAAATAGTTTCTGAGCTTAGCCGCATCAAGATTTCTCAAAGGACATCCAAATGCAGATGAGATATAAACTCTTTTTTTATTTTCTTGATTAATAATCATTATTTTTTTAAAAAGATAGTATTTGTAAATACAAAAATAGTAATATAAAGATTAATTTTGTTTAATACTCAATAAATGAATCCTGACAATATAAGGAAAAAACAGCGTGATTGATAAATGAAAAAGAAACTATTATTAATAAATCCAGACAATCCTATAAAATCTAAAAATTTTTATGAGCCAATAGAACTGGGCATTATTGCTTCCATAACCCCTAAAAAAGATTGGGATGTAGAGATCATGGATTTGAGGGTAGAAGATTTTAGTTTTAAAGATGTTGATTTAGTTGCTATTACGGCCAAGATAATGAATGCGCAAATTGCATATTCACTATTAAATATTTTTAGAGAAAAAAAAATCACCACGGTTATTGGTGGAATTCATGCATCATTGTGCCCTGAAGAAGCAATACAATATTCTGATTGCGTAGTTATTGGCGAAGCTGAAAATATTTGGGCAGAATTGTTGAATGATTTTATTAAAGGAACACTAAACAAAACATATGTTGGTTCCACAAATTTAGACTATAAAATTGACCGGTCCTATTACCATCATTATTATAAAACAGCAAGCTTACAGTTTTCACGCGGCTGTCCCCTGGCCTGTGATTTTTGTTGCATTGTTAAAATCCATAAACAAAATCATAAACTACGCGACATTAATGAGATTATAGAAGAAATAAAGTTGACCAGACAAAAACGGCTTTTTTTTATGGATGAAAACATGTTCGGTTTTTCTTCAGAAAATAGAAGTCATGTTTTACGGTTTTTTAAAGAGATTGTCAGACAAAAAATTAATAAAAGTTGGATCGGCATGGTTTCAATAAATGCGGGTGTTGATGATGAGTTTCTTTATTTTGCCAGAAAAAGCGGATGCCGATTATTAATTATAGGTTTCGAATCGGAAAATAAAGAAATGTTGCTTTCTATAAACAAAACACAAAATGCAAAGTTTCATAATGATTATAATAAAATTGTCAGAAATATTCATAAATTTAGAATAGCTGTCTGCGGTGTATTTATGTTCGGAATGGAGAACGACACTTTAGATAGCATTGAACAAAGGAAACGATATGTTTTAAAATCCCACATTGATTCTATTCTGGCAACCTTATACACCCCATTGCCCGGGTCAAAAATATTTGATAAGTTTTTTGCTGAAAAAAAGTTGTTATACACAAACTTTCCTAATGATTGGATTTGTTATAATTTTACTACAAGTACCTTTAAACAAAATAAGATTGATAACCTTTCTGATATTTTCATTAAAGTAAGAAGTGAAATAAAATCACCACGACATTTGATATATAAGTTTTTCTTAACCATTATGAATACCAGGAGTTTGTCAAGTGCTTTGCATTCAAATTTCTATTATTTTAATCATGAAGATCAGTTAGATAAAGTTTATTTTTTAAGGTTGATAAATTGGGGGTTTGAGTTATGCCAAAAAATTCATTTTAAATCCAACAAGAATGTTTTATAAGAAGACGGTTGTTTCTAATTGATTTTAAATTAGGAAAATACAAACAACAACACAAATACAACTTCTATATATATAAGATTGGTTAAAAATAATAGTATTATATTGAAACTAAAAATCAACGAAACCAATCCATTAATAAGCCCCGCTAATGCTATCCTAATTGCCTGTTTTGTCATTTTTTGTATCTTTACAAAAAAATCTTTTGAACACTATTAAAATAATTGATGCAAA
>Ga0116171_10005954_pt1 | contig 10630 bp, 7 predicted proteins | sample AD_JPNHW2_MetaG_FD_89798 | JGI IMG/M metagenome (GOLD analysis project Ga0116171, IMG submission 89798) | Active sludge microbial communities of municipal wastewater-treating anaerobic digesters from Japan - AD_JPNHW2_MetaG | ecosystem: Engineered > Bioreactor > Anaerobic > Digestate | place...
AGAAAGTTGCGGGAAATGTATTCCCTGCCGCGAAGGAACAAAACGTATGCTCGAGATACTCCAGAACATAACATCAAAACCACTGAATGGTAACGGTAATGAAGCGCTGGAAAGATTTAAAGGGGTTACGCAGTTAGAAAAACTTGCTCATGTTATAAAGGAAACTTCTTTATGCGGGTTAGGACAAACAGCTCCAAATCCGGTGCTCAGCACCCTTCGTTATTTTCGTGATGAGTACGAAGCGCACATTTTTGAACGGGTATGCCCGGCAAATAAATGTACGGAACTGAGAAAATTTAAAATCCTTGTCGATAAATGTACCGGTTGTACAGCTTGTGCTAAAAAATGCCCGACAGGCGCCATCATCGGATCGAAAAAAACGCCACATTTTATAGTAGACGACAAATGTATAGGATGCGGCACATGCCACGAAACATGCAATTTTGATGCAATTGAAATGATTTAAAAAAAAACAACTGAATTATGAGCCTAAAAATAGATATTAACGGAAAAACTTACGAAGCCACAGCAGGTGAAACTATTTTGACCATACTGAATCGCAACGGGATCAGGGTTCCGACCTTATGTAATATGAAGGATCGACTTCCATCGGGTGCATGCCGTATATGTGTTGTTGAGCTTGAAGGAAGTGCCAAACTTGTTAGTTCCTGTTCATTTCCTGTAACCGATGGGATGAAAATACAAACACATTCGCCACGCGTTATTGAAGCCCGTAAAACCATCGTTGAATTATTGCTGTCGAACCATCCGGACGATTGCTTGTTTTGTGTCAGAAATTCAAATTGCGAATTACAAAACCTATCAAAAGAATACCACGTGGTGGAACGTCGTATCCGTGGCGTGAAGAATAATCACAAAATAGATTTTTCAAGCATGAGTATAATCCGAGATCCGGATAAATGTATTTTGTGCGGCCGTTGCGTGCGGGTGTGCGAAGAAACAATGGGCGTTTCCTGTATTGAATATACAAACCGCGGAAGCAAAACCGTCATCGGAACATCCATGGGAAAAGGCCTGAATACTTCGAGTTGCGTAAACTGCGGACAGTGTATCATGGTTTGCCCGACCGGCGCCCTGTCAGAACGTAATCAGACGGCATTGGTTCAGGAAGCTTTAAATCAGAATGAAAAAACGGTGGTGGTACAGTATGCGCCTTCCATCAGTGTTTCTATAGCAGAAGAATTCGGAATGGCTGCCGGTAAAGACCTTAACGGCGCTTTGAATGCAGCCTTGAGGAAAATGGGATTTAACTTTGTTTTTGATACAACGTTCGGTGCCGACCTTACCATCATGGAAGAAGCTGCCGAGCTGATCGACCGTATCAGCAAAGGCAAGACGATGCCGATGTTTACCAGCTGTTGCCCTGCATGGGTTAAATACGCTGAAGAATTTGCTCCCGATTTTCTTGATAACCTTTCGAGTTGCAAGTCACCCCAGCAAATGACTGGCGCGGTAATAAAAAGTTATTTCGCTGAAAAAATAAATCAAAAACCCGAAAACATCATATCTGTTTCCATCATGCCGTGTACCGCAAAAAAATTCGAGTTGCAGCGCGAAACCATGGGAAGAGATGGGGTGAATGATGTCGATATTGTAATAACTTCCCGTGAACTGATAGAATTGATCAATCTTTATGGGATTGACATGAAACATATTCAGCCAGAAATCACCGATTCACCATTAGGTGTGAGAAGTTCGGCAGGTAAGATCTTCGGAGCTACCGGCGGAGTTATGGAAGCAGCGTTAAGAACTGCATACAAATCCCTGACCGGAAAAGAACTAACCAATTTTAAAATTTCGGCGATCAGAGGCTTTAAAGGCAGAAAAGAAACTAAGATAAAAATCGACGACCTTGAAATCGGCGTAGCCGTAGTCAGCGGACTGGCTAATGCCCATGAACTTCTGGAGGAAATAAGAAACGGAAAAAATGATGTGCATTTTATTGAAGTCATGACTTGCCCGGGAGGTTGTTTAGCAGGAGGTGGCCAGCGCATCGGAAGCGCACATTCGGTGTTTGAAGCGCGTATGGAATCGCTCTACGAAATCGATGAGAAAGAAACCATCAAAGTGTCGCACAAAAACCCGGAAATCATTGAACTTTATAATAACTACTTCGGAGAACCGCTCAGTCATAAGAGCCATGAATTGCTCCATACGAAATATACCAAAAGAGAAGTGTTACTATAAAATAACAAATAAATAATTTAATAAAATGGGCAATCTGATAAATAACGAACTTGTTTTCACGGTAAAAGACCGGTGCCGGGTTTGTTATACCTGTGTCAGGGAATGCCCTGTAAAAGCCATAAAAATCATAAACGGCCAGGCAGAGGTTATTTCTGAACGTTGTATCGGTTGCGGCAATTGCACCAAAGTATGTAGCCAACAAGCTAAGGTGTTCATTGATACCACGGCTCCTGTTTATGAATACCTGAAAAGCGGTCAGAAGACGGTGGCCCTGGTGGCACCCAGCTTTGCCGCTGAGATTTCGGAAATCAAAGATTACAAAATCGTAATTGGAATGTTACGGAAGCTCGGCTTTGATTATGTGGTAGAAGTTGGTTTTGGCGCAGATCTGGTGTCAAAAGAATATAAAAAATTAATGGACGATAAGGAAGCGCAAAAAAGCATTTCTTCCGATTGTCCGGCCATCGTTTATTACGTTCGTCATTACCATCCTGAACTTATTGATTATCTTGCGCCTATTGCATCACCAATGGTGGCCATGGTGCGCGTAATTAAGAAGAAATACGGCGAAGATCTGAAGACCGTGTTCATTGGTCCTTGTATTGCCAAGAAAGCAGAATCAAATGAGGTAGACCAGGTGTTGACGTTCATTGAGATGAGGAGCATGCTGAAAAATGCCGGGATAACGATGAATGATGTTACACCTTCTGATTTCGATCCGCCATTAGCAGGAAAAGCTTCGATTTTCCCCGTTACCCGTGGAAAACTTCATTCTATTAACAAGTCCGATGATATCTGCGATGAAAATATTATTGTGGCATCCGGCAGGGTTCATTTCAGGGAAGCTATAAAAGAATTTGACGAAGAACTGAACAAATCACAGCATCTCGAATTGCTTTGCTGTGAAGGTTGCATCATGGGTCCCGGAATGACAAACAATGGCAAATTATTCAAGAAGACAACAGACATTCGCAATTATGTTAGAAACAAGATGGAGAATTTCGATTATTCATCATGGGAAAACGAATACCATGCCGTTAAAAACATGGATTTTTCGCAGAAGTTTTCTCCTGCTGACCGCCGTATTCCTACACCTTCAGTTGAAGCAATTGCAGAAGTTCTGAAAAATATTGGAAAAACAAAGCCGGAAGATCACCTGAACTGCGGAGCCTGCGGTTACGACACCTGTATTGAACATGCGATCGCCATCGTGGAGGGTTTTGCCGAAACGGAAATGTGTCTGCCAAACACCATTGAAAAACTTCACCACTCAATAAACGACCTCAATCTTTCAAACGAAAGGCTTGCCAGCGCACAGCAATCGCTTAAACAATCGGAAAAGCTTGCAAATATGGGCCAGTTGTCAGCCGGTATCGCTCACGAATTGAATAACCCGCTAGGGATCATTACCATGTACAGCAATATCCTGAAAGATGAAGCTCCTGCTGACAGCCCTGTTCATAAAGATTTGGAACTGATTGTGGAACAGGCCGACCGTTGCAAAAAAATTGTTGGCGGTTTGCTGAATTTCGCACGCAAAAACCAGGTAAACCTCACGGAAACAAATATTGTGAACTTTACCCAACATAGCCTTGATTCTATTATCATTCCTGAAAATATTACGGTAGATTTGCAGTCTTCACTGACCAACCCTTATGCTTTTATTGATAACGATCAGTGGATGCAAGTGCTTACCAATATTGAAAAAAATGCTATTGAAGCTATGCCGGAAGGCGGTAAGCTCACTATCGCACTTTCCGAATCCAATGGAGATGTGGAATTCAGTATTGCAGACACCGGGACGGGAATTTCAAAAGAAAATCTGGATAAAATATTTACTCCGTTTTTTACCACAAAACCTATCGGAAAAGGCACAGGGCTAGGGCTGCCACTGATTTACGGGATTGTAAAAATGCATAACGGCCAAATATACCATGATTCGAACGATGATGTGTCAAAAGGCCCTACCGGTACATGTTTTAAAATAAAAATACCAAGACAAATAAAGTAAAAACAAAGATATGGAAACTAAAAACAAAAAGACGGTTCTGATTGTTGATGATGATATTGATAGTTTAACACAATTATCAATGCAAATGAGGAACATGGGATTTGACGTGATTTCCGGTGAAAACCAGAAAGAAGGCGAGGAACTTATTAATAAAGTAAAGCCCGATCTGGCTATTTTCGACCTGATGATGGACAACAAAGACAGCGGATTTATTCTCAGCTATAAGATAAAAAAGAAATTTCCCGATGTGCCTGTAATAATTGCTACGGCTGTTACGGCAGAAACCGGTATGATGTTCGGACTGAACACGGAGGAAGAAAGAAAATGGATCAAAGCAGACCTGTATTTGGAGAAAGGTCTGCGCTTCGACCAGCTGAAGGTTCAGATCAATAAATTATTAAAACTTTAAATATACAAAACCATGGCAACGCTCAAGGTATTGATAGTAGATGATGAACCTGGCATCCGCTCGGGTTTGTCGAGGATATTGAGGGATTTTTCTGTTGACTTTCCATTTATTGAAGAGGCATTTACCTTTGAGACTATCGAAGTTGGCACCGGAGAGGATGCCGTGGAATACCTGGATTCCAAACCGGTAGATATCGTGCTGCTGGATAATAAACTTCCTGGCATCCATGGTATTGAAGTGCTGGAACACATCAACCAGAAAAGCATCGATACGAACGTGATGATGATTACCTCGTATGCATCTCTTGACCTTGCAATAAAAGCCACCAACAACGGGGCATACAATTTTGTTCCGAAACCCTTTACACCGCAAGAGTTAAAGACAGCCATGGAAGGTATCACCAAGCATCTTTATCTGCAGCGGATGACCAAAAAACTGAACGAGGAAGGTAAACAGATCCGGTTCCAGTTTCTGTCGGTTTTGTCACACGAACTCAAATCACCGATCAATGCTGTAGAAGGTTATTTACGTATAATGCAGGACAGACAGGCCGGAAATAATCTCGAAGATTATGATATGATGCTCAACCGCTCACTTGAACGTATCAAAGGTATGCGTTCACTTATTATGGATATGCTTGACCTGACGAGGCTGGAAAACGGAAAGAAAAAAAGGGAAGTAGTAAAGGTCGATCTTGTTCAGGCTGCCCGGATTGCGATAGATACAATGACACCGATGGCCATTCAGAAAGATATAAAAATATATCTTGACACCGATGAACCAACTATTTATTTGAATGGCGATAATTCTGAAATGGAAATCATTTTCAACAACCTCGTATCAAATGCTGTTAAATACAACAGAAACAATGGAACAGTCAGCTGTAATATCAAAACCGGAGAAAATAATATAATTATTTCAGTCAGCGACACAGGAATCGGGATGAGTGAAGAAGATATTTCAAAGCTCTTTCAGGATTTTGTACGCATCAAGAATGATAAAACCAAAGGTATCAGTGGCAGCGGGCTCGGGCTTTCTATCATAAAAAAAACAGTGGAAGAATATTACCACGGGAATATTTCTGTAACAAGCACACCCGACGTAGGAAGTACATTTGTTGTTGAAATTCCTAAAAATTGCTGATGGACATTGTTAGATGAAAGGACACTAAAATGAAATTTACACCTGAAACATATAAAATTCCTGATGTCCCGATGCAGCCATTTATAGATGCTGAGGAAATTGAAGGATTTATCAAAAATACCGTTTCTACGCCAGAAGCCGTCAGGGTTGTAATTGCAAAATCATTATCAAAAAAACGCTTAAGCCTTGCAGAGACGGCAGTACTTATTAATACTACGGATCCGGAACTTATTGAAGAGATAAAAGATGGCGCTCGAAAGTTGAAAAGGCTGGTTTACGGAAACAGGATCGTGTTGTTTGCACCCTTATATATTGGCAACAAATGCCAGAACAATTGCTTGTACTGCGGTTTCCGGGCTTCGAATAAAGAAGCCAAAAGAGTAACCCTGACAGATGATGAAATTGTTAAAGAAATTGAATCGCTGGAAGACAACGGGCAGAAACGCCTGATACTGGTTTATGGCGAAGACGCGCAATACAATCCTGAATACATTGCCCACACGGTAAAAATTGCTTATTCAGTAAAAAAGAACCACGGCGAAATAAGGCGCGTAAATATCAATGCCGCACCTCTGGATATTGAAGGTTTTAAAGTAATCAAAGAAGCTAAAATAGGCACGTATCAGATTTTTCAGGAGACCTATCATCCGGAAGCATATAAAACGTACCATTTAAGAGGTAAAAAAGCCGATTATTCCTATCGTCTTACCTCGCTCGACCGCGCTCAGGAAGCTGGCCTTGATGATGTCGGCATCGGCGCGTTGTTCGGATTGTACGATTGGAGATTTGAAGTTTTGGCATTAGTGCGTCACACCAACCATCTGGAGGCATGTTACAATGTCGGCCCGCACACAATTTCATTCCCGAGGATTAAAGATGCTTCGATGCTTCATATGGGTGAAAAATATTTTGTGAATGATGATGATTTCGCGAAACTTGTTGCTATACTTCGTCTGGCTGTGCCTTATACTGGAATGATTTTAACAGCACGCGAACCGGTTCAGGTCAGAAACGAGCTGTTACAATTTGGTGTATCACAGATTGATGGCGGTACAAAACTCGAACTTGGCAGCTATGCTAAGGTAGACCAGCATAATCAGGATATTAATAAAGGCCAGTTCCGGATTAACGACGACAGAACCCTGAGCGAAGTCATCAGTGAACTGATTGATCAGCAAATGCTGCCATCATTCTGTACCGCTTGTTACAGGCTGGGAAGAACAGGAGAACATTTTATGGAATTTTCGGTGCCGGGCTTTATCAAACGCTTTTGTACACCGAATGCCATGTTGACTTTTGCTGAGTATATAATGGATTATGCCAACGAAAGTAACGCACGCAAAGGCTGGGCGTTGATAGAAAAAGAGCTTCAGGGTTTGAGCGAAAATGCAGACGAAGTCAGAAAAAGAATCGAAGAGATCAAAAACGGAAAAAGGGATCTGTATTTTTAGTAAAAGTTGTTGAGCGTTGAGAGTTGAACATTGAAAATTGAAAATTGAGCAATGATCCGCCACGGCGGATTGAACATTGAACATTGAGCATTGAGTATTAAAAACAAGCATATTGAATTTATAATGAACAAAGGCAGAGATCAGAAACCGCACATCGGTATTTTCGGACGCAGAAACAACGGTAAAAGCTCGTTCATCAATGTGCTTGTGGGACAGGAAGTGGCCATCGTTTCAGAACAAGCCGGAACAACGACGGACCCGGTAAAAAAATCAATTGAAATTTTTGGTATCGGTCCTGTTATCATGATTGATACCGCAGGTATTGACGATACGGGCGAATTAGGAGAAAAAAGAATTCAGAAAACATTACAGGTCTTGAATACTATTGATTGTGCTGTACTAATTATTGCCGGTAATATATTCGGCACTTATGAATTACAGCTTATCAGCGACTTTAAAAAACATGATGTTCCTTTCGTGATCATCCATAACAAGTCCGACCTGCAACCATTATCATCAGATACAAGAGAAGAAATAAAATATCATACAAATAGCGACATTATTGATTTCAGTGTTCTTACACCAAAAAATATGGATGCTGTAATTGAATCGCTAAAAACAACTATTCCCGAAACATCGTATGTGAGTCGCTCGCTTATCGGCGACATTATAAATGAAGGAGACTATGTGCTTCTTGTAACGCCAATAGACTCGGAAGCGCCGGAAGGTCGCATGATACTGCCGCAGCAGACGGCCATTCGCGACATACTTGATAATCATTGTATTTGCATCGTGCTGCGTGAAACCGAACTAAAGTATTTTTTTGAAACAAGCAACATCAGGCCAAAGCTAGTTGTTACCGACAGTCAGGCATTTGGAATGGTAAAAGACATTGTCCCTGAAAATATTCAGCTGACCAGTTTCAGCATTTTGTTTTCAAGAATAAAAGGCGATTTTGAGAACTTCATCAAAGGCGCCGAAAAAATTTCTAAACTCTGTGACGGCGATAAAGTAATCATCATGGAATCATGTACGCACCGTGTCAGCTGCGAAGATATCGGTCGAACAAAACTGCCGGCCTGGTTAGAAAAATTTACAAAGAAAAAACTAAACTTTACTATAATTTCCGGAATGAGCGATGTGCCGGAAAATCTGAACGACTACTCACTTTTAATACAATGCGGAGGCTGCATGTTCACCCGCAAACAAATACTGAACCGACTAAAGCCATTTACGGATAATGAGGTTTCCATAACTAACTACGGGATGGCAATAGCTTACATGAACGGAATCTTTACGCGGGCACTGCAGCCTTTTTTTTAAGAAAACAATTTTATAAGATCATAAATAACATACGCAGCTTGGCGTAACAAAATGATTAGAGATCTGATAAATAATATGGCTGATCCTGACAAGGTGAAATATATATTATCTCTTGAGGATAAGACGGAGATCGCTGAACTTTTTGCTACTGCTCGTGCTGCACGTGATGAACAGATTGGCAATAAGGTGTACCTCCGCGGCCTGATCGAATATTCAAACCGCTGCTCAAAAAACTGTTACTATTGCGGCATCCGGGCGGGGAACAACCATGCATTCCGCTATGATGTTGATGATGAAGAAGTGCTCCAAGCAGCGAAATTTGCATGGGAAAACAAGTATGGTTCTATCGTACTCCAGTCGGGTGAAAGAAGCGATAAAAAATTCACATCGCATATTTCTGAACTGATAAAAAAGATCCATAGCGCGACAAATAATGAAATACGTATCACTTTGTCATGTGGTGAGCAGTCTGAATCTGTGTACCGTGAATGGTATGATTTGGGAGTGCAGCGTTACCTGTTGCGAATCGAAGCGTCAAATCCGGAATTGTATAAAAAACTGCATCCGAATAATAAAAATCATAGTTACGTCAGCCGTCTGCAGGCCTTGAAAACACTCATAAAAATTGGCTATCAGACCGGAACTGGTGTTATGATCGGACTTCCTTTTCAGACTATTGAAGACCTTGCCAACGACCTGATCTTTATCCGTGATTCCGGTGTGGTCATGGTGGGCATGGGTCCATATATTGAGCATGCCGAAACGCCCTTGTTTAAATACCGCGCACAACTTCTGCCTCCTGAAAAAAGAGTGGAATTATCGCTAAAAATGATTGCCATACTCCGGCTGATGCGTCCTTCTATAAACATCGCCTCTACCACCGCCTTGCAAACATTGGATCCCATGGGCCGCGAAAAAGGCTTGCGTGCAGGCGCCAATGTTATTATGCCAAACATCACCCCGGTGATGTATAAAAAAAGCTACGACCTTTACGAAGGCAAACCCTGCCTCGATGATGAACCCGGCGACTGCGCTTCCTGCATCGAAAAACGAATTCAAATGGCCGGCTGCGAAGTAGCATACGGTGAATGGGGCGATTCCAAAGCTTATTCTTAATAAAATATCCTAAGTTTATGCTTTAGAAATGAACCTGATACCCAGGACGCATTTTTTAGTTTTTGTCACTTCGTTTTTAAAACAAGAATTTCAAAAATACAGTTTCAATTTATAAAATAGTTGTAATTTTGAATATTATAAACTAAAAATCATTTTTATGAAATGGTCAGGCAGAAGACAAAGCGATAATGTTGAAGACAGAAGGAGCATAGGCGGCAAAGGCATAGCCGGTATAGGCGGAATTGGCGCTATTGTTATTGCGGTAATATATTTCTTTGTAACAAAAGACCCGTCACAGCTTTTAAATACAATACAACAGGGCGGCGGCACACAGACAGAACAACTTGATGCCGTTGCACAGGCTAAACAGGACACGCTTGCAAAGTTTATCGGGGTAGTTCTGGCCGATACAGAAGATGTATGGAATAAACTTTTTAAATCAATGGGAAAAACATACGATATGCCCAAACTGGTTATGTTTACCGGCTCTGTGGAATCTGCCTGCGGTAATGCACAAGCCTCTGTCGGACCTTTCTACTGTTCGGGCGATGCTAAAGTTTATCTCGATCTGGGTTTTCTGGAAGAACTTCAGGCAAAACTTGGCGCTCAGGGCGATTTTGCTCAGGCCTACATTATCGCTCACGAAGTAGGTCATCATGTACAAAATCTTTTGGGAACACTTGAAAAGGTTCATGGAAAGCGCGGACAGCTCAGCGAAGAAGATTATAATGATCTGTCTGTCAGATGTGAGTTACAAGCCGATTTTCTTGCAGGAGTCTGGGCGCATCATGCACAAAAAATGAAATCGATACTTGAAAGCGGAGATATTGAAGAAGCGGTGAATGCTGCCGGAGCCGTGGGCGATGATAAGATACAGATGGAAAATCAGGGTTATGTTGTTCCCGATTCCTTTACACACGGCACGTCTGCACAGCGTACAAAATGGTTTTTATTGGGTTTTAAAACAGG
>Ga0116171_10005955_pt1 | contig 10630 bp, 12 predicted proteins | sample AD_JPNHW2_MetaG_FD_89798 | JGI IMG/M metagenome (GOLD analysis project Ga0116171, IMG submission 89798) | Active sludge microbial communities of municipal wastewater-treating anaerobic digesters from Japan - AD_JPNHW2_MetaG | ecosystem: Engineered > Bioreactor > Anaerobic > Digestate | place...
AGAGGCTGTAGAGGAAACCTTCCACGAGTTCTGCGCTGCCGGCCTTGGCGAGAGCTTCGGACATCTCGCTGATGTTGCCGGCGACGAGGTTGGTGTCGCTTTGCATAGGGACAGTATACCATCGCTTGCGCAAAATGGCGAGGGGGAATTTTCACTATATGAGTCGATCGTTTTACCGAATGAAATCGCCAGCCTCCACATTCCTTCGGCAAGCTATCATTTCGGCAAGGATGGAGACGGCAATCTCCTCGGGTGTCTCGGCTCCGATGGAGAGTCCGATGGGCGCATGGAGGCTTTCGATGCGGTCCTGGGCGTATCCGTCCTTGGCAAGCTGCTCCCGGATCATCGAGATCTTGCGGGAGGAACCGATGAGTCCCGCGTAGCGGAAGGGCCGTCCGAGGATCGCGCGGCTCGATTCGAGGTCGAAGAGGTGGCCCCGCGTGAGGATGACCGCGTAGCTCGCCTCGTCGCAGGGAAAGCGGTCTATCGATTCCGCATATCCTCCCTCCATGCAGGTCACTTCGGGGCCGAAACGCTCCGGACCGAGGAAGTCGGCCCTGTCGTCGATCACGGTGATCCTGAAGCCGAGGGGAAGGGCCGCCCGGGCGAGGGCGAGGCCGACATGGCCTCCTCCCACGATGAGGAGCTTCTCCTCGGGGAGGATGGGGTCGAGGAAGAGGCCTTCGGCCTCGGAGAGGAGGGCCGCTCCCTTGGCGAGGGCCTTCGCTTCGGCCGCAGCGAGGGGCTTGCCCTCGACGGCGACCTCGATGGAGACCGTGAGGCCGTCGCCGCCCGCGAAGCCCGGGGAAGGTTGTGCGACCCCGCTGGCGGCCGCCGGGGCGCCGGGGGCTTGCCGCGCTGCGCCGATGGCGGCAAGGCGTTTCCTGAGGAGGACGCGCTGGCCGCGGTCGAGGGCCTCGAGGGCCGCGGCATAGGGGGCGGGGTCCTCGAGGTACTCGACGAGCATGCGGTTGACGCCGCCGCAGATGAGGTCCTTGCCCTCGGCCTCCGCGCCGAGCATCTCGACCTCGAGGAAGGAGGAGGACCTGGCAGCGATGGCCCCTGCGCCCGCGGCGATGGCCATGGACTCGCCCTTGCCGCCGCCGATGGTGCCGAGGAGCCTGCCGGATCCGTAGACGAGCATCTTGGCCCCGGGGTGGCGGGGCGCCGAGCCCTTCACGTCGACGACGGTGACGAGGGCCGCGGCCTCCGCGGCGGGCGCCTCGGAAGGGGCGCGGCCCGAGCCGTCGGCGGCGCGGCTCCGGGCGCCGACCTTCGCGGCCTCGAGAGCCGCGGCGATGATCTCCCTGTCCATGTGGCCTCCTTGTCCCGTCAGCGCGATGATAGCACGAGGGCGGCCCTGCCGCGCATCCTCATGCGCCTTCGACGGCGCGGCCCTCGGCCACCTCGAGGATACGGTCGCCCAGGAGTTCCGCCTCGCTCCTGTCGTGCGAGACGAGGATGACGCTCATCGTGAATTCCTCCCGGAGGGCGAGGAACTCCCCATGCATGGCCGAGCGGGTGCGGCGGTCGAGGGCGCTCCAGGGCTCGTCGAGGAGGAGGATGCGGGGCTCCACGGCGAGGGCCCGCGCGAAGGCGAGGCGCTGCCTCTCGCCGCCCGAGAGGGCTGCCGGCCTGCGGCGCGCGAGATGGGCGATGCCGAGGCGCTCGAGCCAGGGCAGGGCCAGTTCCCGCGCTTCCCGGGCCGAAAGACGCTGGCGGGGCAGGGCGGCAAGGCCGCGGCCGGCGCCGCCTGCGCGGCCGGCGCCGCCTGCGCGGCCGGCGCCGTTGCCCACTGCCCCGCTGCCCATGGCCGCGAGGGCGGGGAGGGCGCCGCAGGCCAGGGCCGGCCAGCGCGGCGAGGGGCCCCGCAGGGCGAGGGCCACGTTGTCGAGGGCCGTGAGGTGGGGGAAGAGGGCGCCCTGCTGGAAGACGTAGCCCACGCCGCGGGCCTGGGGTGTCTCGTTGACGCCTCGCTCCGACGAGTAGACCTCGCAGCCGCCGATGGAGATCTCGCCCGAGTCGGGCTCGAGGAGGCCGGCGATGCAGTTGAGGATGGTGGTCTTGCCGGCTCCGGATTCGCCCCAGAGTACGGTGGTGGAGGATTCGGGCACGCGGAAGTCGGCCTCGATCGCGAGGGCGGGAAGCCTCTTCCCGAAGCGGGCGCGGATCACCGGCGGCCTCCCTTGCGACCCTGCCCCGCCTTCGCGCCCGAGCCTGCGCCGGCCGGCGCGATGGCTGCGGAGCCGCGCGGGGCCTTGCCCGGCGCGGCCGCGGCGCGGCCCGGAACCGCCGGGGCGAAGGTCACGCGCTCGCAGTAGCCCACGATGAGGACGAGGACGAAGGCGAGGGCCACGGTCACGCCGAGGAGGAGCCTCGCTTCCGCTTCACGGCCGCCCTCGACGGCGCTGTAGAGGGCCAGCGGTATGGTCTGGGTGCGGCCCGGTATGTTGCCGGCGACCATGAGGGTGGCCCCGAACTCGCCGAGGGCGCGGGCGAAGGAGAGGACGGTGCCGGAGATGATGCCTGGCGCCGCGAGGGGAAGGGTTATGCGGCGGAAGATGCGGCGCTCACCGAGGCCGAGGGTCCTCCCCGCGTTCTCGTACTGGGCGTCCACCCCGCGCAGGGCGGCCTTGCAGCTCTGGTACATGAGGGGGAGGGAGACGACGACCGAGGCTATGACGGCCGCGACCCAGGTGAAGATGACCGGGCTCCCGAGGCGGTCGAGGATGATGCCGGCGGGCCCGTGCTTCCCGAAGAAGAGGAGGAGGAGGTAGCCGAGGATTGTGGGCGGGAGGACCATCGGCATGAGGATGAGGGCCTCCCAGAGCCCCGCCAGGGCGCGCTTCTTCCTCGTCATGGCCCTGGCGAGGAAGAGGCCGACGGCGAAGGTGAAGAGGGTGGCGATGGACGCCACCCTGAGCGAGAGAAGGACGGGCTGCCAGGGGCTCATGGGAGGGCGAAGCCCGCCTTTTCGAAGGCCGCGCGGGCCGCAGGGGTCTTGAGGAAGGCGATGAAGGCCTCCGCGGCCTTCGCGTTTCTCGACGCGGCGAGGGTCGAGACCGGGTAGATGACGGGGGTCTTGAGGCTCGAGGCGGGGAAGCGATAGAGGACGACGAGGTCCTTCGCGGCCAGGGCGTCGGTCGAGAAGACGACGCCGACCGAGGCGGCCCCCGACTGCACGAACTGGAGGACCTCCCGCACCGTCCCGCCCAGGGCGAGCTTGCCCTTCACGATGGCGTCGAAGCCGCTGGATGCGAAGGCCTGGGTCGCATAACGTCCGGCCGGCACGGAGTCGGGGTTGCCGATGGCCACGGTCCTGGCGCCGGAAAGGAGGGCGGCCACCTCGTCCTTCGTGGCGGCGGGCTTCAGGGAGGCGGGGCCGACGAGGACTATCGAGTTCGAGAGGAGGTCGGAGCGGCTGCCCGCGAGGAGGAGCTTCGCCGCGTCGAGCCTGTCCATGTCCTCGGCGGCGGCGGAGAAGAAGACGTCGACGGGAGCGCCTTCCTCGATCTGCTTGCGCAGGGTGCCCGAGCCGCCGAAGTTGAGCTGGATGGGCATGCCGATGGCCTTCTCGGCGTCCGCCTTGAGGCCCGTGAGGACGTCCGTGAGGCTGGCCGCGGCCGAGACGAGGAGGGCCTGGGCCGTGAGGCTGGCCGCGAGGAAGACGAGGAAGCTGGCGAGGGCGAGGAAACGCTTTTTCACGGGGAAGCTCCTGGGGTATTACTCACTCAGTGAGTAATACCCTCTTCCCCCTGGTCTGTCAACTAAAGACGGGCCTGCACCGACTCCTCGAGCCAGGCCGCGATGGCCGAAAGCTGCCTGAGCCTGAACTCGAGGCCGAGGCGGGTCCAGGTCTCGTCCGCAGGCAAGGAGGCGAGTATGGCCTCGTGGTTGGCCTGCTGACGCGCCAGGGCCGAGCTCTGGCCCTCGATGATGGCGGGAAGCTTCCCCGGGGCCTGGCGGCGGGCAAAGTAGAGGCGGGCGATGAACTCGAGACGCATGATCCGCGTATTGCAGTCCGAGGGGGCCTCGAGCCAGGCCTTGAAGCGCGCGGAGCCCTGGTCGGTGGTCCGCAAGACCCGGCGGGCAGGGCTCGGGCCGGCCTCCTCGACGCTCGCCTCGACGAGGCCCTGGGCCTCGAGGCGCTTCAGCACCGCGTACATCTGGCTCTGGCTGATGTGCCAGATCCCGCCGAGCTCCGCCTCGAAGCGGCGGTAGAGGTCGTAGCCGTGGAGGGGGCCCTCCTCGAGGTAGCCGAGGGCGAGGAACTCGGGCCTCACGTCGGGAAGGTGGGAGCCTCCCTTGGGCTTCATGCCGGGCTCAGCCATGGTCGCCGAACTCCACCACGCGGCCGCCCGTCGCTCGGACGAGGTCCTCGAGGCTGACTGGTACGCCGGTCGAGTCGGTGCCCGCGGCCGGGTAGACCCTGTCCCACTTCCCGAGTTCGCGATCGAGGAGGATCTCTACGCCCTCGAGGGCGAAGGGGCAGACCCCGCCGGGGCGGTAGCCCGTCACGCGCTCGGTCTCGTCGGGATCCGTCATGGAGAGCTTGCTGCCCGTGACCCTCTTGAGGGCCGAGGGCGGGATGCGCCTGTCGCCCGGGCAGACGACCATGCGGTAGCGTCCGTCCTTGCCGCGGAAGAGGAGGGACTTCGCGATGCGCGCCACCTCGACGCCGAGTCGGGCAGCGGCGAGCTCCGCGGTCGGCGTGGAGCCCGGCTCGAATTCGAGGGCCTCGAGCCCATGGGCTTCGAGGACGGCCTGTACCTTTTCTGGAATCATGGGCCGATTCTACACCGTTGCGGCCCAGGCGGCGAGGGCGTCGCGCCCGCGGCGCGGGGCGCCCGGCCACCACTTGATGCGGGCGGCGGGCCTCCTTAGTATCCATACATGGAGAAGTACTACTTCACGTACGACGAGATCCACAGGACAGCCAGGGACATAGCCGACCGCGTCGTAGCCTCGGGGTACGACCCCGACGTCATCGTTGCCATCGGTTCGGGCGGCTTCATCCCCGCCCGTATCATCAGGACCTTCCTCGACCGGCCCATCCTCGCCGTCGGCGTCTCCTACTACGACGCCGACGACAAGCCAACGGCCGAGCCCCACAAGGTGCAGTGGATCGAGGAGGCCGAGCGCAAGCTCGCGGGCAAGCGCATCCTCCTCGTGGACGAGGTCGACGACTCGCGCTCGACCCTCGAGTACTGCATCCGGGAGCTCCTTCGCCACAAGCCCGCCGAGATCGCGGTGGCCGTCCTCCATGACAAGAGGAAGCCCAAGAAGGGCAGCATCCCGGCCGAGGTCTCCCGCTACTTCGCCGGCCGCGAGATCGAGGACAGGTGGGTGGCCTATCCCTGGGACGCGAAGGACATCGACGCGCACCACGCGGCCGCCGCTGCCGCAGCCGCCGGCCGGGCCTAGGTCCCGGCCACGACGCAGCCAGGACTGAGCCAGTTCGAAGCATCGCCCGGATTCTTCATGGCAGGACCGGGCGCCGGAAAGGAGACAACATGGGCGTTCACATGCACGGCAGGAGCACGGGTCCCACGACGGTGGAACTCGTCCATGAGTCGGGCGCAGTCATCAAGACTACGGCGCCGAAGGACAACGGCGGCGACGGCTCGAGCTTCTCGCCGACAGACCTCTGCTCCGTTTCGCTCGGGGCCTGCGGCACCACCATCATGATGATGTACGCGAGGAACCACGACATCGCCCTCGAGGGCATCGACTTCGAGATCGGCAAGGAGATGACGGCGGCGCCGCGCAAGATCGGCCGCCTCACGGTGACCTTCACCCTCCATGGCTCCTTCTCCGACGAGGAGTTCAGGAAGATCGTGGCCGCGGGCAAGGCCTGCCCCGTCCGCCTCACCCTCGGCGGCAACGTCGAGGTGGTCGAGGACTACCGCAGGGCCTGAGCTTCGGCGTCGAGGGCCAGCTTCCTGACCGCGGCCTCGACGAGGTCAGTCGTCTCGGCGAGGGCGCGTCCATCCACCGACGCGGGCACGTCGCCCGCCGTGTGCCGCCTCTCCTCGGGGAGGCGCATGATGAAGGCGGCCGGTATCCCGGCCATGGCGAAGGGCAGGTGGTCGGAGTATTCGGAGCTGCCCGCCTCGACCCTGATGCCGAGGCCGCTGCCCGCCCCGAGGGCCGCGGCGACCGCGGCATTGGGGCTACCGTGGAGGCTGTAGACCATCGTCGTCGAGCCCGAGCCCACCGTGTCGATCGCGAACATCGCGTCGATGGGCGGGCCTTCCCAGCGCATCACGAAGTCGCCCGAGCCGATCTCGCCGACCTCCTCGGCGCCGAAGCCCACGAGCCAGATCTCGGCGGCCGGCGGCCTTGCGGCGAGCCGCTTCGCGAGCTCGAGGAGGCAGGCGAGGCCCGAGGCGTTGTCGTCGGCCCCGGGGCTTTCCACCGAGTCGAGGTGGGCGCCGAGGACGATGACGGGCGCGCCCGAGGCTGGGTCTCCGCCGCGGATGACGGCGGCCACGTTGGTCGAGGTGCCGGCCTCGGTCGAGGCCCTCAGCCCGAGCCGGACGCGCGCCTCCCCCGGTCGCGACAGGTAGTCAAGGAGTGCCTTGGCGTCCTTGCCCCCGAGCTCGACCATGGGGATCGGGCAGCCCGGTTCGGCGACGCGCTGCATCGTGGGGCGGTGCGGGTCGGCGAAGACGAGGGCCGCCGCGCCGGCCGCGGCCGCGTCCAGGGCGAGCTGCCTCGCGGAGAAGCCCGCGCGGCCCAGGACGAGGATGGCTCCCCTGGCCTTGCCGAGGTCGCCCTTCCTCTCCAGCACGACGACGGGCCAGGGGCCCCTTCCGGGATCCATCGAGGGCGAGTACACGAAGGGCAGGGCCTTGAGGCGCCGTCCACCTGAAAGCTCGAGGGTGGAGCCCGAATCCTTGAATCGCTGGACAGGAAAGCAGGTGAGGACAGCCTCGAGGCCGGCCTTCCGGAAGCCCTCCGCGAGGATGGAGGCGGCCCTGCCTTCCGCCTCGCTGCCGGCCAGGCGTTTGGCGCAGCCGTTCGAGATCTCCCGCACCGTCGCGAGGAGGGCCCGCTCCGCCTGGGCGGCCTCGCCGCGGGCCCCGTTCGGGACAGCAGCGCCGCAGGAAAGGGACAGGGGACAGAGGAGGGCTGCGACGAGGAGGGCGAGGGCCTGGCTCCTCGGGAAGGAATCCGGCCCCCGTTCCGGGGCCCGGCTACCCCGTGCCCGCTGTCCGGCCTGGGCGGCCTTCACGTCCCGGTCTTCCTCAGCCGCCGCTGACGAGGTGGTAGAGCTCGAGGGCGTCGCCGTCGCGCACGACGCGCGTGGCATAGTCCTCGCGTTCGACGAGGTCGCCGTTCAGCCGGGCTATGATGAGGGGAAAGGACCAGTGCTTCCGCGCGAGGATGTCCCTGATCGTGAGGCTGTCCTCGGCCCAGGTCTCGTTCTCCGCGTTGAGGGTGATTCTCATGTGCTCTCTCCGATGCGGCCGTCAAGGAGGATCGACACGACGGCGTCGGCCTCCATGTTCGCCACGATGCCGACGCGGGGGGCCATGGGCGGCAGGTCGGCGCCGACCTCGGACTCGAGGTCTCCGCAGAGGACAAGGCGTCCGGAGACATGGAGGCCGAGGGCTGAATCGCGGCCATAGCCCGCGAGGCCCGAGGCGGCCACGAGCCAGGTCCCCTTCAGGCGCGACAGGACGGTCTCGATGATCATGGCCTTCTGGTCGGCCGCGTCGAAGGCCTCGACGATGACGTCGCAGCCCCCGAAGAGGGTGACTATCCCCTCCGGGTCGAGCCGGCGGACCGTCGCCTCGATGCCCAGCGAGGGATCGATGCGGCGGAGGTTCTCCGCGAGGCATTCGGCCTTGGGCCTGCCCACCTGGTCGCGGAAGAAGAACTGCCGGTCCAGGTTGGCCTCCGAAACGGTGTCGAAATCCGCGAGGACAAGGCGGCCGACGCCGGCCCGGGCGAGGGCCGCCGCGCAGTTCGAGCCGAGGCCTCCGCAGCCGGCTATGCCGACCCTCGCCCCCGACAGGCGCTTCCTATAGGCTTCCCGCGTCATGCCCGAAGGATAGCCGTCTCCTCCCGCGCTCGGCAAGGGGCGGTCTAGCATGGCTGGCCATATCCCATTATTATGTCTGTAGCCATGCGCCCGGCATCCGCGCCATGGCGGGGGTGGAAATGAAACGACTGGGGCTTCGAGGGAAAATGCTCGTCTGGCTGGGGGCCATCCAGGCCATCGGCCTTGGCGGGCTCATCCTCATAGTGGCGACGAACTCCAGGGCGGCGATGACGAATGTCTCCTACATGTCGTCGCAGTACCTCGCCAAGAGTTATGCGGGAGATGTCGAGCGGCGCATGCTCGAGGCGAGCAGCATCTCCACCGACATCGGGACTGCCCTGATGGGCTACCGGAAGGCGGGCATCCCGCGCGAGACCGCGTCCGACATGGTGGGCCTCTTCCTCGACAAGTATCCCCAGGTCTACGCGACCTGGGCGGCCTTCGCCCCCAACGCCTACGATGGCCAGGACGCGCGCTGGAGGGGCAGGGAGGAGAGCGGCCCCGACGGCCGCTTCAATCCCTACTGGGCCGGCAAGGACGGGAATTTCGTCCTCGACACGGCCCTCGACTACGACTCGGGTACCCCGGAGGGACCCTGGTACACCGAGCCCATGGCCTCGGGCATGGCCTACTTCGGCGATCCCGAGACCTTCACGGTGAACGGCGAGACCATCAACGCGGTCTCGGTTTCCGTTCCCATCACCGAAAAGGGGGCGACGATCGGCGTCGCCGGCGTGGACATCGAGGCCACCTCCCTCGAGAAGACCGTCACCGCCATCAGGCCCTTCGGCTCGGGCTACGCCTTCCTCGTCTCGAGCCGCGGGGTCATCCTCGCCCATCCCGATCCGGCCTTCATGGGCAAGCCGGTGTCGGACTTCTACACGAGCGAGCAGATCGCCGCGATCGGGCGGGCCACGGCGGGGGGAAACTCCTACTCCTTCGTGCGGCAGTCGCCCTTCGGGGCCAGGAAGCTCTCGTACTACATCTTCCAGCCGCTTTCCTTCGGGGAGGCGGGCAACTCCTGGACCCTGGCCCTTTCCATCCCCCTCGACGCCGTCCTCGCGCCGGTACGTAGCCTCACCTTCACGATCATCGCGGTGTCGGTGGGCGCCCTGGTCCTCCTGGCCGCGGCCCTCTGGCTCCTCCTCGGCACCATGCTCAGGCCGCTTTCCGCGGCGGCCGGGGCCATCCGCGACATCTCGGAGGGCGACGCCGACCTTACGCGGCGGGTCGACCTCAGGCAGGATGACGAGATAGGCGACCTCGTGCGCGACTTCAACGCCTTCGTGGGCAAGCTCCAGGAGATCATGGCGAGCCTCAAGCACGCGCAGGAGAAGCTCGGCGGCATCGGGGAGGACCTCGCCGCGAGCTCCCACCAGTCGGCGAGCGCCACCTGCGAGATCCTCGCGAACATCGACGGCGTGCGCAAGCAGACCGTCCACCAGACCAACGCGGTGGCCGAGGCCTCGAGCGCCGTGGAGGAGGTGGCCAAGAACATCGAGTCCCTCGACCGCCTCGTCGAGAACCAGGCCGCCGGCATCACCGAATCCTCCGCCTCCATCGAGGAGATGGTGGGCAACATCGGCTCCATGACCGCCTCGACCCAGAAGATGGCGGAACGCTTCGAGGCCCTCCTGGGCTCGGCCGAGACCGGCAGCGCGAAGCAGGCGGCCGTCGACGGCAAGATCCGCGAGATCGCGGGCCAGTCCGAGCTCCTCATGGAGGCCAACAAGATGATCGCCTCCATAGCCTCGAAGACCAACCTCCTCGCCATGAACGCCGCCATCGAGGCCGCGCACGCGGGCGAGGCGGGCAAGGGCTTCTCCGTCGTCGCGGACGAGATCCGCAGCCTGGCCGAGAACGCCTCGAAGCAGTCGAGGAGCATCGGCGCCGAGCTCGCCAAGATCACGAAGACCATCTCCGAGGTGGTCGGCGCCTCCGCGATCTCGGCCACGGCCTTCGCCGAGGTGGCCTCGGCCATCTCCGAGACCAACGATCTCGTGCGCGAGATGGAGCGGGCGATGACCGAACAGAAGGAAGGCTCGCGGCAGATCCTCGAGGCCCTGCGCGACATGAACGGCGTCACCGCCGAGGTGCGCACCGGAGCCGCCGAGATGACGGCGGGCAACGAGCAGGTCCTCGGCTCGATGCAGCGGCTCTCCGACGTGTCGCAGACGATCGCGGGCAGCATGGACGAGATGGCGGCCGGCGCCCAGGAGATCAACAGCGCGGCCCAGTCGGTCTCGGAGCTCGCCCAGAGCACCAGGGAGAGCATCCAGGAGATGGAGAAGGCCATCGGCCGCTTCAAGGTCTGAGCGCCGGGCCCGGAGAGACCTGCTCGGGGAGAATACCCCGATCGAACCTTTCTATGACTTTATAAGGCGGGGCCTTCGCGAGGCGCGGTTCGCGCCTCGCGCGCCGAAGCCCCACGGCTTCGGCGACTCACGGGGGGCGCGCCATGGATGGCGCGCCAAGACCATGTGCAGAAGGGCTATTGCCCTTCTGCAACGGCATGGACGCCGATGCCACCCGCCGCGTTACGGATTCATAAGCGGTTAGGCCGGGTTTATCCTTCTCAGG
>Ga0116171_10005957_pt1 | contig 10626 bp, 12 predicted proteins | sample AD_JPNHW2_MetaG_FD_89798 | JGI IMG/M metagenome (GOLD analysis project Ga0116171, IMG submission 89798) | Active sludge microbial communities of municipal wastewater-treating anaerobic digesters from Japan - AD_JPNHW2_MetaG | ecosystem: Engineered > Bioreactor > Anaerobic > Digestate | place...
CTCCTGCAGGTCATCATAATGCTGTGAGTATAAGTAGGAACTGCTTAGCAGCAATAATAGTATAAAAATAGCAAAATTTTTCATATTCATTAACTCCTTTTTCTATTAGTAATAAAAAAATTCGGATAATTCAATATGGAAGATAAATTTTTTAAAATTTTTTTGAAATCAGCTCTTTAATTTTATACAGCCGCTGCTTATGGCACGCTTCCCCTCTGAATTCAAAACTTCAAAAAAAAGATTCAAACTCTCCGGCAGTGCACTTCTGCCGATCAGGCATACTCTAATATCGCTTCCGGGAAATATCATTCCTGTAAATTTACAGCATATAGAAGCTGCACGCTCAGGATCAGTTACACCTTCTCTAGCCAGTATTTCTTTCACTGCAATAGCAAGAGCTGCTGTCCCCTGAAGTATAATCCCGGGAAGGCCCACTGCACGGGCGAACTTAACTGATGTATGAATAGGAAAATGTATATTTGAACATCCGTCGTAAATGAATGGGGCAAGAGGGCTAACTGAAACAACGGACTCCCGGAGGATTCGTGATTCTTCCGGAAGACGCGGGAAATCAGGTATACAATCTCCACCTTTCCCGCCGCCGGTACATTCAACTCCTCTCATCATTGCACCAAGGTACTCTGTAAAGATAGACTCTCCTGCGGCATCTTCAGCGTCAAAACGAAGAATAACATGTGTGCCGGATTTATGAGGAAGAACAGCCGCTACTGATCCTTTAACTTTTATGTTATCGCCGGATTTAACAGGCCTGTGAATGACAAGCTGTTCGCTGAAATGAACCTGGGTAAAAAGAACCTCCTTCGGGAAGTCCGCTGATTCTATATTATCAGCAATATGTTCTATTATCGGCCAGGTTATTGCCACCGGGAAGAGCGGGGGTGCGATTATCCCGTCGGGTAATTCATCGTTATAATACCGCTGGCTGGTTTCACCTGCTGCAGCGGCGTAGTTCATCATCCACCTTGAGTTTACAATGCAGTGATACTCTTTAATTATAGTTCCGGCAAAATCAGAAGAAAGCTTCATTAAAATCTCCTTTGCACTTTAATCTTGACAAATACTCAGAGTTATGTGATATTCTTACTCTATCTTATAATGAAAATTCAGATGGATCTATAAATATCTCTATGTGAACAGAGAGTAAAGTTCAACTAAAATTCTATTTTTTACGCAATATCTCTTTTGACTAAAATGCTTTTGATGAAAGCTTTAAATAAATATAATTTATTTAACAGACTCAATATCTGTTTTCAGAGAAATGTTTAAAAATAATTTCAAAGAAGGGGTTATGGGCCCTTCTGCAGAACTCCCGCTTGATGATCTCCGGAATCAGTATGAAACAAATCTGTTCGGACATATAGCTCTATCACAGGCCGTGATTCCTTATATGCGGGAACAGCATTCAGGTAAAATTGTAAATATAAGCAGCGTATCCGGAATTCTCACTACACCTTTCGCAGGGGCATGCTGCTCATCCAAGGCTGCACTCAACAGCATATCCGATGCAATGAGGATGGAACTCGCTCCGTTTAATATACAGGTAGTAACGGTACAGCCGGGCGCAATAAAAACCAACTTCGGGAACATAGCCTCCAGCACCGTAAGTAAATATCATAGTCCTGAATCGAAGTATTTATTCGCAGCAGATTATATAGATATGAGAGCAATGGATTCGCAGGATAATCCGACTGATGTTGAAGTATTCGTATCAAAAGTTGTAAATAAAATTTTGAAAAAAAAACCTCCTGCAGTAGTCAGAGCGGGAAGGCTTACAGTAAAACTTCCTTTGATGAAATGGCTTCTCCCTTATAGTCGGATTGACAGTATTTTGAAAAAAAAATACGGCCTCGATAAAATGCAGATTTAAACAGTATACAGATATTTAATTATTTTTAAAATCTGCCTTAATTTTTAGAGAGCGGGTATCATGACAATATTTAGCAGTATCATAGAGGGCTTTGTCATGGGTGCAGGACTGATAATAGCCATAGGCGCCCAGAATGCATTTGTACTCAAACAGGGAATAAAGGGTGAACATCGGTCAGCCATTGCATGGATCTGCGCTCTGAGCGATGCTTTTCTTATTGCTTCAGGTATTGCGGGGATGGGTTATATTTTCAGCAGTCATCCTCTCATCACAAAAGCTGTTTCAATTGCCGGAGCTGCCTATCTTTTATGGTTTGCATTCAGATGTTTCCATTCCGCTTTTAAAGGCGAGTCAATGGATATCAACGGTGAAGTATCAGCCTCTCTCTCCCTGAAAAATGCTGTAATCACAACACTTGCGCTTACATATCTTAATCCTCATGTTTATCTTGATACTGTTGTAATGCTCGGGGGATTCGGAGCAGCACGCTCTCCAGGGATACGCCCATTCTTCGGACTTGGAGCTGTATCCGCATCATTCATCTGGTTCTTCACGCTTGCCTACAGCGGAAAGATTATTGCCCCTCTGTTCAGGAAACAGATCTCATGGAGAATTCTCGATACGGTTATTGGATTCGTAATGATTTATATAACAATAAAACTTGTTCTCTTCGGTTTGAGCATCTGCGGATAGGTTTTTTCAAATTTTAAGTATATAAAAAAACGCGCATCGCATTGCGAAGCGCGTTTATCGTTTATAGAAAAATTTTATGGACGAAGACCGTTATCAGTTATTCAGCTTTTTCAACCGGGAATCCGGATTCTTTCCACCCTGTTATACCTGCAGGATACCTGTAAACATTCTTATATCCGAGTTTAACAGCCAACATAGCGCCATTATGGCTTCTGGTACATTTGGTGAATCCGCAATAGAATACAATTGTCTTATCCTTGTTATCGCCAAGAAGATTGATAAGCTCCGCTTTCTTCGCGTCATCAATTTTTTCAAGTTCAGGTATTTCAAACTGAATCTGTACTGCTCCGGGTATGTGGTTCTTATTATAACTGTCCGCAAGAGGCATGGTGTCAACAATCAGCATGTCTTTTTTACTGTCTGACCATTTTTTAAATTCTTCAGTGTCGACAATTTTATACCCGCCTCTTAGAACCTCTTTTGCGAATTTAACTGCAATTTTTTCATTGTCGAGTTCTTTTGGTGAAAATTTACTGCACCCTGAAATAACAAGGGCTACAGCAACAACAGCAATTGTGAGATAGTTTTTCATAATTATATACTCCATTATTATTTATTTTATCGATATTCAAAATCGACAAAATAAATGTCAAGAAATTTATTGCCGATTAGAAAACAGATATACGGGCCTGTTTACTTTATTGATCCAACGACTGATAAAAAGAAACACTGAAATCGCAATAAAAATAATATCGCGGGATAGGGCTTTATGGAGGCTTCCCTGCTCCTGAATTTCATCCTTAGAAAAACATCCGCAGTCAATATTAAGGTCTTTTAGTATACCGAACCATAGGACGCCGATAAACAGAATCAGCATGGCTGTTACAAGTTCAAGGCTGTATTTCAGATTGAATACAAGTCCTAATCCCCCGATAATTTCGATCAAGGGAAGACATATCGCCGCAGGATTTATGAGAAAACCGGGTAGAATTCCATATTCATAGATTATACTGGCAAATTTGTAGGAATCCATAATTTTAACTGTTCCTGAAAAAATAAAAATTCCTCCTAAAATCAGCCGGAAAACTAAATAGATGTATGGCGAAAAAATTATTTTTTTCAGGCGGACCGGAGAGCATGTTCTATTATTATGCATATATTTATATCACTGCCATTAGTCTTTTCAACAAAATATTTACGATAAGCTTATATTGCAATCAAAATAATTAGTTTACTGTATAGAAATTTATTATGGATAAAAATTCCCGCATCATCGTCTGGAATAAAGCTGCAGAAAAGATAAGCATCTACAGCAGGGATGAAGTTTCAGGAACGCGGGGCATATGGAAATTGCTCTGCCCTGACAGCACATTCAGAGAAAGCATCATACCCCGGGCTGCTGCCATAATAAACGAAGGAGATGCAGTAAAAATCACGCTGACTTCCCGCAGATTGAACAGGTTATACTGAATTTTTTTATAAAAGTATCTCACGCAATGACTATAATGAAACCTCCCGATGAAAAACGGGGAGGAACTCTTACCATATCATTAAACAGATCTGAAGATGTAAAAAGTATTATGCCCTGATTACTCTTTTTATTCCCCGCCAATCTGCCGATAATATTATTAATAATTCATTGTTTCATTAAGGAGGATGCCATGGATTACAGGAACAGAAAATTTTCATACAACTGCAGATGCGGGTATACCCTTAATGTGTTTATAGACTTCGGAACTCCGCAGGAAAACTATAAATGCAGAAGATGCGGGAATATGATCAAAAGAGAAGAGACCCTTTACTGATAAAAACTGCTTCCGGAAATACAACCAGAAAGCTTATATCCTGTCATTTTATTATTATAACTGATCCGCACTTCGGGCATGGCACAGTCATTTCAAAAACCACATCAGCTTTCTTAAATTCGCCGCTGAAGCCGCATTTGCATTGACCCTTTACCGTTATGAACTTGATTTTCTGATTAGAAGTATCAAACTCGAAGGAGAGCTGAACATCTTTACCTCCCTTTTTTACCATGACAAAAGTACTCCCCTGTAATTTAACACCTTAAGTTTTTTGCATTATATTTAAATGCTTACTGTATTTATTCCCGCCAGATGTTTTTAAATTCAATTAATTCAAACAGTCAACTCTTTCTTAATCTATATATAATTGGATTTTAAAAACACAATCAATAAAATTGGAGATAATTTGAAATCCGGTATCCGGAGCTCTAAACGCAAAGATATTCATATCCATGAACTTAAAACAAAATGCCGGCGAAGAGCGGTATAAAAGAGGAAAAAAATATAATCCTGAACATGACTGCCATGAGAAATTTTAGCAGATTCTGATTCTAATATTTATTATACGCCTGATCAAGGGGTGCCAATCCTTTGTTCATTCATATTATTATTCCATTATTTTCAGTAATTTCCTTAAAATTCTTAATTAATATTACAAAAACCATAAACATTTTTGCCAAAGTCAATTTTCTTCAATATATTACAGATAATATTATATTCTTAAAATTGCTAGGGTATAGTTTAAAATATTAACTTCTCAAGCATTGAGTTAATATTTTCAGCATAAAACAACGGTCTCTATATTCAGATAAACCGTAATTAAAGATTTATATTAAAGAGGTATAATCATGAAATGGTTTAACAACCTTAAAGTTGCGACGAAAGTATTATTATCCTGTTCAGTGTTTCTAATTATTATACTTGGTATATCAGCCAATAATTATCTTAATATGAAAAACGCCGGAAATGCCTTTGACAGTTTTTATAAAAACAGATTTCTTGCAGCTGTAAATCTGAATAATGCCAATGCTGATATTTTAAAAATAAAGCTGAACATGATGGTACAACAGGATTCTGCAGTAAAAAAAGATTATAAAAATATTGAAAGCATGAATGCTGAAATTAAAGTTACAGCTCAGGATTATAAAAAAAATATAGATAGCTTCTTATCTTTATCCATGCCGGAAAATGAAAAAAAATTAGCTGAAGAATTCAGTTTAAAAGCAAAAATCGCCGCTGATACAAGGGTAAAATTCACAGAAGCGCTCGCAAAACTCAATACTGCTGACAGCGCACGATACCTTAATCAATATTTTGAAGAGTTCAATATTTGTGCAGTTATACTTGATAAACTAGTTGAAATACAAATGATGGAAGGAAAAAAAATTCAGGAACTGCAGAATCAGAAAATACAGGAAACTAATATATTTATTTTTATAATTCTTCTGATGTCTCTTGGTATAGGTACTGTTATCACAATTATTCTTTCAAAATCTGTATCAGGCCCTGTAAAAAAAGGTCTTGCGTTTGCTGAACTCATCGCTAAGGGAAATTTTATGGAAAGAATTGACCTTGACCAGAAGGATGAACTTGGTCAGCTGGGGAAAGCCCTTAACACATCAGCGGATAATCTTGAAAAATTAATCTCTGAAATAATAATGGCCTCACAGAATCTTGTCAGAGCAGTAGAAGAGATAGCCTCGGGCAACGAAAACCTCTCTCAAAGAACTTCGGAACAGGCATCATCACTTGAAGAGATAGCAGCTACAGTTGAAGAGGCCAATGCATCAACAAGACAGAACGCGGGGAATGCAAACGAAGCCAACACTCTTGCTGAAACTTCATCAAAAATGGCTGTAGATGGCGGACATATAGTTGAAAAAGCAGTTGTTTCAATTGGTGAGATTAATAATTCAAGTAAAAAAATATCTGAAATAATTACCATGATAAATGAAATAGCATTCCAGACAAACCTCCTCGCATTAAACGCAGCTGTCGAAGCGGCAAGGGCCGGCGATCAGGGACGCGGATTTGCCGTTGTAGCCGGTGAGGTTAGGAACCTGGCGCAGAGATCCGCAGGTGCAGCAAAAGAGATCGGTACTCTTATAAAAGACTCCATCAGCAAAATCGATGACGGGACTGATCTTGTAAATAAAAGCGGTGATGCGCTTAAAGAGATCATACTCTCAGTAAAACAGGTGAAAGATATTATTTCAGAGATTGCCGCATCGAGCGACGAACAAAGCAGAGGGATAGAGCAGATAACCACAGCGGTAACCGAAATGGATACAATGACTCAGCAGAATGCAGCGCTTGTAGAAGAGACAGCAGCAGCAAGCGAGGAGATGTCAAATCAGGCGCAGGAACTTCTCTCCATGGTTCAGCAGTTTCAAATCCGCGATAATTTAAAGTCCAGAGACATGGGGCCAAAACATAAAGATATTCATATCCATGCACTCACAACACACGAGGCAGCGAAAAAACCTGCAAAAAATGAAGTAAAATCAGAAAAAAAATATAATCCTGAACAGGACGGTTACGAAAAGTTTTAACAGGTTTTGTATCAGACATGAACAAGGGGCTGAAATCCCTTGTTCTCACCGCAGGTGACAAAACAGCAGGGCTATTATATTTTTACGGAGTGTATTACTTATCTGGAATAGAAACATAAAGAAAATCTATAAGAGTTTTCTTCTCCACCAGCCTCTTAGTTATGGCATCAATAAGCTTCCGGTGCATAATTATACTATCAAGCTTTCTGTTAAGATCCTTCATTAAATCAACTTCAATCGGATTTTCATAAAATCTGATTGTTGCCTTCTCGCCGGAATAATCGTATCTGGCAAAAATCATAACTTTCGGTTTCATAATATCCATTTTAGAGATATCGCTGATTAGAGCAACCTCATTGGTATTTAAGATACAGAAATCACCTTTTCTGTAAAAGAACTGCGAATTATTGAGGAGGGACCCCATCCCGTTAAGAAAGTCACTCACCAGTTCACGATCAAATTTTTTATCTGTTGAATTAAGAATAATCTTCATCGACTCAGAAGGAGAATATGGCTGCCTGAACGGACGCGGTGAAGTAAGAGCATCATACATATCACATATAGATACAATTTTGGGTGATGAGGGGAGAGTTTCGTATGGAAGACTGTAGTATCCCTCGTCATCAAATTGTTCATGATGAAAAAGAATTGTCTGCAGAACTATAGGATTAATATCTTCCAGCGATTCTACAATATTATATCCTATCTGCGGATGAAGATGCATCTCCATCATCTCGTCTTCACTTAGTTTGTCAGGCTTATCAAGAACAGTTTTTTCAAGTTTTACTTTTCCAAGATCTGCGAGATAGGCCCCAAGCACAATGTTTTTAGTTTCATCCTTATTGAACTTCCTTTTCCTCCTGACCATAAGCGCAGTCAGCAGTCCTACATTGATCGAATGGTAATAAAGATACTCATCAAAATTCTTAATATCCTTTAGAAGACTTATCGCCTCAACTTCTTTTGAATTAAGTGCCTCCAGTAAATCAAGAACAAGTTCCTCACTTTTTTTATAGCCATCTCTGGTAAATTTATCTGTATACAGAACTGCATCCATTACTTCTTTTGTCTTATTAAAAACTTTGGTATAAACATAATCAGACATCAATCGGGATTCCCTTTCATTGGGAGAGTAATATACCTTGCTGCCGCATTTTTCTTTTATCAGTTTTATTTTCTGAGCAGTGAGAACCTCCCGCTCATTTAGCAGTTTCTCCCCTTCTGAGGAGTAAATAGGGTAAACAAAAGAAGTGTCCGGCATTATGTAATCGAGGTCAATTATGACCCTCTTCTTTTCAAAATTCTTGACCATAAATATCCTGGAATTAAAATTTTTTAAAGTCTTTTATAAAATCCAATCACAATTACACATGTACTATAAAAGAACAATAATTTTTTATGCAATTTCAGAATTTATTATCCATTCCGTCACAGCATTAGCTGAGCTCCGCCCCTTTGTTTTATTAAAAAGCCTGTGATAATATTTCCCCGGCGAATCTGCTATCGATGCGACTCCGCATTCAAGCTCATCTCCAAATCTTATCTCCCCTCTGAATGATATATCGATTGATTTCATGATCATCGTATTTTTGAGATTTTCAAATATACTCTCGAAAAAAATTCCCGCATATGAAGAATTATTCATATGCCCGTTGATATCAATATCCTCATAGCGCGCTTTTATATTATAAATATAGTCAAAATCATCCTTATGTTTAATAATATCTGTTGGAAAATCTATACTACGCCCATTTCCCCCTTCAAGCTGCGAGGTAATAAATTCAGGTATCGGTACAGGTTTCCTGCTGGTTTTGTCTATTAATGCAAGAGTTGATGTAGCCCTTACCTGCACTCCCCCATCGCTTCCACTGATAAGAAATTCTCTGCAGACAAAGCCATTTAATACAACCGAACGCCATGTCCGGCAGCTGATTTTTTCATATAACCCGGGATATTTCTCTACTGCAGCATAAAATCTGCTATAGACCCAGGTGAGATTTTTATCTGACATAAGAGATACGGATGTACCCAGGCTCTTTGAATGCTGGTCTGCAGCAATCTGCATATAGTTAAATAGAGATTTCACGCGGGCTTTTGAGTCCGGGCCTGCTTCATGTATCTGCACGACGAATTCGAGAGTCTCTTCCATGTTATCTCCAAAAATTATAAAATTATATATTCAATTTCCCCATCACTCGCCGGGAAGGATTAAAGGGGGGTGATTTTCATATCCGTGAGAAATCTATAGTAACACAACCACCTGACCTCCCCCGGCAAGGTGGAGGAATTGATTTAATACTGAACAGTACTGTAAATTGATTAAAAAATTAACAATTTTATAAATTCTTTATCTTATTATAAATGTATATCAGTATATTATTTAAGATACGATTGCAACGCTTTTTTAAGGAGGTTTAATTTGAACAATCATGTAAAAAACACGGAAACGAAAAGTCCGCCCAGGGAAGACATGAACTATTATTTTAAAATATGGTTGAAAAAAACCGTAACCAATACCAGATAGTTTAAGTTTTGTTAACTATCTGTTTTTTATTAAAGAGGGTAAAAGTGGATAAAATTACAATTCACAGCTACACAGAAGGAGCGGAAATTGAAATATCCGGAAACCTTAACATTCACAATAGTGACAACCTTCTTAATGATTTTCAGGCTATGCTCGAAGAAAAGCCGGATCTTAAAATTCTTGGAATCAATTGTGAATCACTGAACAGCATTGATTCATCAGGTTTCGGGATGCTCATAAGCCTCTCAAGACAATCTGAAAAAATCGGCATAACTTTTTATATCTGCGAACTCAACAAGCATGTATCTGCGCTTTTCGATATATCTCATCTTGACAAATTTTTTAAGATTATATCCATTCAGGATTTCAGGAAAATTGTTCAGCGCTGAAATCCTCTTTAAGGGGAATATCCTCCGCAGTAACCTCACATAAAAGCTGATTAGTAAGAGATGCAAGAGAAGCAAGCCTGTCCGCCTGGTTCTGAACAATTTTATCAAAGACATTCCTCACAAACCTGGCATTACCGAAATTCCTGCTTCTTATATTATAGAAATGGATTATCAGCTCTTTAAGTTTATCAGCCGCATCACTGCTCAGTTTAAATTCAACATTATCTGCAAAAATATTAAAAATTTTGATAAGTTCATCCGGAGTGTAGTGATTAAAATAAAAGTATCTGCTGAACCTTGATTTTAAGCCCGGATTGGAGTTAATAAACCTTTCCATTTCATCCGTGTAGCCTGCCGCTATGACGGCAAATCCCTCTCTCATATCCTCCATTCTTTTTAAAATGGTATCAACAGACTCACGGCCGAAATCATTGGCACTATTTTCCGGAATAAGAGTATACGCCTCATCAATAAAAAGAACACCATCCTTCGCTTTATTAACCAGTTCATCAGTTTTAATAGCAGTCTGACCTACATATCCAGCCACAAGACCCGCTCTGTCTGTCTCAACAAGATGCCCGCTTTTTAAAAGCCCCAGAGCTTTGTAAACCCGGCCAAGAAGACGCGCGATAGTTGTCTTACCGGTTCCGGGAGGCCCGTAAAATACAGTATGCAGTGAAAGCGGGGTAACAGGGAGTTTCCTCTTGTCTCTCTCACTCCTTATATTTACGAAATTAATAAATGATTTTATTTCCTCCTTTATGTTTTCCATTCC
>Ga0116171_10005958_pt1 | contig 10623 bp, 10 predicted proteins | sample AD_JPNHW2_MetaG_FD_89798 | JGI IMG/M metagenome (GOLD analysis project Ga0116171, IMG submission 89798) | Active sludge microbial communities of municipal wastewater-treating anaerobic digesters from Japan - AD_JPNHW2_MetaG | ecosystem: Engineered > Bioreactor > Anaerobic > Digestate | place...
GTGCTTCACGTTTTGCCTTTTCATTTCTGATCTCCCGGCGTTTGACTCGCGCTGATGCGTAAATTATTTTTAATCGGATAACGGCAAATCGTTCCAGTACTCGGATCCCCCTGCCAGGCATTCACACAACTTTCGCGCGTGCCGTGCTCAGGCATCCCGTACCGCGCTCGACGGAATCCACGAAGCCACTCTCTATCTGTCCACCGCGCCTCGCCATCCTACCCTTTAACAACCGAGATGTCATATTTGCCTTCGGCAAATTGTGTGGTTTTGTCGGCAAATTCGGTATCGCCGCAATGCCTCCAAAACCCCACGGCGCGGATATTGTGCATTTGGGGTCGCATTCTGTGCCCCCAAGTTCACAAAACAAATGAGAATCGCAAAAAATAATCGTAGGGGCGGGGTCTCCCCGCCCAAAACGGTCAGAAAATCGAGAATCGAAAATAGATGATAAGGGACAGGTGTCCGATTGAATTTATGACAAGGATGGGATTGGTTTCAGAAGCGTCACGCAAACTTTCAACTTTTTACATATAGTCATCGTAATCCGGCTCATAGGTTTCTGCCTCCCACCTGTCCAACTCACTCGACCTATCATATACCAAATCCATCCCCGCAAGCTTAAGTTCCTCAACGTCATCCAACTTAAGTCCGCAATCTGCACACTCAAAACTGTCTGCAAAAAAATTTAACCACACATCGGGGTCTTCTTCCATTCCCTCAATGCCAATATCAGTGTATCCCGTCAATAATGATATCGCACCGCATATTGGGCATTTAGCTTCATAAACTCCCCATCCATCCGCACTCACAGAAGACCCTAAGTTATCAATGTGTCTTGACTTTTCTTTTGCTTCTTCAATTTTTCTTTTAACACGCTCTATGCGTTCAGCCTTGAAAGCCAACAAAAAAGACTCATCCTTCTTGGTAAAATTATACGCATATTTGGAAACATCTTGCGCATCTTTAAGTATTTTGACCAGCCTTAATGCTAAATATCCTAATCGTTCTCTCTCATATCTCTGAAATGACGGCAAAACACAATGGACGCTTGCGTTTCTACATACAGATAGTAACTTAAAATAAGAATGCAACTCCTGCTTATACGCTGGCAATAATATATAAAACAATGATATACATTCGTCTAGTTGTTTTGTCTTATATTTAAAGGACTTTAAATCAATATCGAATGGCCGCCAATCAAAGTTTTTTGGCAAAGAATCTGGTGTCGAGAACAAGACCTGCACTTCATCTGGCAGCCCCAAAAAAAGCAATATGGATTATGCTTTACTATTAACGTTTTCAACATAAGCTCGACTGCGATTCCTAAATTTCCTATTGCAGGCTGGCTATGGCGACATTCCATTTCCCTTGATTCATGAAACAAATCTAAACCTGCGCGCAAATAAGCAATAGCACTGGACTCAAGCTCATCATGCAAATACCCTATTATAGATTTATGATAGTTTTTCAAAAATCCCCCTAATTCCCCATCACGCATACCCTCAACGCACCATTTTGCTTATATTGTTACAATCAATAAGCCGTATTTGAATCACGCTTCTTTTGTTGTTCCAAAAACAATTGGTTTATCTCTAAATCAGATAGTCTATTCATTCCTACCCGTATTGATTCTACTCCACCAAAATCACCTTTTTTGAAACGGAACAATAACCACTGATAGTTGCTATTTTTATTCCCTAGAACATCCTGATATTCCACACAGAAAAGAGCCAATGAATCCCCTGCTGTCTCAAAATCAGAAACATCTCCCTCTATTGCATCTATATCCTGTTTCAACATAACCAACATTGGCACTTCACTTTTATTTCTATTATCTAAAACAAAATTCTCGATGGGTTTGTCTTTGGAATTATACAACCCCTTTATAGGACGACCTCGGTTTTCTCCGCCGTATAAATAAATATCCCACTTTACTATATTTGCAGGCAATGTTGCGTATAAAAGAAATTTGCTACTAAATCTAATAGCATCCTTTTTCTTCCCATCTTCAACTATCTCATACTTATTGGAACAACCTGCCCCGGCACAATTAATGGCGACATATGGCTGGACAGATACTTCCAATGCTTTCGATGCAATTGCGTTACTTTTATTCGCAATATCATTTGCTTCCTTTGCGCACCTTTTTGCGCTCTCTGCAATTTCATTTGCCTTATCAGCCATACGATTAGATTTTGCCCCTTCCAACATATTAATGACTGAGAATACAACTGAAATAATCACGGCAAGGATACTAACCCCAAGCGCCCACGTTGCTATAGCATTTCCTTCCTTACTTGTTCGATTCGACCCTTTATACGTATTCCAAAGCATTACCCCTCCCCCGTTTCTCATAATAGACTCAAAATCCACCACATAGAATCGGCACTCAGCCGCTTTATATAACCCATTTATACAGAACTAATTATAGGATAAATATGGGTGGATGTATAGGAGTTATGACAAATCTGCCGGTGAGCCCTGAACTCCCCCGGCATTTTTGAGGAGAAAGGATGGAAAATTTATTTGCTTAAGGATTCGGCGCCTTCGGAGCGCCATAAATCGAGCTGGAACGTTTTGGATGCAAGAAGATCGGCATACATTGCTAAGAAAGTACGGACCATTTCACCGCAGATACTATTCCTCCCTTCTCATCCTTCTCTCCCCTCACGGGCACAGAAATTCTTTTTGTGCCCGTGCCATCCAATCGGCCTTTCGACAAAGGAGAGAAGGACAACGCGTTCCGAGGCTAACGAGGAACGCGGTGCCCTGAACTCCCCATGGATTTCCGAGGAGAATACGGGAAAACTTGTTTTCACGGATTCGACGAGGAAAGACATAGACAATCGGCCGAAAGGCCGATTGTCTGACCATTAAAACAAAAAAGCCCCCGTAGAATTAACTACGAGGGCTTTTTTGTTTTAATGGTGGGGAGAGAAGGATTCGAACCTTCGAAGGCGTGAGCCGACAGATTTACAGTCTGTTGCATTTAGCCACTTTGCTATCTCCCCGTTCGGTCTGGGGTTTTAGAAGCGATAGCGCCCTAAAACCCCAGACCGAACGGATCCTCGCTCTTTGATTTGGTTTTTGCTTTCCCAAAAACCAAATCAGCGGGGACCCATTATCATCGATTTTCGATTCTCTATTTTCTCTCAAACCGAGCTATGTAAAGATCAATTAAAACTCATAATATTTTTTAAAATGCTTTTATCCGGCCGGGCCGGTCCGAGGCCGTCCCGGCACTCCTTCGGACATTACGTCCTCAGTCGCCACCCGCCCCGTCGTTTGTGAAATTCGAAAATCGAAATTCGACCGCATTCGAAATCCCTGGTTCCCACATACACCTACATACTCCTAATTTCGAATCTCGAATTCCGAATGCTCTGTTTTTTCAAAAAATAGAAGATTTTTTGAAAAAACTGGAGCCGGCGAAGGGATTTGAACCCCTGACCAGATGATTACAAATCAACTGCTCTACCCCTGAGCTACGCCGGCACCTTTCAATGAACGATCAACCACAAAAAAAACTGAAACTCTCCAAACTTTCAAGCCAGCACCACTCGTCCTTGTGAGCCGATCAGGCATCACCTGCCTTTTCGGCGAACGGGGAAGCTACGCCGGCACGAAACATATTTTATCTAAAGAACAGTCCCTAAAAGATATCAAATTAATCGATGGGTGTCAAGGTTTTAACGCATGCGTTATTTTATAAACCGTCTAAAAAAACCTGCGCTATCGCTGAGAGCTTGGGGTTCGGAGTTGGGAGTTTGGAGGGCTGAACCCATCGCTTCGCTCCAAACTCCTAGCTCCCAACTCCCAACTTCTTTTGACCCACACTATCAAAACAACCCCGCCCTCTGAAACGCCTGCGGTAGATAATTCAAAATATCCGTAGCTATCATACTGAATGGCCCGATCTTTTCGGCCGCGAGATCCCCCGCAAGGCCGTGCAGATATACGGCCGATATCACCGCGCTGTACTCATCAACCCCTTGTCCGATGAACGAAGCGATCATGCCGGTCAGGAGGTCACCCGCCCCCCCGGTCGACATACCTGAATTCCCAGTTTCGTTCACGTATATATCACCTGACGGGCTCGCTACAACTGTCCTATGCCCTTTAAGGCATACAACGGCGCCGGTATCTTTAGCCACGATCTTAGCAATCTCACTCCTCTGCGACTGCACGAATTTCACGTCTTTTTTAAGCAGCCCTGCCATCTCCCCGGCGTGAGGCGTTATCACTGTCTTATTCTTTCTTTTCTTAAGATATCGCGTATTCCCTTTCAATGCGTTAATACCATCGGCGTCAAGAACCAGAGGCTTATTTATGTGAAGCACCAGTTCACGGACAAGAACCGGCGTGTCTAAATGCTGTCCAAGTCCCGGCCCCATAGCCACAACGTCGCACTTGTCGATAAAACTAAGCAGCGGCTTTTTAGCCTTCGCGCTGAGAGCCTGCGCCCTATTCTCAGAAAGAGGCAACGTCATAACCTCGGTAAGCTTAGCCGCTAGAATATAGTTGAGTGACGCCGGGATAGCGGTCGTCACAAGGCCGCTTCCAGAGCGCATAGCAGCCTGCGAACAAAGATACGCCGCCCCTGTCATGCCGCCGGATCCCGCGATAACACACACTTTTCCAAAATCGCCTTTATGTGAATCCGCTTTCCGTACCGGTATCTTTCCAATGTGATTAGTCACCATTTTTTATCACCACCGCGTTCGACACGGCTATATCGTCAGTATGCGAAATGCTGACGAGTACGCGTGTCAGTTTGAATTTTTTCATTATTTTTTCAGCCCCACCGTGCAATCTGACATACGGTTTACCTCGTTTATCGTTCAATATCTCAATATCGTACCAGGCCATGCCGATATCGGCCCCGTCGGGAAGCGCTTTTTTGACGGCCTCTTTAGCCGCGAACTTTCCCGCAAGATGCATAAAATATACTTTTTTATTCCTCTTCCCCGCCGCGTGTCGGAGCTCGTCGTCCGTGAATATCTTTTTAAGGAATTTTTTCTTTTTGTCGCGGCAGGCCGCTGCTATCCTTTTCACGTCCACCGAATCTATGCCCAATCCTATAACGTTCATTATATCAGCGCCTTCATTTCCCGGACGGCTTTTTCGATGCCGGAAAATACCGACCGCGAAATTATCGTATGTCCGATATTAAGTTCATATATCCCGTCTATACACGCGACATGTCTCACGTTATCATATGTAAGACCGTGCCCGGCACAAACTATAAGCCCTCTTTTCATCGCGTACACCGTCATTTCTTTCAGCACCTTAAGTTCTTTTTTATAATTCTGCCCGGCGCTAAACATGTTCGCGAAACGACCCGTGTGAAATTCGATAAGTCGCGCTCCGGTATCACATGAAGCGTCGATCTGTTCTTTTTCGGGATCTATGAACAACGATACTTCTATCCCCTTTTTAGACAATTTATCGACCGTCGCTTTAACCTTTTTGAAATTACCGGCGACATCAAGACCGCCTTCGGTGGTCACTTCCTGCCTATTCTCAGGAACTATCGTGGCCTGATCGGGCTTCACCTTACACGCTATACTGACTATCTCGGGATCGACGGACATCTCAAGATTAAGTCTTGTCCTCACCTTTTTACGCAGGGCAAAAATATCTTTATCCTGCATGTGACGCCGGTCTTTTCTGAGATGGCAAACGATACCGTCCGCGCCGCCTTTTTCGGCTAAAAAAGCCGCTTTTATGATATCCGGCTCAAATGTTTTACGCGCCTCGCGGACCGTGGCGACATGGTCAATATTAACACCAAGTTTCATTTTTACCTCTGTTCTATTTCAATCATCGAATCTCGAATCTCGAATTTCGGATCTCTACACGTTTGTCATTGCAATGACGCCAACCCTGTCATGCCCGAACGTTTTTATCGGGCATCCATAACATAAAATCGACTTTCGAATTTCGACTTTCTCTCATTATTGCTTCTGGCTGACGAGTTTTTCTACCGGCAGAAAAACATCCACGAACCTATCGTTAAGCCGCAGGAACTTACTGTTCGAATGCACGCCCAGCCTCAATGTCACGGATCTTGTGTGTCCACTCAGATCTATCTTGTCCGTCCTAAGTTCATTAATTTTATCCAGCACAAGTTCCGGACCAAGTATAGATATCGTCGAAGGGACCATTTTTATTTTTTCCGACACCACACGATACCCTTCCGGGGACGTCCCCGCAAAAGAAGGTCTGACCGGCACTTCTTTCACGATAAAATGGTATCTCGTGAACAAATTCTCTATCCCCTCTTTTTTCGGGGCGTACACCTCGTGATCCATTATGTCCAAAATATAGAACCATGTGATTATCGCGAAGATCAACGACACTATCTTCGCCCAGATATTATTCGTTAAAAAACCGAATATCTTCATTTATTTTCCTCACCGTTCAGATCAGTCAAAAAACTAAGCGGAGACCGCTTTTTCTTTGACAAGCATATCCCGTTCAGGAATTTATACACATTTTTCGGATCAAGCTCTCTCGTTATCATTCCGCCCACGGCCACAGAAATATCACCGGTCTCTTCGCTTACTATCACTACAACCGCGTCGGTCTCTTCGCTCAGACCTATCGCGGCCCTGTGCCTCGTTCCCATCGTTTTGGGTATCTTAGGGTTTTGTGTAAGCGGGAACAAACACGCGGCCGCCTGAACACGCGGCCCGGAGATTATGATCCCTCCGTCATGAAGAGGAGAAAGAGGCATAAATATCGTGTTGACAAGTTCGCTGGTCACGGTCGAATCTACTTCTACTCCGCTTTCCACATATCTCCTTAACCCAATCTTTCTCTCGATCGCGATAAGCGCGCCGTTTTTCTTTTTTGAAAGAACTACCGCGGCCTTCGCGATCTCCTCAAGAACTTCATGCCCGCCAGAGAACATCCCAAGCCTCCCGAGCTGAGCGAGCCCGCGGCGTATCTCTGGCTGGAATATTATCAGGAAAGCTATCACCGATATGCCGATAAGCCTTGTAAGCAGCCAGTTTATTACTACGAGGTTCAGGCTCCTTGTGATCATCGCTACGATCACGATTATCAGAAGCCCTTTGAACACCTGTTCCGCGACCGTATCCTTGAGGAGTAAAAATACCATGTAATATACTCCCCAGAGCATCATTATCTCGAATATCGCGTCCCAGTATCTTATTAAAAAATCTATTGCCATCCGGCCTTCTTTATCCCGTCTATGACTGAAACCATATCTTTAGCGGCTTTCACATCATGCACACGCACGATATCGGCGCCGTTCAAAATAGCCGCGGCGTTCGCCGCCACGGTCCCGTACGATCTTTCATCGGGCTTCTTACCAGTTAATGTACCTATAAAAGATTTGTTTGACAACCCCACCAGCAATGTTTTCTTGAGTTTTTTAAATTCAAAAAGATCGGCTATGATAGAAAGATTATGTTCCAAGGTTTTTCCAAAACCTATGCCGGGATCAACGATTATTTTTTCGGGCGAAATACCGGCGCATTCGGCCGCGCGGATCGCTTTCTCCAAATAACGATATATATCGCGGATCACATCGTTGTATTCCGGACTTTGCTGCATAGTTCGCGGCGTCCCCTGCATGTGCATCAGGACAACACCCGCGCCGTTCGCGCTGATAACACCGGCCATACGTTCATCAGAAAGCGCCGTGATATCATTGATCATGTCCACGCCTTCAGAAAGGACCTTTTCCGCTACTTCGCTTTTGCATGTGTCGACGGATATCGGGATATCCGAAACTTTTCTAATCGCGCATATGACGGGAAGTACCCTTTTGATCTCTTCCTCGGCGCTGACGGCCTCCGCGCCCGGCCGGGAAGATTCTCCACCGATATCTATGATATCCGCGCCATCTTCGATCATCTCCATAACACGCTCGACGGCTTTATCGGGCGACAGATATTTTCCGCCGTCTGAGAACGAATCGGGCGTGACGTTAAGGATCCCCATTATCAGGGTGCGAACATTTTTCTGTGGTGTCATTCCCGCATGCTTTTGGCGGGAATCCATAATATGAAAGATTTTTTTCATTGTGAATCCAACACAGTAATATTTTGAACTTACTAGATCCCCGATTCCGCCTTCGCTTTCACATCAAAAACCTAATATAGCTACGGCGGACACGAAAAACATTCGGGATGACATTTTTTTGATCCACGGCTCAAACTTTACACAACCGGTTCTTTCGGATCAGGTTCTTTTGCAAACCCCAAAAGTTCCCTTACCTCGGATTCATCCATAGTTTCTTTTTCTATCAGTTTCGCGGCCAGAAGATCGAGCTTAGACTTATTTTCCACTAGTTTTTCCTTGGCGATCTTATAGCATTCGTCGATAATGCTTTTCACTTCCTCGTCTATCACTTTGGCCGTATCCTCGCTGTAATTTCTTTCCTCTGTTATATCCCGTCCTAAAAACACCTGGTTGTGCCTGTGCCCGAACGTAAGATGTCCTAGTCTTTCGCTCATACCGTACTGCGTTACCATGTCACGCGCCAGTTCCGTCGCGCGGCGTATATCATCCTGCGCTCCGGTAGATATCTCATTGAAAGCGACCTCTTCACTCACGCGCCCGCCTAGCATACCGGCAATCTTGCCGATAAACTGGCTTTTCCTGTGAAGATACTGGTCTCCTTTAGGCAGATGTATCGTGTAGCCCAGAGCCATCCCGCGGGATACGATAGTAACTTTATGCAAAGGATCAGCCCCCACTATCAAATATGACATGATCGCGTGTCCGGATTCATGATACGCGATAATCTTTTTCTCTTCGTCGTTGATCTTTCTCGATCTTCTTTCGGGGCCCGCCATAACGCGCTCCATCGCTTCCTGAAGCTCGGACATCCCGACTTCTTCCTTGTCTCTCCTCGCCCCTAAAAGCGCGGCTTCGTTTATAAGATTAGCCAGATCCGCTCCCGAAAAACCGGCGGTCTGCATAGCGATCTTCTTCAGATCTATATCTTTCTGCAATTTCACGTTCTTCGCGTGGACTTTAAGAATAGCTTCGCGCCCCACCACATCCGGTCTGTCGACGACTATCTGCCTGTCGAACCTGCCCGGCCTTAAAAGCGCCGGATCAAGCACATCCGGACGGTTCGTCGCCGCGACAAGAATTATCCCCGAGACCGTGTCAAACCCGTCCATCTCGGCCAGAAGAGCGTTAAGCGTCTGCTCTCTCTCGTCGTGCCCTCCACCGATCCCGGAAAATCTTTGTCTCCCGACAGCGTCTATCTCGTCTATAAAAATTATGCTTCCCTTCTGACTCACTTTCACGGTCTTTTTCGCCTGCTCAAAAAGATCCCTCACCCTTGACGCTCCGACGCCGACGAACATCTCCACAAAGTCCGAACCGGAAATACTCAAGAACGGCACTCCCGCCTCGCCGGCAACGGCTTTCGCCAAAAGTGTTTTCCCTGTCCCCGGAGGCCCCATAAGAAGAACGCCTTTGGGCATTTTCCCGCCGAGCTTCTGGAATTTTTTAGGGGACTTAAGGAACTCTACGACCTCTTTCAATTCCTCTTTCGCCTCTTCAATACCGGCCACGGAATCGAATGTAACGGTCATCTGATCTTTTGTAGCGAGCTTAGTGCGCGCCTTCCCGAACGAAAGCATTTTACCGCCGCCCACCGACATCCCGCGATAAACAAAAAACCACAGAAAAAGGATGAAAAGCAGCATCGGCCCCAGCGAATAGAACACGTTCGCCCAGAACGTCTGCGGCGGTTCGATATCGAAATCCTGCACCTTTTCCCGCAGTAACTTCATAATATCGGTGTCGTTATCCATTATGTTCGTCGCGAAACGTTTGCCGTCGTTGAATTGTCCAGTGATGCGGTCGGCTATCTTTTTCGCGGAGATAATGCGTTTCGTTTTATCGTTGGTCTCAAGCGTTTGATAAAGCTGTTTGTACGTGAGCGGCGCCGACACCTCGCCGTAAGAAGCGAATATCCACTGGTAAATATAAACAATGCCGATTATTACTATAAGCCAAACGAATATATTGGCTTCGTTGCGGGGTTTATTCTCGCCCGGCTCTTTCGGTTTTGTATCTTTTTCTTCGTCTGCCATTTTATTTGTTATCCTTTCTTGGATGGTATTTATGAATATGATACACCTGCACGCGGCTTATTGTAACACACGATAATTGGATGGTCAAATAAGTAGACAAAACAGCTGAGGAAACACGCCGAAGTACTGGAGAGAAGTTTGTGTTCTTTCTACCACGTGAATCCCCCTTCTACGTCATGCCCGAACGCTTTTATCGGGCATCTATAACATTAAAATTGGATCTCACAAACCCATCATTGCGAGCGAAGCGACGAATAGCCCTCCGATGCCAAATAATACACAGTGATTTGGCGTAGGAAAAAGCAATCTCTACAAAATAACTGCCGTCTATCTCTTAGATATCGTGCGTTATCCTGCGCGTTTCGAGAAAAGCCCTGTTATTTTCATTCTCCCGGCGTTCTCCTAGCGTAGATGCGTAATTTACTTCTATCTATTGTGGGCTTTTCTCTCCAATGCTGTTATGTAAAGTGTCAAGCTTCCGGCTAAGACATAGAGTCTCCCTCTTATAAAGTTATACGCAATAAAACCAATA
>Ga0116171_10005959_pt1 | contig 10622 bp, 6 predicted proteins | sample AD_JPNHW2_MetaG_FD_89798 | JGI IMG/M metagenome (GOLD analysis project Ga0116171, IMG submission 89798) | Active sludge microbial communities of municipal wastewater-treating anaerobic digesters from Japan - AD_JPNHW2_MetaG | ecosystem: Engineered > Bioreactor > Anaerobic > Digestate | place...
ACGGAGTGGGGAAAGCCTTCAGCAACCAGGTCTACAGCGATTATATCCGTACAACCTACCAGGTAATTCTGAAAGGATATAATTATGATGAATTGTACGGGTATGCCGAAGATCTGAAGGAGAGACTTATTGCCAGCGGAAAAGGGAGGATAAAGGATGTTTACCTCCTGGGGGCACAAAGTCGCGGAAACATAATCGGCAACACAAGGAAAGTTTACAGGAACAGGCTTGGCATGGATAAGTTTTTCCTGGCAGAGAATGGCTCCGATGTTGCTTTTGCATATTCAGAGGCAAGAAGATACTCGAGGAGCACTGCATCACTGCAGTCAGCATATATCGGAGGAGTGAGCGCACCCGTGAACATGAAGTCGCTCCAGGCGGAAAAGTACGATCTATGGAACCTCAATAATGCTCCTCTGCACACTGCTACAGGACAATTTATAAAGCTGAAGGATTTCTCGACTGTCTCCCGCGAGGTGTCGGATGCAACCATAAGCCGCGAGGACCAGCAGTACCTTATAACTGTGGGTTATGATTTTATTGGTAATTATGAACTGGGCAGACTCATCCTCGACAGGAACATCGACGAGACAAGCTCCCTGCTTCCGCTGGGATATACTGCACAGACCGGTTCTTACTCATATTCATGGGACCAGAAGAAAACCAGCTATTACCTGATCTTCCTGGTGATACTTATTATTTATTTCATCTGTGCCATTCTGCTTGAATCATTTAAGCAGCCTTTTGTCGTTATCAGCCTTATCCCGTTTTCATTCATTGGCGTTTTTCTCACCTTTCATATCTTTAAGATAACCGCTGATGAAGGAGTATTTGCGGCAATGATACTGCTCTGCGGTATTGTTGTAAATGCAACACTCTATATATTAAATGATTATAATAGCCTGAAACACCGAAAACCCGCTTTGTCCGAAAGGATTGTATATGTGAAAGCCTTCAACGGCAAGATCATCCCGATACTGCTTACAAAGCTTGCCACCATTGTCGGACTTATCCCGTTCCTCCTCACCGGCAAAGACGAAAAGTTCTGGTTCGCCCTGGCTGCAGGGACCATCGGGGGGCTCGTTTTTAGTATGATAGGATTGCTGTTTTATCAACCGATTATGTTAAATCGCTCAGGGCACAGGGCACAGGGCACAGGGCACAGGGCACAGAGCACAGAGTACACAAGGAGCGGAGCGACGCAGTTCCGCGACAGCGGAGGGGCTCAGGGGACTAGTAACTGATTAAAAAACTATACGATGGATGATTTTAGATTTGAGCAGTTAGATATTTGGAAAGAATCAATAGAGATTTCAGATACTATGTTTGATTACGCTGATAAAGCTGATGAGAAGAGATTCTATAAGTTTGCAGAACAGTTGCGGGCTGCAACTCTAAGTATATCAAATAATATAGCTGAAGGATCAGGTTCTTTTTCTGACAAGGAATTTGCCAGTTTTCTTAATATTTCGCGAAGATCATTATTTGAATGTGTAAACATTTTACATATTTTCCACAGACGTAATATCATTTCCACAGAAGAGAAGATGGTAATGAAACAAAAACTCTTAATCCTAAGCAAGAAAATTACAAACTTCAGAAAATCACTCAAATGAATCGCTCTTCGCTCTGAGCCCTGCGCTCTGTGCCCTGTGCGATAATAGTAAGAACTATGATAAAATTCCTGATAAAGAGACCTGTCGCAGTAATAATGACCTTCCTGGCATTACTCCTGCTCGGAATTGTGGCATCAAACAGGTTGCCGGTATCACTGATGCCCGATATCGATATACCCGAAATTACAGTCGCCATAAGCCGTCCCGATGTGAGCGCCCGGGAACTCGAGAATACTGTTGTGAGCATTCTCAGGCGAAACCTCCTGCAGGTGCCCGGACTCGAGAATATAGAATCCGAATCGCGCAACGGGAGCGCTTTAATCAGGCTCTCATTCAAGTTCGGGAACGACATCAACCTCGCTTTTATGGAGGTGAACGAGAAGGTCGACGGCGCCATGAACAACCTTCCCCGCGACCTTGAACGTCCGAGAATCATTAAAGCCAGCGCCACCGATATCCCGGTTTTTATGCTGAATATCACTCTTGCCGACACCCTGGCAGGCGATGAGAAGTTTATTGAGCTCAGCGGATTTGCTGAGACGGTTATAAAAAAGAGGATAGAACAGCTCCCTGAAGTGGGGATGGCAGATATAACAGGACAGATCAACAGGGAGCTTTATATCAGACCCGATGAGAAAAAAATGGCAGGACTGGGAATTACCGGGAACGATATTACTGAGGCTGTACAGATAAACAACATCAATATAGGTAACATACTTGTTAAAGACGGCAAGTACCTCTATAACCTGGAATTCAGCTCCTACCTTAAAGATCAGGATGATGTGAAGAATATCTACCTGAGGAAGGGAGAAAGGATCCTTCAGATAAAGGATATAGCAGATGTAGGTGTACGACAGGAGAGGCCTAGAGGTGCTTATTATTCGAATGGCAGCAGGGCTATTTCACTTGCAATAATCAAGGAATCAACTGCAAAGATGGCATCTCTTGAGACTAAGATGAAGGAGATGCTGGATCTCTTCAGAAAAGACTATCCTCAACTTGAATTTGAGATATCACAGGATCAGACCAGGCTTCTCGATTATTCAATTTCTAACCTGAAACAGAGCTTATTAGCCGGCGGATTGCTGGCCTTCCTGCTTATGTTTCTCTTCCTGAAAGACGGCAAGTCGCCGATGATTATTGGATTCAGCATTCCGGCTACCCTGATAATCAGCCTGCTCTTCTTCTACCTGGTGGGATTATCCATAAACATCATCTCCCTGGCCGGACTCATCCTGGGAATAGGAATGATGATCGATAATTCAATTGTAGTTATTGAAAATATAACTCAGTGGATTGACCGTGGACTTTCGCTATTAGATGCCTGTGTAAAAGGAACATCTGAAATAATAACACCTCTCATTTCCTCTGTGCTCGTGACATGTGCGGTTTTTATACCGCTGATCTTTCTAAGCGGTATCTCCGGAGCCCTCTTTTATGATCAGGCTATTGCAATAGTGATAGGGCAGGGAGTATCGCTGCTCGTCGGCGTCACACTGCTTCCGACAATCTATTATCTTCTTTACAAAAACGGGAAAGAAGGCATCCTTACCAGGTTTGTAAAAAAGATAAGTCTTAAACACCTTGAAGATAAATATGAAGGAGGCATGAACTTCTTTTTCAGGTACAGGAGGGGAACCATAGTCTCGTTCGGGATCATAATTCTGGCGATGGTCTGGCTTTTTATTGTTATGGAGAAGGAGAAATTCCCGGCAGTAAGGCAGGACGAGCTGGTGGTTTCAGTCGACTGGAATGAGAACATCGATCTGAATGAGAACCTGCAGAGGATAAAAAGGATGATTGAAGCAAATGCAGGGATGGTTCTGCAGTCAAACTCATTCATCGGAGAACAGCAGTTCCTTTTTAACCGCGACTATGATCAGTCATATACTCAGTCGAAGGTCTATATTAAAGCAGGTGACTTCAGAATATGTGAATCGATAGAGAAGACCTGCAATGAATTTATTGCGATGAATTATCCCGGGGCTCAGATCAGCGTCGCAGCGCAGCAGAATATTTTTGAAAAGATCTTTGAAGCATCAGAGACACCTCTTGTTGTTGAAATCAGCCTGATGAAGGAAAAAGAGGTGCCGCCGGTTGACCGTATGACCGTGCTGGTCGATGAACTTAGGAATAGATGGCCCGATGCCGGGATATCATATCCTCCGCTCGAGGACAAGATACACCTGAAAACAAACCCCGACAGGCTTCTCCTGTATGATATTGATCAAACCACACTCTACAATACGCTCAAAACCTCTCTTAATCAGAGCAATATAGGCGAGCTCAGGGCTTCGTATGAGCTTCTCCCCATTGTTTTATCAGACAGGGAGAAGAAGGTAGGTGAGATTATCTCTGCCGGAACAGTTTTAAGCAGAACTGGCCGGCAGGTGCCTGTTAAAGAGGTTATCAGCATACAGCGTGTTCATGATTATAAGTCGATAAGAGGAGGGCTGAACGGGGAGTACGTTCCTGTAAGCATGAACATAGTCACAAACAAACCTGCAGAAGTTACGGGTGAGATACGGCAGATGATCACTGCCGACCGGTCGCTGATGGTTAATTTCAGAGGTTCGCTAATTACAGGGCAGAAGCTTTTTAATGAACTTGCCATTATTCTTATTGTGGCGCTGCTTCTGCTTTATTTCATCCTTGCTGCCCAGTTTGAATCGCTTACACAACCTTTCATCGTTCTGCTCGAGATACCTATAGATATTGCAGGAGCCCTTCTTCTTGTGAAGCTCTTTGGAGGAACAATCAACATTATGACGATGATTGGCCTGATCGTAATGTCGGGAGTAATTATTAACGACTCAATCCTGAAGGTAGACACTATCAATAATCTCAGGGCCGAAGGAATGAGTCTGAAGCAGGCAATTTACACGGGCGGTTCGAGGCGTTTGAAACCAATAATCATGGTTGCCCTGGCATCGATTATATCGACTGCCCCTATACTGTTCAGTCATGGCATAGGATCGGAGCTTCAGCGTCCGATGGCCCTGGCGCTGATGGGAGGGATGTCGCTGGGAACTATTGTCAGTCTGTTTTTTATACCGCTTGCGTATTGGTATATCTACCGGAAATCGAAGTAGAATGCGCAGGGCTCAGGGCTCAGGGCTCAGGGCTCAGGGCTCAGGGTTCAGTGTAAGATAAATCATGCTTTGTGATCTGCGATCGGTGCCCTTTGTTAATGGTCTTGCAGGCTTTGTCCTTCGAAGCTTTAACGTAGAAGGGTCTTGCAGGTCTTGCAGGTCCGCAAGTCAATAAAGCCTCTACAGCCTCTACAGCCTCTAATGCTTCACTTCTTTCCTGAGTCTTTTATCTTTTACCTTGATTCTTGCTTTAAGAATTATTTATGTATATTTGCAATTAGAATGCAAAATAACATAGAATGATACTTGAGCGACATTTGACAGGACACCTGAAAAAAATGGTCCGGAAATTCCCGGTTATCTCTCTGACTGGTCCGCGACAGTCGGGGAAAACGACATTGCTTAAGAATGCTTTTAAAGAATTCAGATATTTTAACCTAGAGAGAATGGACCTCAGGGAAATGATATCGTCGGATCCATTAGGTTTCTTAAGGGATTCAGGTACACGTGTAATATTTGATGAAGCCCAGAACCTGCCAGAGTTATTCAGCTATATTCAGGTTCTCTCTGATGAACGGAAATCCAACGGACAATATATTCTTTCGGGATCTCAAAGTTTTCTTTTGAACGAACAGATTAACCAGTCGCTTGCAGGACGGGTGAGCGTAAACGTTTTACTGCCATTTGACATTAAAGAACTTAAAGGCCATGTAAGACTTGATCCGGCCAAATTGATCTTAACCGGATTTTATCCAAGAGTCTATTATCAGAAGATAAACCCTTCCGACTTTTATCCTTCATATCTGCAGACCTATATCGAAAGAGATATAAGAACATTACGGGCGGTAGAGAATCTACAGGCTTTTTCCCGTTTTATGGGATTATGTGCAGGGAGGACCGGGCAGGTGCTGAACCTCTCTTCCCTTGCCAATGACACAGGCATCTCTGTTAATACGGCAAAGGCATGGCTCTCACTTCTGGAATCGAGTTATGTCCTGTTTCTTTTACAGCCATATTACCGGAATTTTAATAAAAGGATAATTAAATCGCCTAAGATTTATTTTTATGATACCGGAGTTGCATCATCATTATTGCGTATCACGGATACCGCAATGTTGAAGAAGCATTACCTGTTCGGAGCATTATTTGAGAATCTCATAATCAGCGAGATCATTAAGTCGCAGGTTCACAGCGGTAAACGTCCATCAGTTTACTACTGGCGTGAAAGTAACGGAGCTGAGATAGACTGCATTATAGAAAATGCGAGTGGAGAGTTAACTGCGCTTGAAATAAAAGCTGGTCAGACATATAATCCGGATTACATCAGAAATCTTCTTCTTTTCCCAAGGGAGAATCTGGGAAAGGAAATAAAGAAAGCTGTTATTTATACAGGGAGTGAGACAACCAGGATAAAAAATATTAAAATTATATCATGGAAAGACTTCGCTGAAAATGAAGGTAAGCATATCTGAGAAGAAACTATCCACTCCCAAGCAGTACATTTTTCTACACCCCATTCTGCATCCTGAGCTCTGCGCCCTGCGCCCTGAGCCCTCACTCTGTCATCCTTCCCCGGCTTCGTGTGAACTCCGAAAAGATCACCGATGCCGCCATGCTCACATTCAGTGAGTCGATCCCGGCACCTTCACCTGCTTGTCCGGGTATTTTTATCCTGTCTGTCACGTAAGGCGTAAGCTCCTCAGATATTCCTTTTGATTCGTTGCCAAGGAGAATGATGCCCTGGCTGGCCAGCTTGCAGGAATAGATGGAATTCCCGTCCATCATGGCTCCGTATACCCTGACCTTCTCTTCCAGTGCACTCTCCAGAAATTCACGCAGGCCTGTATAATAAACATTTACATGCAGTACAGCTCCCATGCTTGCCTGGATCACTTTGGGATTATATACGTCTACACAATCCGGCGAACAAAAGATGTTCCTGATTCCGAACCAGGCAGCTGACCTGATGATCGTCCCGAGATTTCCGGGATCCTGTACTGTGTCGAGAGCAACGGATAAGCTTTTCTTAAGTATTGAAGGATCAGGCTTTATATCGGTCATCTCAATCACAGCGAGTGCATTGTGAGGAGTCTTTAACGTGCTTATTTTCTTAAGCTCCTCATAGCTTGCAGGGATCACTTCTGCTATTCCCTGTTTATGAACCTGTGGCAGTGAATTCAGAAATTCAGGTTTGGCAACAAGCATCCTTACCGGTACCCTGGCTTCAAGAAACTCTTTTACCAGCTTGTCGCCCTCTATGACATAAACTCTTTCCTCTTCCCTCACCTTCTTCTTCTGAAGGGAAATGATGTAATTCGCCTTGTGTTTGGATAGCATGTGAGTCTGAAATTAGTTTCTAATGACAAAATCTACTTTCTTTATCTTTTAACTCCCCTTCCCGTTCCCTGTATTCATAGACCGATCGTCCCGTTCCCTGTATTCATAGACCCCCCTTCCCGTTCCTTGTATTCATAGCCCCCCCTTCCCGTTCCCTATATTCATAGACCCCCCTTCCCGTTCCCCCCAAGGGGGGAATGCTCAATTGAGGACTGAATAGTCTCCTTCCCCCCTGGGGGAAGGATGGGTTAGGGGTCTGTGTATTATGTTATGCATTAAATTGTGAGGAATCCAAACAGATAAATTTGATATATTTGCTTAATTCTTTGCATCACAAAATTTGGAAAAATATCGCTCAAATAAAAATATATTTTCATCCTGCCTGCTGACTATAACTGCATTTGTTCTTCTCTATGCAACATCTTGTAGTCCATTAAAATATGTACCATCCGACGAAACACTCCTCGACGATACCAGGGTCATCGTAAATAAAGATGATATTAAGAAATCGGAGCTCTTGCCTTACATTAAGCAGAAGCCTAATAAAAAGATCTTTGGGGCAAAGTTCCATCTCAGGCTGTACTCTCTTTCAAATATTGAAAAACAAAAATGGCCCCATTCATGGCTCAGGGAAATAGGTGAGGAGCCGGTGATCTTCGATCCATATGCAACCGAAAAATCGCGGCAGCAGCTGCAATCGTATGTCGCTTCAAAAGGTTATTTCGACAGCCAGGTAATGGAAACGATCGAGACTGCGAACAGGAAGTCAAAAGTATATTACAATGTCGATCTTAAAACACCATATACTATCAGAAACCTGAATTATCATATCGAGGATACCACCATAAGAAAATGGTTCTTCCGTGATTCAGTGAACTGCATGATAGAAAGAGGCAAACCTTATGATGTCGATGTATTGCAGTCAGAACTCTCCCGCTTTGAACGGTTCATTAAAGAGCAGGGATACTACAGCTTCTCTGCCGACCATATATATTTCAATGTCGACAGTATGGTGGGAAACCGGCAGGTTGATATAGTCTATGGCATCAGGAAATTTGAAAAGGTAGATGCAGGCAACAGGATAACTATCGTACCGCATTCGGTGTACCAGGTCAGGAATGTGTATATCTATCCCGACTTTGTACCAAAAGATGCTCTTGCAGGCGGACAGGAGTACAGGCAGAAACTCGATACCGTTTTTTATGACGGATACTATTTTATCTCCCCAAAAAAGAAATCAGATATAAAGTACAACCTGATTACAAGGTCAATATATATCAAACCCGGAAGCATCTATAATCTTACGAGGACAGAGGAGTCACAATCGCGGCTGCTTTCATTAAAGACTTTCAGGCTTGTAAATGTGTTTTATAATGAAGTACCGGATGCAGCAACGACTTCAGGAAACCGGCTAACACTCGATTGTAATATTCAGCTGACACTTTTAAGCCAGCAGTCGTTTAAGGTGGAGCTTGAGGGAACAAACTCGGCAGGAAACCTCGGAGGTGCGCTGAACCTCATTTACCAGCATAAAAACCTTTTCAGGGGGGCTGAATTGTTCAACCTGAAGCTGAAAGGAGCCTATGAGGCGCTTTCACAGCAAAATACAAAACTGAGAAGCAGCCAGGAATATGGTATCGAAACAAGCCTCCGTTTCCCGAAATTCATATTCCCGTTTCTCAATAAGGAAAAATTTATTAAGGAATATAATGCCAGTACCTCCCTGCTTGCCGCATATGACTGGCAGAACATGCCATTCTATAACAGGGCTATGGCAAACGCAACTTTCGGATATGCCTGGAACGGAAATATTTTCACTACCCATATAATGAACCCTATACAGGTCAACTGGGTCGACCTGGTCTCTATTGACTCTGCCTTCCAGAGAAGGATAAATACTTCATCATACCTTGCTTACAGTTACCGCGATGTGGCAATCGTCGGAGGTAACTATTCATATATCTTCAGCAACCAGAAAATACAGAAATCGCGCGATTACTGGTTTGTGAGGGTAAACGCTGAAGCGGCAGGCAATCTTACTGCACTGGCAGCCGGTATTGCCGGGCTCAGTAAAACCAACGGAAGCTATAACATCTTCGGACAGCCTTTTGCACAGTACGTGAGGGCAGATATTGATTTCAGGTACAATGTAATCATAAATGATGTCAGTTCTATCGTCTACAGGGGATTCGTCGGTGCAGGAATACCTTATGGGAATTCCAAAGCTATACCTTTTGAAAAACAATATTTTGGTGGCGGCGCCAACGGCATCAGGGCATGGCAGGTGAGGTCGCTGGGCCCCGGTTCCTACGTCCCGGATGATAAGGATTTCCTGAACCAGACTGCCGATATTAAAATAGAAGCCAATGCTGAGTACCGGTTTAACCTTTTCTGGATCCTTGAAGGTGCAATATTCCTCGATGCCGGAAATATCTGGTCGTACAATGCCGACGATGCACGTCCCGGCGCCCAGTTTATGTTCAATAAGTTCTATAAAGATTTTGCTGTTGGAACGGGTGCAGGATTCAGATTCGATTTTGGGTTTGTACTTATGCGTGCCGACCTTGGGATGAAACTGCGCGATCCCTGGATAACAGAAGGTTCGAAATGGATCGCTGCAAACCGGCAGTACAATTTCAGGGATGATTTTACTGTGGTAGTCGCAATCGGTTATCCCTTCTGAAAAAAATCCTTTCTCTTAAAAGTTAATTCTCCGGAATTCGTAAATTGCATCTGTCTAGTTGCATTTTTACATGAAACGTATATCGTTTGAGCCACTCCGGCAATGGTTCGGCTTTTCGAGGCGTGAAAGAAGATCCTCATTCTTTCTCCTGGTCCTGATAATTATTATTACCTGTACCAGGTTTTTCGTCCCATCGAAGCATGAGACTATTGAAGCAGTAAATATTCCGGTTCCGGAACGATCAGCGGATACTATTTATAAAAGACCACAGGAAAAACGGGTAGTAAATTACTCCAGACCTACATCAGGAAAGGCATCGATCCGGGTATTGGAATTAAATACCTGTGATTCGTCGGCTCTTGAAGCGCTGCCTGGAATTGGCCCGGTACTGGCTGCCCGGATACTTAAATACCGGAACCTCCTTGGAGGCTATGTGACCACCGACCAGCTCAAGGAAGTTTACGGACTCAGTGCCGAGACGTTCGATCTGATCAGGGAGCACGTTAAAGCCGATGCAGGCCTGGTAAGGAAGGTCAATCTGAATACTGCTGATTATAAAGGTATTGCAAGGCTGAGGTACCTTGAGAAGGCCGACATACGGATGATACTTAAATATCGCGAGCTCAACGGAACTATACGAAGTGTTGATGATCTGGTAAAGAACAAGATCATTACTCCCGAAAAGGCGGAGAGGGTCAGGGGGTATGTGGTGTTTTAGGAAGGGGGTATATAAGACCCCTAACCCGCCCTTCCCCCAGAGGGGACTTGAATAGGAAGCCTCACCCCTTAGGTGGACCGAAGCCGTACGCCTCCCCCCTTGAGGGGGGGTGGGGGGTGTGGTTGAAGAAATAGCAAAGATCCCCCTTTCCCCCTTCAAAGGGGGAGAAGAACATC
>Ga0116171_10005960_pt1 | contig 10621 bp, 6 predicted proteins | sample AD_JPNHW2_MetaG_FD_89798 | JGI IMG/M metagenome (GOLD analysis project Ga0116171, IMG submission 89798) | Active sludge microbial communities of municipal wastewater-treating anaerobic digesters from Japan - AD_JPNHW2_MetaG | ecosystem: Engineered > Bioreactor > Anaerobic > Digestate | place...
CCAAGTTGAGGATGTGATACTCCTTGCCATACCCGTCACGGTAGAAGTACTTGTAGGAGTAGTCGAACAGGATGCACTTGGCGTACTGCTGGCGAAGCGCATCGTCGCCGCTGGCGGCCATCGCCTGTCCAAACGTTGCGGAGTACTCGAAGTCGAAGCCACCTGCACAGAGAGCGTTCCTGTATCTCAGCCATTGTCGCTCGCTTTGATTGCTTCCAGAGGCTCCCAGATGCCCTTCATCAACGAGAAGCAGGTTGTTGTCTCCGAAGGCGTCAACAGCGACAGTCTTCTCACCCATCTCGTCACTCAGCTTGTGGATGTCGATCACCTGAACCTCACTGCGCCGATACAACGCACCGCTGCTTTTGTCAAACAGAGTTGCGGCTATACCGGACAGCCGGAACTCCTCAAGGTGCTGATTCGACAACGCCTCGTTGGGAGTCAGCAGCAGAATGTGCTCAATATCCGACCGACGCCCGTAGCGCTCCATATACCACTGGTACTGGAGGATATTGACGTGCATAAGGAGTGTCTTGCCAGATCCTGTCGCACACCAGAAGGCGATCTTCCGGAGATCGTCTTCCTCATATGGCGGCAGTTGCTCATTGTCGTTCTGATCTGCGTTGAACTGCTCAAGCGCCTCATTGAGCTCAGCCAGCAGGCCCGCACGGTCGTGGAACCATCGGTCAAGGTAGACCTCAGTGGCAAGAAGCGCCAGATACTGAAAGTACCTCCAGGAGATTGGTTCGGGTCGATGCGCATTGATGACGCCGGTATGCTGCAGAATGTTGGCATCGTAACGACGCAGGTCTTCATTGGACAATCCGGGACGATCGAGCACGCGGCTGGTGAGAAACGTGCAGAAGCCGGAGGCACCATCTGGGTTGGTCCGTTCCCACATGGGCTCCTTGATGCCATCTCGGGTGAGCACATCCAGATCGTCTGCCCCTAGCTGTTCCAGAAACCATTTGTTCAGAACAAGCTTCTGATCGAAGCGCAGATGCTGAGCGGCCGGAGTTGCTCGTTTCGTTCGAGTTGTCATTCCGCAGCCATCAGTAGACCATTTCACTCATATCATGAGAGATAGACGAAAGATTGCGGGGCGGCAAGCACTCCGAAGTCATGCAAACTGAGCGATTGCGGATATCTGTGAACTTTTCCCAATTGATATGCAATCGCCTTGTTGGCATGTTCATAGTATTGGTCGAAGAAGGTCTTGGAAATGCCCGAATACTTGGCTGTCTGTTTCCAAATGATCTCTGGCTCATCCTCGATGACGCCTCGAACGTCTACCTCGCCAACTACCTGCTTCCATGGAGATGTCGCATAGATGACGATTCTATCCACAACCGAATGACACCTCACCTTTCTGAACTCGTACCTCTTGTCCCCAGCAAGAATCGATTTCACGTATTCAGGCTTGATCGATAACAATATTTTTCGCATCTCTACCACCCATTTCCAGAATCTGGAGAAACTCACTTCTTGAGTATTCAATACCATATGGATGTCCTTCAAAAAGCCCAGCCTCTTTCAGAGTTCCATAGGGTACGTTGTGTCCCTTGCCGAAAACGCCGTTGTAGACCATCTCGAGCATGACGATGTTGGGTTTCGTCTCGTAGAACTCGGTGAGGGTCTTCTCATCGAATATGGTCTTGTTTCCTGCCTTCCTAACGAAGGTGGCACTGTCGACCGTTGGAACGCCATTGTCTTTGATTATCTGAATACCTGTGAGAGTTGCAAATGACGTCACGCATGAGTGATACCATTTTGGCGTCTCGTCCGACTTCCGATAGATAAACACTGGTTCTCTGAGGGCATAGCTGGGACGTTGATAAGGAAAACCGACAAAGACCTTCGTCATACCATTTCCAGCAGCTTCCTGCTCGAGTTCGTGGGGAGTACCCTGCAATTCGGAGTAAGGGAACAGGCGATCGTGATACCCTTGTTCGATTGGAATGATACCGGCCTTCGTAAAATCTGGACGGATGAATGGGAACGATCTGTAGGGATCTGAGTAGTCTATGTTCCTCCGTGATCGCAAATAGACTTGTTCGCCGCGCTCGTTGTCTCCAATCTTCTGGAAGCCAAAGCGCTCGAAAAGCGAGATAAGACGTTGCTGTTCCTTGAACATGGTAGCGTAGACTTCATCACACTTCGTTTCTTGCCACCTCCACAAAGCAACGCCCATTGCTCCCTCGCCTGCGCGCTGGCCCTGATACCGTTCGCCCATTTTGAAGGTTCCGATCTTCAAACGCTTCGTAGCTGGAACGATTTTGTCTCGCAACACAATAGACTCGTTCTCAAGCTTTAGATAGACGAAGGCAATGATGCCATCGTCGTCCCTTGAAACGAGGGCTTCTTCCCCTGCATTGGCTTTTTTCCTAAACCACTGAGGAAACTCCTCGTAGGCTCCTTTCAGACTGTCGAAGAAAGGATCCTCAAGAACGCAGTCTGCGAATCTTGTCCATGCGAACCTTTCCATCACGTCCCCCCTCCTCCGTTAAGACATCTACGTCAAGTACACAGCCCTTCTACACATCCTGAACGTCAAACATGAGGCGTTGAAATTCGGGCTCGATGAGGCGGACCTTCCACGTCTGGTCAGCCCGGCGCAGGTTCTCCAAGTGGTTGTCACCATTGACGTAGATGACGTCATACTCGGTATCGCGTGTGTTGTAGCCCTGCCTGGTAAACCAATCGTTGAGCTGGTCGGCATTCGTGTTGTAAGCGTTCCGCCACAGGACAAGAACGCGCTCCCCCTGCGGGCTGGTCCCCTGCACCACGCGGATGCCGCGGACAGTATCGACGTTGCGAACATGCAGTCCGATCAGGTAGTTGAATGTCTCTACGAGGTCAACCGGCGTCTCGACCGTTTCCGGCCCCTGCGCTACCTTCAGGGAGTAGCTGAATGGGTCATCGAAAGCAGAAGCGCTCAGCAGAGACTGACTGCCGCGTGTTTCGACCTCGAGCATGTACTTCAGGAGATACTGCTCTTGGGCCTTGGTAGCACCTGCAAAGAGGTTGTCCCCGGCTGGTGACTTGACAACGAGATTGGCCAATGTGTCGTCATAAGACTCGAGCGTCATGTACTTGAACAAGTGACTTGACCCCTTGCGCGAAACAGGCTTGCCATCCTTCCAGTCTTCGGAGTAGATGACCTTCTCGATCCGTGGCTTAAGCACTGTATCGAAGTAGTCGCCCATTTCCACGAGGATGTACTTGCGATGGCCGCCATCCTCCCGGTTCAGGTTGATGAGAGCGTGCGCCGTGGTGCCAGAACCAGCGAAGTAGTCAAGAACAGAACCTTCTCCATCGGACAGACCCAAATCGGCCAGATAGGCAATGAGACCGACTGGTTTGGGATGTGCGAAGGCCTGTACCCCCGTGATATCCTGTAACTCACCTGTCGCTTGTGACCCAGTGCCAAATAGAGGGAGCATCGTGCTCGGTGTGACTTTCTCTCGCTGCTTGACGCACTTGAGTTTGCCTGTGCTGCTAAAGAAGAACTCCAACACTCGTTGGCCTTTTGAGTCCAAGACGTCTGGTTCTCCAGCGAATGAACGTTCCATTTGGCGTTTCTGAGTCCAGCCAGCGCGTAGTGTGACGGGGTACTTCGTCTTTCCCCCTGCCGCCACCATCCGGCCGGCCACTAGCTGAACCTTCTCGACATCTCCCCAGCACCCGCTGAGCTCTGTGCCATCAGGGACTTCCCACCGTATACCGGCAGGAAACCGAAACTCACTTGCCGGATTTGCCAGCGATTCTTTCTTCATCGCTCCTGCGACAATCTGTCCCGAACCACCACCAAAGTTCTCGAGGTCCTCGGAGGGGGCTTCTGTATACACCTGAACATACTCATGATATGGCTTGAACAAGCCTGCCTGCTGACTGTGTTGTGTGTTCCAGATGAGGTCCGCCGCGTACCGTTCCACACCAAATACTTCGTCAGCTACTATCCGAAGTCTCGACATCTCTGTCTCGTCAATGCTGCAGAAGTAGAGCCCCTGCTGTTGCATGAAGTGCCGGGCAGCACTTGTTCTGTCTCTCATCATCTGCAACCAGCTCGAGTGTCGATAGTTGTCCTTATACGAGAAATCATCGTGACCAGTGTTGTATGGTGGATCAACGTAGATGCACTTGATCGACTGCCGATATCTTTCCTGAAGCAATTCCAGCGCCTGGAAGTTTTCGCTGTGGATGAGCAGGCCGTCCGTCTGCTGGTCCAGATCAGAGAAGCTCGCCAATAATCTGTCCTTGAATGTCTGACCAAAGAACCTCGTATCAACGATCAGGTAGGGGTTGTGTTCCAGGAAACTCATTGACGGCGGCTCTGTGAACCCAGGTGTCGTTGTGTCACCGGTGATGTCCTCCACGGCGAACAAACGTTTCCACTCGTCCATTTGTGCAGTGTTGGCAGCGACCTCAGCACAGAGTTCGCGCGGTACCCGGTCCAAGGTGACGCACCAGTCGGTACTGACAACAAACTTCTTCTTGAGCCACAGCTTCTTTTGGAAATCCTCGAGTTGGGCAAGGAAGTCGATGATCTTGTCTCCGACTACGCGCACAGAACGGACGATACCGAATTGCTCACGCAGGAGCTTCTCGGCACCGCTCTCTTCGACGTTGTCCAGGTCCAGCACCTCGTTCTTGAGATAGAAGTCCAGTTCGCGGCGCAGGAACCCGCCCAGGTTCTTGTGGATGAAGTAGTCATAGGTGTTGCGCGCCGTGAACTGCCGGAGGTGATAGGACAAGATCCCAACGTCCGTTGACTGTCGCATCATCTGCAAAGACGCTCTCCATGCTGTCGCCGCCGCACTGGCGGCGACAGCTGCCACCGTTGCATCGTTGATATCATCCTGCTTCCGCTTGCCATCGTCTGGCCGGTACTCGAACCGGATCACCAGTTCGCCATTCTCCTCAGCAACCGGTTGATTGGTTGCCAGGATGAACCGCCGGTCCTTATCCTGCTGGGACTTGTTATTGTCGCGATTCTCCTCGGCCTGAACAACGCGAAAGCGAACGATGCGCTTGTCCGGAAGCCTGAAGGAGTAGTCGCGCAGCTCCTCGGAGGATTTGATGTAATACTGGTCCTGGTTGGCCCAGCTCAGCTTGACTTCCTCACCTTCGTAGGGAAGTGCATAGACACCCTTCTTGTAGCGTGGCAGGGGAATGAAGTCCCCATCTTTATAATAGCGGCCGAAGAACTCCAGCAGGTGGCCGAAGACTCGCTGCTCCTGCTCGTCGATAGACAGTTCCGCATGATATTTACCCAGCAGCTCTTTGACTTTCGGCGCTTCGTCCGTGTTCTCCAGTCCTGCAGCGCGTGCGGCTTCGCGCGCCTTTTCCAACTGCTGCTGCAAGTCCCCAGTCTGTTCTCCCTGCGAACGCTCTAACACCTGGCGAATCTGTGGCAACAAGCCGGTGTCGATGAACTGCTGGATTTCGTCACGCTTGAGATTCATGATGCGATAGATACCAAAGTCCAGATCCGCCCGGTCGAACCGGAACAGCTCTTTCAGCAAGTCGCGGAACTTCTGCTCAGTCACTGTCATGGTCTCACTCCCTATTCGATACGCCAGCGCACAGTAAACAACCTGGTACGCGTCGTCTTCTGGTCCATTCTGCGGCGTAATGCCTCAATGAGCTGCTTGCGTTTTTCGGAGATCGCGTCCTCGATGTCGAAAATCTCGCGACGCTGACGACGCTTCTTCTCGTTGAGTTGCTCAACCTTCTGCTCCAGGTCATGTTTTTCCTCGATCGTGGTCGCCTGTCGCGCCTGACGCTCAAGAGCCCTCACCTGCGCTTTTGTGTCCTTGATCGCCTGCTCTGCGGCCAGCTCCTGGTCCTGTGCCCATCGATCAAGGCGGTCCTGTTCCTCCTGAAAGTACCGGTCGTTCTGCTCCATGGAACGCTGGAGAGCTGCTCGAGCATGCTGATCGGCTTCAGCCTGCAGATGTCCATCAGTCGTTTCATGTAGTGTGCTACTGTGGACACTGCCCATGCACCGGAACATCTTCTCACATGTCTCTTGGTCCAGCGCATGGCCATCGTCATCAACCGCCGAGAACAGCAGAGCGTCTTCATGCTGAAAGGAATCGATGCCGAGGTGCTCTAATGCCATCCAGCCACGATGATGGACGAGGCCCTCCAGCGCAGCGATGTGCGCGTTGTGATGCGACAAATCAAACATCAGCTCTGCCACCGGCGTCTCAGCTGCCTTGCCCTTCTCGATGCAATATTCACCGAGGGGATGCGAGAGACGGTACAGGAAGTCGCCCTGGGTATTGGGCTTGTCCTTCGAGATAAGTGTGTACGTGCCAAGGCGAGCTTCGGCAATTGGCGACTTCCTGAGGTCAAACGACAGCGCGCGATCGTCAAAGACGGCACACTCCGCAAGACTGAAGTGCGTCAGGTTCCAGAAGAGCTGACTGACCCTGTCCAGTTGGTCACGCGTCTCGCCCAGGTTCACGCGCAACCGCGCATGCACATCCTCGTCGAAATTCTCTAGCAACTTGTGCCGGGCATCATCCATGCGCTCCCTGATCGTATCCTCAAGCTCCTTCTGCAAGGCATCAAAAGCAGCATCGATCTGTGCGGGAGATCGGCACGACTGGTAGATGTCCAGGATGCGACGCTCGAAGTCCACACCAGACTCGACGGTTCCCAGGATCTCGTCCGACGCGCCGAAAATGCCAGAGAACAGGTTGAACTTCTGTTCCAGCAGTTCAAGAACGCGCTTGTCGGCTTCATTCTTCTGATTGAAGAAGTTGATGACCACCACATCGTACTTCTGACCATACCGATGGCATCTGCCTATGCGCTGCTCCACACGCTGTGGATTCCAAGGTAGATCGTAGTTGATGACAAGTGAACAAAACTGCAGGTTGACACCCTCCGCTGCCGCTTCCGTCGCCACCATGATCTCTGCGTTGTCGCGGAACTCCTCAACAAGCGATTGACGACTGTCCACAGTGCGGTTGTTGGAGGATCGCCCGAGCGGGGCGTTGCGAGCGACCCAACGGTCGTAGATAGCGCGTTCCTCAGGACCGCTGTTGGAACCGTTGAAGCGAATGACCTTGCCGCCGTAGCCGTTGGCCTCCAGGTAATCTTTGATGTAGTCCTGTGTGCGACGCGACTCTGTGAAGATCAAAGCTCGGTGCAATGCTCCCACCCGGTCCATCTGTTCGAAGCCATCTCTCAGCGCCAATAGCAGTGTCCGCACCTTCGTGTCAACGCCCACAGCACGTGCCCAGCGTGCGTACTGCTCCAGTTCGACTATTTCCGCATGCAGCCGAGCATGATCGATCACAGGACTCTCGGCAATGTCCGGATTCTCTTCCCATAGTTGGTCGTCCGAGGGCTCTTCATCTATCAGGTCTTCCAGTTCTTCACCCTCGATTAGTCGCTCCGCCATGCTGTTCGAAACAGGCAGGCCCGCTTCCAGTTCTTTCAGGCGCTCGATGATAGTCTCGAGAGTCCCGGCAATCGCACGCGAAGACGATGCCAGGAGTTTGCGCAGAATGAGTGTCACAAGACGTCGCTGTCTCCTGGGGATACCATACGTATCCTCTCGTGACAGATACGAGGAGACAGCCTCGTAGAACCTCTGCTCATCTGGCGTTGGAGTGAATGGAAAGGTCATTGCCCGTCGTTCGGTATAGCGGATGTACTCGTTCACCTGATTGCGCAACGTTCGCTGTACGATAGGAACCAATCGCCCGCGCAGGTCCTGGAGGTCAGCGGTTTGTCCAGTGTACAGCTCACGGAAAGCGTCCAAGCCGCCGAAGTAATTCTCATCAATGATGGTGCTCAGCCCATACAACTCAAGCAGCGAGTTTTGCAGCGGCGTGGCTGTCATCAAGATCTTGGGTGCTTCATGAACTGCGCGTGCAATAGCCTTTCCGGTCTTATTGCTCGGGCGATAGACGTTGCGCAACTTGTGCGCCTCATCGATGACAACCAGATCCCAGTGCATCGCCCCAATGTGCTCCTCCATCCGCGCAGCGAAGTTCATGCTACAGATGACAACCGCCTGAGCATCGAAGGGTTCGACGGTTCCATGGTTGATGAACCCGTTCCAGGTCTTCTTGTCCAGAATGACTGTGGGCAGGTTGAACTTCTCCCCAAGCTCAAGCGCCCACTGCTTTCGTATGGCGGCTGGGCAAATGACCAAAAGATGGCGCTTACGCTCAGCCCAGCGTTGGCAAAGGACCAGACCAGCCTCGATGGTCTTACCAAGTCCCACTTCATCGGCAAGGATGACCCCGTGGGATAGTGGTGATCGCATCGCAAACAATGCCGCCTCGATCTGGTGCGGGTTGAGGTCAACGAGCGCGTTGAAGAGCGAGCTACTTAGACGTTCAACCCCCTCGGAGGCGCTCTGTCTCGTCAACTCATAGGCAAAGTACTTGGCGTGGTATGGTGTGATGCCCGTCGTGCCGCTTGTTGTTTTCTGCCCTGACAACACACCCTCCAGAGTAATCTGAGTACTTCCCGCTCGTCTTTCTCACTCTAGTCTTGTACCACCGTTTTTCAACAACTGCAGTGCACTTGAGCGTCGGCAACGCGCGGTCGTTCAGCGCCCCACTGTCTTAGTGGCAACACGTGCAGGACAAGGTCTATGAGCTCTTGTTGAGGGCACGACAGCAGGCCGAAGAACGAGCGTCATGAGTAATCCAGATCGCTATCCTTGCCTGCCAATGGCGCTGACAATGGCGTCTGACACCTGCTGCAGGTTGTACCCCGTCTGTGCTTTGACGTGCAGCAGGGGCAACCCAACCTTGGCAAGGACGTTGTCGACAAAGATGTCGCGCTCCTGACGGTCTTCTCGTTCATGCGATGAGTCATCCAGCTCGATGGCCAGGACGGGTGAGATCGTCGATCTGTCAAAGAGCACGAAGTCGACTGACTTGCGATCGATCTTGTTGTGCCAGGTCTGGTACGCTCCTGTGTCCTTCTCGACGTAGACAAGCGAGGCGAGTGAAACCTGTGGAAAGATGTAGTACTTCGACTGGTCGGTCGCCTGTTCCAGGACACCAAAGAACGAACGCTCTGCCTTGGACATCAACCAGCTGCGAAGCGCGTAGGGCAGTTCCTCTTGCCCTCGCCCGGAACTGCTCTTCCGTTGGGGCCCCTTCAAGGACTGAAAAGCAACAAAAGCGCCGATAACCAGGACAACCCACCAATACTGCTTCAACAATGTCGCCATTACGTCTGCCCCCCTCAATAGTATTGAACAATCGTCCGAGGCATCCCTCCGGTGCAAGTGGACGTGTTATCAAGACTCACACTCTCCATTCTGCGGAAGCGGATTTCCCAGTGCATCGAGAGATTCGGAAAAGCCCTTTCCTCGCAGGCTAACGCCATCACTCTAGTCTGCAGAATGGTTTGTCAATGCAAGTTGCCAGAACCGGCAGTCCGTTACATTCCACACCAAGAGCTAACAGCGCTGTGATACCAGTGAGGACTGGCAGGACTTCGAGGCAGGACCTGCCACATCATGCACTTGCAGTGTCCATGGCTTGCTTAAGTCTGTCCAACACCTTCTCAACGACGCCCGGTTTCTCAAGAGCATCTGATTCCAAGCGCGCCCAGCGCTCGAGTATGGAGTCCGGCAGGCCCACCCCCGTGATACTGTTGATGTCATCGAGCAGCGCCTGTCGCTCCTTCAGATCAGACAGAATGGGCATCGACTTGAGGTACTCGAAGTAGATGTAGAGGACTCCATTGGCCGCCACCTGCATGAAGGGGGTCTCATGTCCCGCAATGACGGTTCTGACTGACAGTGAGGCCAGCTGTCCCCTGCCGCAAACCACCGGGAACTTGTTGGCGCCAGCCCAGTCGACAACCTTACGGGCAACCGCTGCCCAGCTTCCTCCGGAGCGGCGCTCGGCATCGGCCAGGACTTCCCCTACAGTCCACGTGCGTGTGGTGCGGCCCGGACTATCGGCCGCACTCTTCACCTCGGCACCGAAGACGTGCGGTATGAGGATCTCGTAGGATTCGTGCTGGTAATACTCAAGCTCAACGGCATACAGCCGAAAGTGACTGTTGGCATTGAGGTAGGAGACGAGATCCCGGAGACCATCATGGACCTGATCCATCAGCACCATGAAGACGAACGTCCCGTCCTCAAGGCAATCGGCCATCGCCTGCACCAGCTCGGACGCAGCCTCTTCGTCCTTGTCAAACGCCGTCGCAATCTGCTCCTCCAGTGTTGTGTCGTACTGGGACTTTACATGCTGCGCCAGCGCGACCCTGAACTCGCCGAACTCCGACGAATGTTTCCAGAGAGCAGCGCCATAGTCCAGGACCTGCGCGACGACATTGCGTTTGTCGGGGTTGCGGTACAGCTTCGTTTCGATGACGTACAGCGTGCCCAACTCATCGACGGCAAGAATGTCAATTGGGCCCGCCTGTGTGGGAAACTCCCGTGCGAGCACAAGGATCTTTGTACCTTCCCGAATCTGGTCTACGGGCAGAGTCTCCGGATTGACGCTCAGGTACTTCTGAAGATCGTCTTCCTTGTTGAATACAGAACGTTCCACCTTCCTTGCTTCATGTCCGTTCTTGGAAATGATGATCGCCATCTATCCTCCGCCGGTCTTCGTCGTGACCG
>Ga0116171_10005961_pt1 | contig 10620 bp, 4 predicted proteins | sample AD_JPNHW2_MetaG_FD_89798 | JGI IMG/M metagenome (GOLD analysis project Ga0116171, IMG submission 89798) | Active sludge microbial communities of municipal wastewater-treating anaerobic digesters from Japan - AD_JPNHW2_MetaG | ecosystem: Engineered > Bioreactor > Anaerobic > Digestate | place...
AGCTAGATAAATGATAGAAACTTTTTTTCTTCTTCGGAAGTAGAAAAGATACAGAATCCGGCTTATAGACCTGCTTTTTTTTTATAAAAATCCTCGCTTTTAATTCATTTAAGCGGGGATTTTATCTTATACCAATTGTAAATTTAAAATAGTCCAACGGATATTTTAAATTTTACAATGGTAATGCCGATTACATATATGTTATGGTTCAATTTATTGGACTATTACATATATGCAATCGGTATTAAACAGAATCTTTTTAAATTGCATTATCCTCACTCCCAAGCATGCTGAGCATTTTTTTTGCAAAATAGTTTCATATATACTAAAAGTTAAAATAGGATGTTTATAATACATGTATTTAATGCAATTTTATTAAAAGTAATATGTGAATAACTATTTATTTAGAAGCCATATAAAAAATAGATAATTTGTAATTTTGCTCGATTATTCTATCATAAATTTCAATACGTTATGAATAAAATTCAGCTATCAATTTTTTTCTTTTTTGCAATCTTTTTTTCTTCTATTGTTTCTTTTGGTCAAAGAAATTTGATTACACATAACCCAATAGAAGCATACGAGAAAGGATTGAACTTATTTATGAAAGAGAAGTACAATCCGGCACAAGCGTATTTTGAAAAAATAATAACGATGAATGAAGAAAAACAATCGGAGATGATTGTTAATGCTGAATACTACTACGCTTTATGTGCCATTGAACTTTTTCACCCCAATGCCGAATATTTAATTTTAAAGTTTATAAATACCTATCCTGAAAACGCAAAAATAAAACTGGCAACATATCAACTAGCAAAACTTCAATACCGAAAGAAAAAATACAAAGATGCCTGTGAAACTTATAGCAATGTCGATATTTATGACCTTACCAAAGATGAATTAACAGCGTATTATTTCGAGTATGGTTACTGTAAGTTTATGTTAGCTGACTATGATAATGCTAAAAATCTATTATATGAATTAATTGAAACCGATAATAAGTATTATGCACCTGCAAATTATTATTATGCCCACATAAATTATTTAGAAAAAAATTACGAAACAGCATTAAAGAGTTTTGAAAAAGCACTAAGTAATTCCAATTTTCAATCGCTCATTCCATATTATATTATTCAAATTTATTATTATCAAGAAAAATATGAAGAAGCAATAAATTATGCAAAACCAATTCTAGATTCATCGAATACAGTGCGTTTAGATGAAATAAATAGAATAATAGGGGAGTCTTATTTTAAATTGGGTAAATATTCCACTGCAATTCCCTATTTTGAACAATATCTTAAAAAGACCACGCAATCGATTACGCGCGAAGATTATTATAAATTAGGGTTTGTTTATTATAAAAGCGGAGAAAATTATAATACAGCGATTGATTATTTTAAAAAAGTAACAGAAAAAAATGATTCTTTATCGCAAAATACGTATTATTTGTTGGGAGATTGTTATTTAAAAACGAATAACAAAAAATTTGCTTTACTTGCTTTTCAATCGGCATACAAGCTTTCATTTTATGATAATATAAAACAAGATGCTCTTTTTAATTTTGCTAAACTATCGTACGAACTCTCATTAAATCCTTATAACGAAGCCATTTCTTCTTTTCAAAAATATTTAAACGATTATCCCAATGCATCACAAACCGATGAAGTGCGATCGTATTTGGTAAATATTTTTTATACCACCAAAAATTACAAAGATGCGCTCACGTTTATAGAAAAAATGAAAGTTAGAACAGATTTAACCGATATAGCATATCAGAAAATTGCATATTACAGAGGGATTGAATTATTTAACGATAAAAAATTAGATAATGCAATTAGTTTGTTCGAAAAATCATTAGCGTATCCTTTCGATAAAACGGTTAAAGTACAGTGTTTTTATTGGAAAGCAGAAGCTTTATATCGATTATCGGAATTCGATTCAGCCCTTGTTTATTATGACCAATTTCTTTTATCTCCGGGTGCTTTTTCGCTCCCTTATTATAATACCGCAAATTATAACATGGGATATTGTTATTTTAAATTAAAAGAATACACTTCTGCCAACAGAAGTTTTAGAAAATTTATTGTAGGTAAATCAAAAGAAAAAATAAAAATTATAAACGATGCCTATTTACGAATAGCCGATTGTTATTATGTTTCTTCCGATTATGAAAGCGCTATTGAAAATTACGATAAAGCCATAGAACTAAATATATTTGATACCGATTATGCATTATATCAAAAAGCATTATGTTTAGGAGTACTTGCGAAATATGATGAAAAAACTGCAGCATTAGCAGGCCTTTTAAAGAAATTTCCAAAAACAGCATATGCCGATGATGCTCAATTTGAAATGGCAAATACCTACTTAATTCAAAATGATAACGAAAACGCATTGATTCATTTTAATAAACTGGTTCAGAATTTCCCGAATAGTAGTTATGTAAAAAATACATTACTCAAAAAAGGATTAATATATTTCAATACAGATCAAAATTATCAAGCTCTTCAAACATTTAAAAAGGTAGTTGCCGATTATCCTGCCACGAACGAATCGAGAGATGCATTGGTGAGTATTCGTAATATTTATATGGATATAGACAAAGTAGATAGCTTTTACGTATATGTTAAAAGCCTTCCTTTTGAATATGGTTCTAAAACAGAACAGGATTCTATTACGTATATTGCCAGCGAAAAAAAATATATGAATGGCGATTGTGATAAAGCAATAAAAGGGTTTACGGCATATATGGAACAATTCCCGCAAGGCTATTTTGCTTCAAATGCCCATTATTATATGGCCGAATGCAAATACAAAAATAATCAATTGCAAGAAGCCTTAAATGATTATGTTTTTGTTGTAAATCAACCCAAAAATAAATTCACGGAATATGCATTATTAAAAGTGGCAGACGTCTGTTACGATTTAGAAAAATACGATAGTGCGGCAACCTATTATACCCTGCTCGAAAATGATGCAGAATACAAAACGCATATTATGTTAGCGAGAACAATGAAAATGCGTTGTTATGTTAAGTTAGGGAATCTCGAAAAATCAATAAAGACTGCAAGAACATTGATTGTTACGGAAAAAATTTCAGAAGAAACATTGGCAGAAGCACATTTAACTATTGGGAAAGCAGCATTAGCCATGGATAGTATTGCTTTAGCACAAACGGAATTTGAACTAACTTCTAAAAATAGCCCTACCAGTGAAAGTGGTGCCGAAGCAAAATATAATTTAGCATATATCAATTTTTTGTTAAAAGATTATACTGCTTCTGAAAAAATTATATTCGAAATAATAAATCAAATTCCTTCGTATGATTATTGGATTGCGAAAAGTTTTATTTTATTGTCGGATGTATATATAATAAACGGGAATAAAATGCAAGCCAAAGCAACCTTGCAGAGTATAATTGATAATTACGACGGAGCCGATTTAATAACCTTAGCACACGAAAAGTTAAATGTTATTTTACTCTCCGAAAAAGCAGAAGAGCTTAAAATAAATGAAGCAACTATTCAGAAAGAGGCAGAAAATAATACAGAAATAGATCCCCTAAATAATGATAAAAATAAATTGGAGGAGGAAAAGATAAATGAATAAAAACACATTTTCTTTCATAATAACAAAGACATTCTTTCTTGTTTTTTTGCTTTTACTTTTGTCATTTAAAAGTAAATCTCAAAATCAGGATGTAATTATTATTGATACCTATAAACCTGTAATTTCGGATGCCTTTAAAATTAACGAAAACCCTCAAATTACCGATACGGCTGTCGAAAAAATAGATTTAATATATCAGGTAAGCCCTGCTTATTATCCATTATCATATACGTTAAACCCAATAAAACCAGCTAAATTATCAGGACAACCGTTATCGAAATTATATAAATCATATCTTAAAGTAGGTTTTGGCTCTAATATAACCCCTTTAGCAGAGTTTAGTATTGGCAATACCCGATCTGCAAAACAATCTATTGGCTTTATTTATCGGCATTTTTCTTCTTCTGGAAAAATTAAAGAATATGGATATCCCGGTTTTAGCGATAATGAAGCTAGTTTCTATGTAAAAAAATTTTATAAAAATCATACCTTTTCAACCGATATTGATTTTGCTCGAAATGTTATTCATTATTATGGTTTTCTCGCCGAGCAGCATAGCGATATTACCAAAGATTCTACCCGTCAAAGATTTAATAAAATAGGCGCAACGCTTAATTATAAAAGTAACTATATTGATTCCTCTCGTTTAAATCATAACGTTGCGTTTAACTTTTACTCGCTTTCCGACTTGTTTAAATCGATGGAAAATCATTTCGGATTAAATGCATCAATCAATAAAAATGTCAGTTTGCTGGGTAAAACAATAAAAAATCAAAATTTAGGAATTAATTCTATTATTCATTTTTATAACAATAGAAATTTATTAGATACCAGCAATAATGGAATGCTAAATTTATTTCCTCATTTCTCTGCTAACTACGATTTAATACAATTTACACTTGGACTAAACACATTCTTCGAATTTTCGGATAATTCTAAAATTCATTTTCTTCCGTCTATTCATTTTAATTTAAATTTATACAACCGTATTTTTGTTGTATATGGTGGTTTAACCAATAATTTGGAACGGAATAATATAGATAAATTTTATAAAGAAAACCCCTTTATAAATACATCGCTGCCACTTGAATTTTCGTATACAAAATCAAAATTTTATGGTGGGTTTAAAGGAAGTATAAGCTCAAATCTTTCTTTTAATGCTTCTGTTTCAAAATCTGTTATCGACCAGTTACCTTTATTTTATAATGATACGACTGCTGAGTTGTTGAATAAATTTCTTGTTTTATATGATAAGGTAGGTGTTTTTAACACTCATTTTGATATTACTTTTCAGAAAAAAGAAAAAATTAAACTCTTATTAGCAAGTAATTATTATCAGTATTTTACCGAAAAGGAACAAAATGCATGGTATAAGCCTACCATGGATGTTCAATTATTAACCCAATATAACTTGATGGATAAGTTTATTTTAAAAGCCGATATTATTGCATATAACGGAGTGGATGCGAAATTTATTTATAGTAATAATCCCGTTTCAACTAAAATTATTCATTTAAAAGGAACAACCGATGTTAATTTAGGCGTAGAGTATTGTTATTCGAAAATACTTTCAGCTTTTCTAAATTTTAATAATATTACTTCTTCCAAATATAAACAATGGATTAAATATCCAACCTATGGATTTAATATTTTAGGAGGTATTTCTTACTCATTTTAACATACTGTTTTTTTTACATAAATTAATAAAAAAATTATTAATTTTATTTAACAATTTATTATTATATAAGTTGCATATAATCAATATTTTAAAAACTTAATAAAACCTTCATTTTTCATTTATTTTATACCATTTAATTCAATGATTTTTTCTATCTTTGTATATATTAAAAATGAAGATAGAAATGAGCGAAATTGAAAAAGAAATTATAGAAAAAGAAACCTACACTGCCGATAATATTCAAGTATTAGAAGGGCTGGAAGCAGTTCGTAAAAGACCTGCGATGTACATTGGGGATGTTAGTTCCAGAGGCTTACATCATTTAGTATATGAAGTTGTTGATAACTCCATAGATGAAGCGCTTGCCGGATACTGTTCCCAAATAGAGGTAACGATTAATGAAGATAATTCTGTTACAGTTGTCGATAATGGTAGAGGAATCCCTACCGATTATCATGAAAAAGAAAAAAAATCAGCATTAGAAGTGGTTATGACCATACTCCATGCCGGCGGTAAATTTAATAAAGATTCCTATAAAGTTTCTGGAGGTTTACACGGAGTAGGGGTTTCTTGCGTAAATGCACTATCATCGCATTTAACCGTTAAAGTATATAGAGAAGGCAAAATATTCATGCAAGAATATGAATGTGGAAAGCCCATGTATCCTGTTAAAGAAATAGGGAAAACAGATAAAACGGGAACAGAAGTTACATTTTTACCCGATTCAAATATTTTTACTACTTCCGTTTATTCTTATGAAATTCTTACTTCTCGATTAAGAGAACTGGCTTTCTTAAATAAAAAAATATCTTTATCTATTACAGATACGCGAGAAAAAGATGAAAATGGAAATTTTCCAAAAGACACATTTTATTCTTTAGAAGGCTTAAAAGAATTTGTAAATTATCTAGATTCTAACAGAGAACGGTTGATGGAAGAACCTATTCATATGGAAGGGGAAAAAAATGGAGTTCCTGTTGAAGTTGCTATGCAGTACAATTCTTCATTTTCTGAAAATACACATTCGTATTGTAATAATATAAATACCCATGAAGGAGGTACTCATCTTGCCGGTTTTAGAAGAGCTTTAACGCGTACACTAAAATCGTATGCGGAAAAGTCGGGGATGCTTTCAAAACTTAAATTTGATATTAATGGAGATGATTTTCGCGAAGGATTAACCGCCGTTATTTCTGTTAAGGTACAAGAACCTCAGTTCGAAGGACAAACTAAAACAAAACTAGGTAACAACGAAATAATGGGTGTTGTTGACCAGTTAGTTAGTGAAATGCTTACGTATTATTTGGAAGAACATCCAAAAGAAGCTAGAACTATTGTAAATAAAGTAATTTTAGCTGCTACGGCCCGACATGCTGCTAGAAGAGCAAGAGAATTAGTTCAACGAAAAGGAGTGCTAACAGGTAGTGGTTTGCCCGGAAAATTAGCCGATTGCTCCGAGAACGATGCTAGTTTATGCGAAATATACTTAGTGGAAGGGGATTCCGCCGGTGGAACTGCGAAACAAGGCAGAGACAGAAAGTTTCAGGCAATTCTTCCTTTACGTGGGAAAATTCTTAATGTTGAAAAAGCAATGCAACATAAAGTTTTCGATAGCGATGAAATTAAGAATATGTATACTGCACTTGGTGTAACGGTTGGAACAGAGGAAGATTCCAAAGCATTGAATTTAGAAAAATTGCGTTATCATAAAATAATTATTATGACCGATGCCGATGTTGATGGTAGTCATATTGCAACGCTTATCCTTACTTTCTTTTTTAGATATATGAAAGAACTTATTGAAAATGGCTATGTTTATATAGCTACCCCTCCTTTATATTTAATAAAAAAAGGGAAAGAAGAACGGTATTGTTGGAACGAAGAAGAAAGACAAACATATGTTCAAGAGCTTTCAAAAGATGGTAAAGAGAGTAGTGTTCATATTCAGCGGTATAAAGGTTTAGGAGAAATGAATGCAGAACAATTATGGTTAACAACAATGAACCCGGAATTCAGAACATTAAGACAAGTTACTATTGAAAGTGGTGCTGAGGCAGATAGAATTTTTTCAATGTTAATGGGTGATGAAGTTCCTCCTCGTAGAGAATTTATCGAGAAAAATGCAAAATATGCCAGAATTGATGCATAATAAATAGTTTGAATAGAAAATAAAAGAAGGCTTTCGTGAATCATGAAAGCCTTCTTTTATTGTTGTATAGTAGAAATGTTAATCTAATCTAACATTTTTGTTTTAATCCCATTATTAATCATGTTCGCAGGCATCGCATCGAATCGAACATTGGTGCCATCCCACCATATTGGCATAGGTTGATTTGTTCCAACATCTTCGAGCATTACTTTACTCATATTGGTGTTATACGATTTTTTAAGTACCTCTGCAGGAACAACCGGATTTTCATAACCGCTTTTTACACCTATGGCAATCCAGCTAATTTTTACATTAGAAGTACCGTTATTGTTCTCTTCTACAACAAACCCGTCTAAAGAGATATCCGATATATAAACCCCGTTCGATTGACCTAAAGGAGTAACGGTAATATTAATAGATTCTTTATTGGTAACAGCATTAAAAAAATCGTTTGAAAATTTTATTATTGCTTTTCCCCCAACTAGGGTTGTCGTTCCTCTGGTTATAATATCAACCGTAGTTGATGAAGGAACATAAGATGCAATATATTTTTCCTCTTTCGTAATATCATTATAGCTTTGTAGTTGAACAGCAATGTTATTTGTGTACGATTGTCCATCGGTATATAAGCCATATTTATTTCCTTTAACATATAAACCATATAACGCACTGTTAATCCATCCTCCCATAACACCTCCATTTACTCCTAATCCAATATGATTTGTTTCCCCTAATTCTATAGGTGTTGTATTATCGGGAGAGCCTGATTTACCATTTCCACCACCGATTTGATAAGGGTTTCCCCAACCATAAACGGAATAATAAACCCCTGGAGATGCTCTGTAACCTAATGCTCCTGCTGATTGCATCGTATAGAAAGAAGGACCTACTCCATATACACCATATACACCTGCAGATCTGATAGGCTGGTTAAAAAGAGAAATCATAGAGCCATGTATGCCAAACGAATAAGCATACTCGGATCTAATTTGACCACCAACAGAAACGTTACATTCTGCATCACCAAAATTACTACCTGCTCCATTTACATTCCATGACTTTCCAAAAAAGGAAAATGCCAAAACACCGCCATTTTCTATTCTTGACTCCATAGCATGGTTCATGTCTGAAAAATTAGTTGTGTTTTTTAGAGCAAGAAAAGCTTGTCCGGTAGAAGAACCTGGTTTGATACTTCTAATTGTAGCAAAGTTCGAAGTACTGCTAAATAAACCGGCATTCGAAGTAGTTGTGGTAACATGTAATTTTGCTGTTGGACTAGTGTTTCCTATACCAACATAATAGGGAGATGAACTAGTTTCATAAATAGGAGCTTGTGTACAAACAGCAGCAGCTCCATCCGATTTAATAATATAGTTATTAGAAGTACATCCTATTGTTGCAACACCGGTAGGTCCGGTAGCACCGGTAGGTCCAGCTATTCCAGATCCAGTAGGTCCGGTAGCACCAGTAGGTCCAATTAATCCTTGTGCTCCTGTTGGTCCGGTAGCTCCAGTAACTCCAATTCCTGTTGGTCCGGTAGGTCCGGTAATTCCTGCAGGTCCGGTAGGTCCGGTAGCTCCATATCCGGTAGGACCTGTAGGTCCTGCTATTCCAGCGCCTGTTGGTCCAATAGGTCCGGTAGGTCCAACTGAACCGGCTGTTCCTGCTTCTCCTTGTGGTCCTGTAGGCCCGGTAGGTCCTGTAATTCCGGTTACACCTGACCCGTTATTCGCACATAAATTAATCCATGTACCTATTGCAGGTGTTGGTTTACGGTAAAATAAATAACATAAAGAATCTTTGTCATATACGACTAATCCATCTACTGCTTTTGGAGTTAAATTAATTCTTTCAACAGAAGTTAACCGAGGTGCTAAAAAGCCTTTATCGGATGCTGATAAATCTAGAACAGCAGAAGGATCGGGTGTAACAGTTCCAATACCTACATTGTTTTGTGAATAAACTGAACCAAAAGATATTCCCAAAAATGCAACTATAGTTGATAACTTGAAAAGTTTTATCATATAGAAACCAGAATTTAGTATTTATTTTTTTCTAAATAATTTATTTGTAGAGATGTATTTGATATAAATTTCGACTAAAAATTTTAAAATAAGTACAAATATACAATATTTCATTTCACAAAACAATACATTATTAATAAAATAGATGAATTTTATAAAAGCGAAATTGAAAAAAACGAGCCTTTAAGAAAGACTCGTTTAAAAAATGTTACCTTTTAAAAGATTAGTTTGCTAATTTGTATGAATTAGATTTAATATTTTTTTCAATACCCAATGGTATTGCATCAAAGCGAACTTTTGTTCCATCCCACCAAATAGGTGTGGGTTTATTCGTTCCTTCATCGTTTAACATAACATTACTCATATTGGTATTATATGATTTAACAAGTATTTCTGATGGAATAACCGGATTTTCGTAACCGGCTTTAACACCAATAGCAGTCCAGTTAAATTGCACATTCGATGTACCACTGTTGTTTTCAATAACATAAAAGCCACTATTATCAACTCCGGTAACATATACCCCATTTGATTCTCCTAGAGGAGTAACGGTAACCGTTAAAGATTCCTTGTTTGCTATTGAATTGGTAAATTCTACCGGAAAATTAATAAAAGCCTGTCCGTTAACTAAAACTGCTTTTCCTCTGGTGGTAATATCAACGGTGGTAGATGTAGATACATACGTAGCAACGTATTTTTCTTGTTTAGTAATATCATTGTAACTTTGTAATTGAACAGCAATATTATTCGAATAGGCTTGACCGTCGGTATATAAACTATATCTTCCTCCTTTAACATAAAGACCATATTTAGAACTATTAACCCATTGTCCCATTACACCTCCGTTTAAACCCATTCCTATGTGGATGCTAGGGATTGTATCTGTGCTTGCATCTTTTTTTCCCCCATTCCCATTATCATATCCAACATCACTAGAAAAACCAAAACCATAAAATGAATAATAACTTCCCGAACTGTTTTTATAACCCAACGCACTTGCCCCTTTTACTATGTAGGTAGATGAATTTGTCTCTCCTGCATCAAGTTGGCCATAAACCCCATAAACTCCGGCAGAACGTGCTGGAAATGGACCTAAATTAGGGGCTGCCATTATACCATGAAAACCAAAAGAATAATCTTTGGTGGAAATGATTAAA
>Ga0116171_10005962_pt1 | contig 10619 bp, 8 predicted proteins | sample AD_JPNHW2_MetaG_FD_89798 | JGI IMG/M metagenome (GOLD analysis project Ga0116171, IMG submission 89798) | Active sludge microbial communities of municipal wastewater-treating anaerobic digesters from Japan - AD_JPNHW2_MetaG | ecosystem: Engineered > Bioreactor > Anaerobic > Digestate | place...
AGATGTGTTACCAATCAACACAATCTTTTCGTCAAAATTCATGATGACAAAGGTCGGTGAGCGCAGTCCGTCAGTTTCCGGATCTCCGGCAAAACCGGTGGCAGCAATAACCGTCAAGTCGGGGTCCACAAATGGTGCTGCATCTGCCGGCGGAATGAACATATTCGCGGCAGCCAGATTTTGCCAGGCCTGGTCAGTGATGACGCGCAAACGCGCTTTTTGGGCAGGGTCGGCGCCAGCGGTAATGTCGCGCACGTAGAGCTTACGATTCTGAAGATAAGCCGTCACTTTCGCTTTGAGGGCTGTGTACTTCTGCAAATCTATCGCCTGGGTGCCCGAAGCGAACCATAAATCCGGATCGCCGTTATGCACCAGGTATTTATCATTGGGGGACCTGCCGGTGTAGGGGGATGTGTCTACAACAAAAGCTCCGCTGGCGGAGAGGCGGCCTTCACCATTTTTCACTGCCTCTTCCACGATTTCCGCCCGGTTGGCGTCGAAGCAAAGTTCGCCCGGCCGGGTGATGCCCAATTTTGCAAGCTCAGCCTGCAATTTTTGCTCGCTGGTCACTTCGTCTGGTATCACGATCAAGTCCCTTTCTATTCCTTCTCAGTGTTATCTCAGAATGGTTTCAAGCGCAGTTTTGCCGTAAACCGATGAGGAGCAATCCTGCAGCATGATTATCGGGTAAAATCCGCGCGTTACCGCGCCCTTAATCCAATCGGCAGCGCGCACTGGCGGCCAATAAGATTGATAGAAGGTATTCTGACGTTCCAGGTCCACATCCTGCGCAGCACATTGCCCTTGCTGAGGGCTCCGCAGGCAGTCAGCCGCCTCACAAGCAAAGCTTTCAGCTGAAGCGGAAGGGGCATTCAGTCCGACGTAGACCGGCAAATCGACTTCATCGCGGAATTTCGCCAAGGTACCGTTGATAAATTCAGCGGCTGTATCCGCGTCGTAGTAAATGTAATTTTCAGCGGGGAGTTGCAGCTGGACATAAAAGCCGTCCACCTCAGGATAAAAGCTATACATCGGGATTCCCTGGTCTTCGACCGCCGCTGCCCATAGGACTTCGCCCTGGTAGTAGGTGTTAATCTTGCGTAGAAGCTCGGTCCAAATCTTTTCGGAAGTCTTGGGGGTGCCGGAATTTGCGGCGGTTGTGAGCAGACCGCCAGGCAAGCTTGGGCTGACCTCAGCGCCGCCAAGGATTAGCTGGTCTACCGCAGAATTAAGAGCCAATTGCGTATAGCTCATAACAAAGTGCTCGTATTCCTGGTACCACTGCTGCCACCAGAGGGCACTGCGCTGGCTCGATTTCCACCAATCTGCCGCGGTACCGGTAAAATTGAGCTTCGGATACAAACCTGTCGCGAGCCCCTGGTCCTTGGCAAGCTGGATAAGCTGGGCAAGGTCCATGCTCATCATCCCGCCGGCCGGGTTTGGGTCCAGGTAGGGCAGCGCGTCCAGGTCTGTTACCTGCCAGGAAGGCGAGAAGATAACCCAGTTCACGCCCATTTGCTTCAATTCCGTGAACACATTGCGGTAGCGATTCAAGTCTGAAGGCTGATAGGCGGAGGTAAATTCGACTCCGAATAACTGTCCATTTTGAACGGCCGGGCTCGCTGTCAGGGTCGTGGGTGTCGGTCCTTCCCACAGATGCCAGTTGGAGACTGTGTATTTGTTGTCGGGTTCGCGACCAAGCGGTATGGGAGTGGAGAAACTGCCTTCATCATAGGCCAGCTCGCACTGGTCGTTGCGGCAAATCCTGTATGAAATGCTATCCATTTCCGTCGGACCAGCAAAGAGCAGCAGCATCCACTCGTTTGCGCGAACCGGCCACATCGGGATGGGCTGCCGCCAGCTGTCCGTTAACCGAAATTGGATGGAGATGGAATCGTTTGGCGGCGTCGTATCCGGGACACTTACCTGAATACTGATAGGGTTCGCGCTTTCCTGCCGCCAGGTGGCGATTTTGTCATTGACGGTAACGTCTTTATCCGGGACAATAAAACGCCGCAGAACAAGTTTTTGCTCTTCGCCGCGTTCCGCGTTCAAGAGTCCGTCACCGAGCGTGTACTTATAAACCAGATCATTGCCCGCGTGCAGCTTAAGTGAGATGGTATAGCGTCCGTCATCCATACGGGTGAGCAGCGGCATGCGCGCGGCAAGAGTGCTCTCACCAGCGCCGAGCTTGCTGTACACATTCCCGAGTTGATAAAGATTTCCAGCGATGCGCAGCGGCGCTCCGAGGGCTTCATCCGGCAGGCTTACTATAAATTTCACCGTTACTTCCGGCAAAGGGCTCAGTGAAATGACCGCGGGCGTGGAAAGCTGTTGGATGACATTTGCCTGCTGCTGGAAGGCCTGGTATTTTCCATCCACCGAGAGAACAGAAAGCGTATGAACCCCTTCAGGGACGCGGTCAAAGAAAAAGCGCCCGGTCATGTCGGTAAAGGTGAGGTAGCCCGCCACAGAAACCAGGCAATCTGCCAGGGGCTTTTGGGTTTGTTTATCCGAGACGATACCTGTCAACTTCCCGGTAGAGCCCGGATAGGGCAGCTCCGGCCAACCGGAAATGCTGTCGGAAACCTGCAGGTTGCGCGAGACTACGGCGATTCTGTAGACGACCTTTGTGCCGTCAGCCGCGGCTTCCGGCTGGTCTATCGGGAACGTGCTCTGATAACGGTATTTCACCACCGTGCCCAAGGGCAGGAACAGCGTCCCGCTGTACCTGTTCTCCGAAAGCCGGGTTAATTCAAAACGCGTGATGTTGTAATCAAGACCAGTCACTTCATCCAATACATTGAGCGCGAGGACGGTCTCGGGGGAATAGCTCTGGCGCAGGTCGACCGTAAAGACAACCGGAACCAGTTCCGGGGTCTGGACTTTGGACGGGAAATCCGGCTCGGGCGCTTGTGTGACCGCGCCGCGCGGAGAGATGGTTAGGGCGCACCCGGCGGTCATGCTTAAAACGATAGCGCTGAGAAGAGTTACGATGAGCGTTTTAAGCGTCTTTTGCCGCATATTGCCACCTTTACTTTGGAATCGATTTCAGCAGCGCGTCAATGTTTTCAACCAGGCTGCCCAATACTCCATTAATAAAACGCGGGGAGCTGTCCGTTCCAAAGGATTTCGCAAGCTCGACTGCTTCGTTGATACCTACTTTTAACGGCGTTTTGCGATAAAAAGCGAGTTCCCAGAGCGCTATCCTCAGGATATTCCGGTCGATAACTGCCACCTGGTCCAGGGGCCATTCCGGCGCATGCGCAGCTATTAGTTGGTCCAGGCGCTCGCGGTTTTCAAACACTCCCTGAGCAATCAAACGCGCGAATTCATATTGCGCTTCGTCCAGGTCATTATCAATGCCTCGGTCCGCCAAGACGCTGCCCAGGAGGTGGTCGGTCAGGTCGACTTCATAAAGGGTTTGCAAGGCAGCAACGCGCGCCTTGGTTCGGGATTTCATAAACGCCTAAGCTTCAAGTTCAATATCGGTAACATGTACATTGACAGCAGCAACTTCCATGCCAACCATCTCGGAAATTGCCCTGGTTACCCGCTGTTGAACTGCTTCGGCGACGACGCGTACGTTTTCCGCGCCGTTAATCACTACATAAACGTCCACATAGATAACGGAATCTTTGACAACAATCTTTACACCCTCAGTGTCGGTGCGTCCGCTGCGGATTGCGCCTTGGAACGCCGGCGCCATCGCCGTAACTCCGGGGGTGGCCAGGGAGGTCAGTCGGGCAATTGTGTTCAACACGCTTGGTGCAATGGTCGTAGTTCCTGAATGTTTTTCTTCCATTTTCACTCCAGAAGTTTTGCAGCTCAGGCGGGTTCGCCGGCTGGGGATGGGTTGGGCAAACACCCTGTAAGCCAGACTGTAAGCAATGCCAGGGTATCCGCGCTGGCGGCAAGATTCGAATCCTGTGCCAGGGCAAGATCAGCCAATTTTTGATAATTCAAGCCCTCAGGCCAGCCCAGTATCAATGCGTTTTCGGGGTCCGGGTAATCCGGGAGCTGATCATTCGCCTGGAACCCGAGCGGGGGTATGACAGCGCGTAGGGCTGCTGCGGACGGCTGTTGCAAGGATGCCCAGGCTTTCAGTATTGTTCTCACAAACCGGGACTTTTTGACGAAAACCGATTCCATCCCACGGATGAGGACAGCGTGCGGCGAACCAAATGGATTGCGGAACCCGCTGATTTTGACTTCCTCGCGAACGGCGCTCAAAACTTCCTGACGAATCTCATCGGGGAGGCCTGGCAGCCCTGAGATCACCTTGCTGAGGATTTCCTGACGAAATTCAGGCAGCAGGTAGACATTCAACGCAATCATCGGCTGTAAGTTAGCCATCGTAGCCTTTCGCTTTTTAAAGAAGGATTCCCGGTGCTCAGGCAGCAGGACTGCCCGGGTAAGCACCTAGAAAGAGTCGGCCTCATCTTCAAGGTCATCATCCTCGTCATCGTCGTCGTCCCAGTCTGCACTGAGGTCCTCCGGCGTGCTCATGGCTTCCCAATCGTCCAATTCTTCTTCCTCTTCCCAATTTTCGAGTTCTGCTTCCTCATCGGGAGTATAGGTCTGACAACCGGTATCGGGGTTTAGCTCTATAGCTGCGGCAGAACAATACCGGTCGTCCAGAAAAAGACAATCAAGATAATGGCAGCGAATTTTTGGCATCAAAATCTCCTTATGATGAGAAAGCTATTTTCGGAAGGCATTTTACCTTAGTCTTAAATAACCGTAAAGTGAACTTTTTGTCAACCCGGCCGCACGCGAATGGCCTGGATGACGTTTGGCAGGTTTTCCAGGCGGGCTAACAAGCGGCTGAGTTGGCTGATTCCGCTGATTTCCAGCACAAGATTGATGACGACCAGGTTCTGGCGGTTGTTCAAGGAAAGATCTATCAATCGCACGGGCTCACTGGAAATGATGTTGGAGATATCCGGCATCAAACCCTGCCGGTCATAAGCCTTAATCTGCAGCGGAATCGGGAAAGTTTTTTCTTCCGTTCCCCAGTCCACCTTGACGAGCCGTTCTTTATCCGTAACGCGTAATACGTTCGGGCAATCCGAGCGGTGAATGGTCGCTCCCCGTCCGCGGGTGATGTAGCCGATAATCTCGTCGCCAGGCATCGGGCTGCAGCAGCGCGCCATGGTGGTTGCCAGACCTTTCAAGCCCATCACTGTGACAGTGTCACCGGGCTTGGCTTTGCTTGGAATGCTCGGCATGAGCTCAAAGGTCTCATCCTCGGGGGGATTCTGGGTTTCAGCGATGCGGTTTACCAGCCTGCCTATGGGGATGTCGCCTGTACCAATCCCTACATACAGATCATCCAGCGTACGAACATGGAAATATTCCAGGAATTCCAGCAGGTCAATCTGCCCTATCCCCAGGCGCTTGAATTCCTTTTCAATAAGCAATTTGCCGTGTTCAAGGTTCTGTTCGCGGTCCTGCTGCTTGAACCATTGCTTGATTTTTGAGCGGGTGCGGGCGCTTTTGACCATCCCAAGGCTTGGATTGAGCCAATCCCGGCTGGGTCCGCCTCGATTGGCGGTCAGAATTTCAACTTTATCTCCGGTCTGGAGTTTGTAATCCAGTGTGACCAGTTTTCCGTTGACTTTCGCGCCGCGGCAGCGGTGGCCAACGTTTGTGTGCACCTGATACGCAAAATCAATAGGCGTCGAACCAAAAGGCAGGTCGACTACATCGCCCCGGGGCGTGATGACATAAACCCGATCCCGGAACACATCGGAGGGCAGTCCGTCCTGTGCGTCGGAGTTTTCCTCCACTTCCTGGCTCCATGCAAGCAGGTTGCGGATGAGGCTGACTTTCTGTTCGTAATCTTCGCTGATCAGCGCGGATTTTTCCTTATAGCGCCAGTGCGCCGCCACGCCGTACTCCGCATTGCGGTGCATTTCATGCGTCCGGATCTGGATTTCCAACGGTTTCCCGTCCTTATAGATGACCGTGGTATGCAAGGATTGGTAGTTATTGGGCTTTTTTGCCGCGATGTAGTCATCAAACTCGCCGGGGATGGGCGTGAACTGCATGTGTACGATGCCCAGCACTTTATAACAGGACTCCACGTCATCCACCAGAATGCGCACAGCCCGCAAATCGCGGATGGCTTCAAAATTCCCGTCTTTTCGCTGCATCTTGCGGTAGATGGAGAAGATGTGCTTAGGCCGCCCGGAAATGACGGCTTTTACCTCGGATTTTTCAAGCAACGCGGATAAATTCCGGATAATGGATTGGATTTCCTCCTGCCGCTTGAGCCTCTGCGTCGCCAGCTTTTCAGCAATCTTGTTGTACTCTACCGGGTTAACGTAACGGAAAGCCAGGTCTTCCAGCTCCCATTTGATCTGCCAGATGCCAAGGCGGTTTGCCAGCGGAGCGTAGATTTCAAGGGTGTCCTCGGCAATGCGCTTTTGCCTGTCCGCGGGCATATCCTTCAGCGTGCGCATATTATGCAGCCGGTCAGCCAGTTTCACAATGATGACCCGGAAATCGCTGCCAATCGCCAGCAGCATTTTCCGCAAGGTCTCGACAACATATTCCGTTTTCCGGCTGCCGGTAATCAGGTCAGGGGCTTGCGGACCAGTGATTTCCTCAGGGTGCTGATCCCCGCGGGATACCTGCGGCAGACTGGTGATCAGGGTCAGGTCTTCGACTAACTTCGCGATGGTCTCGCCGAATTTTTCCCGGATTTGGTCAACCGTTACCGAAGTATCAAGCACTACGTCATGCAGCAAGCCGGCCGCGACCAGACTGGGAGCAGCCTCAATATCCAGAAGAATGTTGGCGACGCCAACACAGTGCGAAATATACGGCACACCGGAAGCCCGCGTCTGACCATGGTGCGCTGTTTCAGCCAGTTGATACGCCGACTTAATCAAATCGATGTCGGCGGTAGTATACGAGGCCGGAAACTTATGAAATACTTTTTCCAAATCCATGATGATATGAAGAGTATGCCACAAAACTAAAAAATCATTTTAGCTTTTCAGCGCTTGTAAAAGATCTGTCCAGGCGCAGAGTGCGCAGACATTCCTGCTCTGCGCTGTTGAGCTGACCGGTGAGAAGGTGGGTCAGCAGCCTGCCTATGCCTGGCCCAAGCATGTACCCTTGACCGCACACGCCAGCAGCAAGCAGATAACCTTCCAGCGCGTCCGTCTCTCCCAGGATTGGAAGTCCATCCGGAGTGATAGGATAGGTGCCGCGCCACGTGCGGCGCACCCGAAGGTTCATCAGTTTAGGCATCAGCTCAATCAGCCGCTGGGAAGCAAGCGGTAAGAATTCACTGGTATCCAGGCTGCGATTGCCCAGGATCTGCGGGCTGGGTGTGAGGCAGAAAATGATCTTACCGGTCGGGTGCTGGTAGAAATAGAAATTACTGGAACCTTCGCGCGGACGAATGTCCACAATCATCGGGGAAAACATGGGTCGAACCGGCTCGGTGATGCCTGCTTCGTGCGCCTCGGGTTGGACAGGCAGCGGAATGCCGACCATCGCGGAAATTTCTGCAGCCCAGGAGCCCGCCGCGTTGATGAAGTACTTGCAGGAATAAGTGCCTCGCGCGGTCCTTACGGATTGGATGCAGCCTTGCGCTGTCCCAACCGCGATGACCGGCTCATTAAAATGAAATTCGGCGCCGGCAGCCAGGGCGTGGGTATAGAATGCGAAGTTGGTTTTCATCGGCGAGGCAGAACCATCCTCCGGGGAGAACGTGCCGCCCAAAAGCCCGTCCGGCTGGATATCCGGAACAATGCTTCGAATCCCTTCCGCGTCAAGCCAATCAATCTTGAGACCATAACTTTTCTGACAGGCCAGCAAATCCTGCAGGGTGTTCTTCACTTCCTGTTCATAGGCGACAAAACAATAGCCGCCGGTGCGCCATTCGATATCATCCCCGTGAGTCTCTTGCCAGGAAGATAGAATTTTTATGCTCTCTGCGCATAGGTATATTTTTGAGGCGTCAGAATGGGTGGCGCGCACACCGCCAATAGCGTGCTTATTCGACGCCTGTCCAACGCTGGGCAGCGCTTCTAACACCAGGACGCGAAGACCCGCCTGTGCCAGGTAATAGGCGCCAGGGGTGCCGATGGAACCGGCGCCTGCTATGATGACATCGTAAGAGGCTGCGGGGGTCACTGGGCACCGCCGTCAGAATTTCGGGAAACATTGGCAAGCAGCGAGACAGGCATTTCCACGAAAACGGGGCGTATCGGTGGCTCGCTGACCTCGGAGAGGGGGATGCCTTCCTGCTGGTACATGCGTTTGACCATGTTCAGGCAGGTTTTCCCGCCGCAAGCGCCCATACTAACACGCAGCACGGCTTTGATCTGGTTGATATCGCGTATCCCGGAGCGGATAAGCTGGCGGATTTCCCCCGCAGTTACCCTTTCACAGCGGCATACATAGGCCTCGTCCGCCGTCTCTGCCGGGAAGTCATCCGACTGGTGAAATCCCTCCAGCGCTTCCGAGGTCGGGATGAGGCGTAAGCCCGCGATGCGAGGGGCCAAGTCCGCGGGAGCTTCCACGCTGATGATGTGCGTACCGGAAAAACCAGCCAGCTTGCGAATAGAATGCACGGGCAGGGATGTCAGCGCAGTCCCGCTGGTATCCGTGACCATAATCAGACTGCCAGGTCGGAGCGCCGCCGCTTCTTGCTCGTAGGGTAAGGACACCAGAGCGGTGCCAGCACGCTTGCGGAAATCTACCAGCGTGATTGCCAGGCCCGGGCAAATCGAAACACAGCGCAAACAGCCAATGCATTCTTCCGCTTCACCGCGTAAAAACTGCGGCAGTTTCCGGATGTCCTGCGCGTCAATTCGGATCAGATGTTTGGGACAGATGGTTGTGCACGGGTCGCAGGGGATTTCCTGGTTGCAGTGCAGCACCGGGAATACGCCCGCATGCTCGACTGGCAGGTCTTCTTCGCGCAGAGCGCCCGGCTTGGATTTTAGGATGCCTTCCAGCCGGACCCACTCATCCGGGATCGGCGCGAGGCTTTTCCCCAGCCAATCCGCGATATGTGCGCCGGCAATCCGACCGGAAAAAATCGCGGCGGAGGCCTCAGCGATTTCCTGGGCGTCGCCAGCAGAAAACACAGGCAGCCCAACCTCTTCCGCCTTGCGGATAAACTCGTTCACCGGGTCAAGCCCGACCGCGATCAGGATCGTATCGCAGGCGAACTCACGCGCGGTGGATGGAATCGGGTGGAAATTCGCGTCGACCTGAGCGATGCGGATTTTCTCGACGCGTTCCTCGCCCGCGGCTTCCAGAACAGTGTGCGAGGTAAAAACAGGCACGCCTGAACGCACCAGCTTATCCAAATGGACGCGGTAACCCCCGCAAGCAGGGGCTGCTTCTACCAGCCCAGCCACGTGAATGCCCGCCTGGATGGCGTGATAACCGGCGATGAGTCCCACGTTTCCGCCGCCCACGATGAACAGATTCTCGCAGGGGCGGACGAGGTCGCGATTGACCAGTGTCTGGAAAGCGCCCGCGCCGTAGACTCCCGGGAGGGTATTGCCTGGGAATGCCAGACTGCGTTCACGCGCGCCGGCAGCGACGAGCAGCACCCGCGGCTGCACTAATACGTATTGGCTGCCCGCCCGCAGGACGCCAACACTATGGTCTTCAAAAATTGCCAGGGCAGTGCTGTTCTCCCAGATTTCCACGTCTGGATAGGCGCGCGCCTGGGCTTCCAGCTTTTTGGCGATATCAATTCCGCGCGTGCCGGCAAAAACAGCCTCGGAGGAACCAAAAAAGCGGTGAGTTTGCAAAACAAGCTTCCCACCTAACTTGTCTTTATCATCCACCAGTAAAACTGAAAGGCCGGCTTTGCCCAGCTCTTGCGCCGCGGAGAGCCCGGCCGGGCCGCCGCCGATGATTAGAGCCTCCACGCTTATCCGGAGTGTCGGCGCGGTGTGGATTGGTTCCAGCGGTATATCCGGCAAAACCGGCAAGCCTTCAGTTGGAAACACGCGCATGCCGGGTTTTACCGCGGTCATACAGGCCTTCACAGGCAGCCCGTCCGCGATAACCATGCACTGCGAGCACTGCCCGTTAGCGCAAAAAAGGCCTTGCGGGGAATTATCTTTGGGATGGTGACCGAAGGTATGGATTCCGTTCGCGAAAAGCGCGGAGGAAATCATTTCATCGGTTTTCGCGAAGCATTCCTGGTTGTTCCAATAAAACGAAAGGTAAGGTACTGGCTTAATCGGTAAGATAGGGTGAGTTTTTATCCGATAATCGGTCATAGTTCCAATTGCCAAACTCCATATGTGATTGTCGGCAACTATGATACCACTAAGATGCTTAACCAAAGATTTCCAGGTATTTTTTGTCAAGTTCCGCGTCGCTCAGGTGGCTGTAGCGCTGGGTAACGGCAATGTTTTGGTGGCGGGCAAGCTCCTGCGCCAGTTTCAGGTTGCCGGAGGCGAGCAAAACTGTGGTGACAAAGTAATGCCGGAAGGAATGCGGGGTGATAGAGCCTACTGCTTCGGGACCGACTGCCTCCAGGACGCGCTGGTTCACAATTTCCCGCCCGGTTGTGGTGGAAATTGGTTTGACCTTTTTTCCGCTGCCCTTGTCGTGCCTGGCAAACACAG
>Ga0116171_10005963_pt1 | contig 10618 bp, 5 predicted proteins | sample AD_JPNHW2_MetaG_FD_89798 | JGI IMG/M metagenome (GOLD analysis project Ga0116171, IMG submission 89798) | Active sludge microbial communities of municipal wastewater-treating anaerobic digesters from Japan - AD_JPNHW2_MetaG | ecosystem: Engineered > Bioreactor > Anaerobic > Digestate | place...
AGTACGCCCCCAGCGTCCTCTGCGCCCCCGGCGCCCTCGCCTCCGCCTTCCCCCGGCCTCTTGCCGCAGCCGGCTCGCTGTAGATGCAGAACACCCGGTCGGCCAGCTCAGTCATCTTCTGCAGGTAGGGATCCAGCGCCGGCGCGTAGAGAAGGACCGTCGCCTCCCTGGAGGTCTGCTTCAGGGCCTGGGCCAGGTAGTCCACCATCTCTTTGGCACCTTCGTAGAGCAACGGGTTGTTCTCGACGATCAGGAGGCTGTGGTGGTTCTCCTCCAGGATGGTCATGAGCTGGAAGACTGTGAAGGCGCGGCGCACTTCCAGCTGCGTGAAGTTGCGGTTCAATCGGCTTAGGATGCGGGAGTAGTTGACACAGATAAAGAAGATCTTGTAGCCGTGCAGTTCGAGATGGCTTTTGAGTGCGCCATCTTCAGCAAGGATGAGTATAGCCTGAAGGCCCTCTGCTACCAGGCAACGGTCCTGCGAGACAGATCCCAAGACCAGCAGACTCGGGCAGTGGGCATGCTATTCTCCTAGCCTTCGAAAAATCCTATGGAGGCTGGATCCCAGCAGAGCTGACTCCATTGATGGGAAAGATATGCTTCCTGCAGCCTTCCACTGCCTGGAATGCTGCAGTTCCATATTCTCTGCCAAAAGATATCGGAGACAAGCTCATCAAGTGGAAGAAAGAGACCCTCTCAGGCAATTTTAAACACTTCATCGAAGCCTATCAAGAGCTGCCGAATATCCTGGGATATTTTGCTCTCTATCCAGAAGACCCCAATCAAGCCGTTATCATGGCTAACCAGGGCAGGTCAATACCATCCTCACTGATTACGAGACCATTGCCATGTTAGGCGGAAACGAGAGAGACTGGGCCAGAGACACAGATGGATGTTCGGTTATATCGCAGACCACGCCAACGTCATCTACAGTGAGCAGATAGGCGAAGACCTCCGGGGGATAAACGCAGTTCAATTGACCACGATCCAACAGGCTAAAGGACTGAAGTGGCCGATTGTATTCATGCCGACACTGATGTCAAACAGGTTCCCCTCAAAGAACACAGGAAAACAGAAAAAGGTCATGATCGGCAGAGATCTCTTTGATGCCGAGAGATACGAGGGCTCCCTCGAGGATGAGCGCAGACTCTTCTATGTGGCGGCCACTCGGTCCAAGGACGCGCTCGTTTTTTGCTCATCTATGGGAGCGAAGAAGATATATTCGAGAGCTCGTTCGTCTCAGATCTTCCCCAAGGATCGTATATTGAGCTATCGGAGAATGACTTGCCCGCATATAAGATCTCCAACGAGGCCGATCCTGAGGATATACAGACCTTCAGCCCCGGAGAGATAATAGCCTACAAGTCGTGTCCCTATGCCTACCGATTAAACCATATATAGGGATACAGACAAGGGTTCTCTGAGTATCTTGGATATAGCAAGACCCTTCACTTCTGCCTACGTCTGGCATATGATATGATGAAAAACCAAGGATGCTGCCCTGTAAATTCTATCGAGACTGCATTAGACGGTCACTTCTTTTTGCCCTTCATCGTCAGTGATCGAAGCGAAAGGATACAGCAGGCCGCTCGAAACAAGCTGATACGGTTTGTAATAGAGAGGGCAGAAGAAATGAAGCAGATCGAGGAAGTGGTGGAGACCTCCAAGACAGCACCACTCATGACGACTCGTCCATTCAGGTGCAGATGTACGTTCTAGGCATGAGCAAGATCGAAGAGATGGTTTCCAAGGGATCGGTGGCTTGTCCGGACAATGCATCTCTTAGGGCGGTGGGGGTCAGCGATCACCATATGATCAATGCGAAAAAGGTAGTCGGGAAGAACATTGCCGGTATAATAGCAAAAGACTTCACGCCCTGCCCAGGACTGCATTGTCAGAGTTGCGACTATATGGAGTGATCTGCAAATGGAAGAAGTGCTAACATGAATCAAACAGAGACGTACCCCACAGACGCGTACATCCTCGCCTTTGCCGAATAGGAACTGAGCGATATCAAGTAGGCTCAAAGAGATCCAGAATGTGCTGAAAATAAAGTGGCTCACTACAAGGACACTGAATAAGAACTGATATAAGTCTCCGGCAGATCAAGAGGCAAATTGTAGCTGAGGGCATGGGACCGGGAGAGAGTGGGAGTTCTCCCAGAAGCTGAAAGAATATGTTTTGTTTGAGTCGACGCCTGGCAGAAGACTTTATCTGCTGAGCCATTATATATCCTTGATAGTATGCAACTAGGCAGAGGGCAAGGCTGTGGATACGATAAAAAAAAACCTACATTATATGCACGATAAACGCATGCCGTGCTTTATAAGCACGAATGCGTTTTGGTGGCTCTAAGTGGAGAGAAAATTCCTGAATCATGTACGAAGTTGATGAAAAGAAAAAAGGACTTTTTGTAGCAACATTATTGCAGTGGTTCAAAGTAACTTCAAGAGACTTCCCCTGGAGAGAAGAATACGATCCTTATAAGGTATTGGTATCAGAGATTCTTCTTCAAAAAACAAGGGCTGAAAATGTAGTACCAATATATAATTCATTTATAAAAAAATATCCTACCATTCAGTCATTGCACGCTGCTTCTTATAACGATATAAAAAATGATATAAAATTGCTTGGGTTATCGTCACAACGTGCAAAAAAATTTAAACTCTTAGGAGAGATTTTAGTTGATAGATACAATGGAGAAATACCCCGCGATAGAAAAGATTTGTTTGAACTTCCTGGAGTTGGTCTATATATAGGCAATGCAGTTGCATGTTTTGCTCTAGGTGCAGAATTACCGCTTTTGGATACCAATATAGGGAGGATTATAGAGAGAGTCTTCTCAATCAAAGTCTCCGGAGAAGAACGTAAAAAGATTAAAGTTTGGAATGCCATTGCAGATTTTGTCCCTTCTGGCAACGCGAGAGAATTCAACTATTCATTGATCGATTTTGGCGCTATTGTGTGCACAGCCAGAAATCCCAAGCATAATTCATGTCCCTTGATTATGATTTATGACTATGCATCAGATATTAATAAATTGCCAAAAAGTTTATAAATCGCTCCTGCAACCTTCTCGCCAAGTGGAACTGGAACACCGTTTCCGATCAAGGCATATTTTGCCGTTAGAGACATATTCGGTGGAAGGACATATGTATCAGGAATTCCCTGTATCCTCATAGCCTCTCGTACCGTGAGTCTCCTATTTTCCCAAGGGTGAAGATGAACCTCATTATTACCATAGCAAGCTGTAGGACTGTACCGGTAGCGGTGAAGTCGTTTAAAGGATTTCCCTTTGACATCTCCTTCACGGGTTGTGAAGAACTTGTTAGAATGTGGTTTAAATCCTTCGAGACCATTGGGTTGTTCAGATGGGGGATTATCGCCATCCAAAAGAGAATTAACCATCAATTTATCAGGTATATCCAATGGTTTTTTTGGTGCCTTATTCAATGGTTCTATTGCAGGCCAGCTAAACAGTTTCTTGGCTCCGGTATATTCGGGATATTCCGGCCAAGGAAACCATCCTCTTTCACCTTTAAAGAGTTCTCTCTTGATGCAGGCTCTTGATATATTACGTCTTAATCCTATTATAATCAATCTTTCCCGGTCCTGAGGCCATCCTAGTTCAAGAACATTTAATATGCGCAAGTCGAGAGAATAATGATGATTTTCTAGCTGCATTTCTAACTGTGCAAGGAACTCACGATGCTTTTTGTTACGCAGTAACCCTGGTACATTCTCAAATACGAAGAAGTCCGGATTTATCTCACATATCCTATCAACAAATATCTTCGATAGGTGCCCTTTATCCCCTCCACCTCCTAGGTTCTTACCACCTTGACTGAAGTCTGGACATGGAGGTCCTCCTATAATTCCAAAAAAAGGCGGCCTTTCGCCAAGAAATGCGGAATCCAAAATGTTTTTGGATGTTATCATTGTAATACTGCGCTTATCGCTAATCTTTGCATTTCTTGATACTGGGTAAACAGATTTTCTCCATAAGGTGACTCCATATTCGTACATATCAGCAAAAATGCTGTTTACTTCGTTTGTCCATGCAACTTCGAATCCAGAAAGTTCAAATCCTAAATCGAGGAATCCGCCTCCAGTGAAAAAAGAAAGGACCGGTATTTTACTTTTCCAATATTCCTTAATAATTTCCATTCCAGAAATAGAATAATCTAACGTCATCTATATCATCTTGCAATATAAATGGTTGTAAGAAATCCTTCTTTAAAGCTATTTGGAGAATTATCAGAAACCATGGAGAAGACTGCTATTCTTTCTGCTTCGAAATTGAGCGCGGGGTGACGTCCTGGATGCAAGCCTCTAATAGTTATTATATCCGAGCTATTGTTATTAGCTGCTACTCTAATTAGCATAAGACCATTTCCTAGGATTTTTTTCTCGCATAAGGTGCCAATAATATCTCTTGGCCATTCTGCAGGCGGACTTATATCGTTCTTCTCCAAATAAGATTTGCACGCCGGGCGGTAGAGACAATAACGGCACGTTTCAGGTGAAGGTGATGAAAGCAAGTCATTTATTTCCCTTAAATTCTTCTCATCAGCTAGCACGGAATTTATTTCAGTTACTCTATGATAGGCTTCATTTAATAGACTAATGCAGTCCTTTTGGTCAAAGTCAATTTCATATGATTTACCATCTATTCCAACTATTTGAAGTGATACCGGCCATATGCCAAAAGAGGAGTTATAGATAGCTGCATAAAGCTGCAATTGGATTCTATATATTTCCAGAACGGACTCATGACTTCCATTATACCCGGTAATACGTCCAGTTTTATAATCTATAATAATATCGCCGGTATTAGTTGAAATGATGGCATCTACAAGTCCTCCTACAATTTTATTTTGTGTCTCAAGCCATATCTCCCTTGAAATTTTATTTATTAAATTATATGCTGCATGAGATCTTGTTTTATTAAACATACTTCTTATAGCTAGCAAACATTGATACTTTTTAAGTTCATACTTTGGTGTTGATTTCTCAAGCGGAACAAGATGCCTTTCTATCCAAGAATCCGCCATTTCTTTTTCCTCGATCATTATGCATTGATTCCAGTATTCCTCAAAATCATCTTCTTCATTTATCCTTCTCTTAGCAGCTGCTTCAATGATTCTGTGAATTACGGTGCCGCATCGAGCAGACGGAGACCTCGGCAACAATCCAGGATATCTATTTGATTCTAAGCATGCCCTCAGTCTACAATCTCTAAAGAGTTGGAACTTGCTTGGAGAAACTCTTATTAGAGGAGCCACAGGTAATACATCAGGCTTTTGGTACGAAGAAATCGCTATGGTTTTACCTCCTGTGCAAGTTTCATGTAACACCACCCAGGTCTACGAAGTAAATTAAAAGTATCCAGTAACCTTACGCCATTCCCTGCTTCTGCAATTGCTTCTTTTAATATTCCTGTTGGATTTTGCGTATCCCATAGAGGATGATTCACAATCACTCGCATATTTTCTGCTTCGAATCCATAAAGTTTCCCCCAGGTGACTGGTGTGTAATGAAATTGAGAAGAGAAATTATCACGTAATCTTGCTGCCAATTCCATCCAGTCAACTAACTCAGGCTCGATAAACTGCCCCTTAAGTCCGCATTGATGCGTTACATCATTCATTATCCGTAAATAGCTCATCCCGAGTCTCCAGTCCAGAAGTCCATGATAAACCATATTGCGATAATTCTTGATGCAATCATAGCATGCAGAATCGCAATTTTTACAATGATCTTTATGAATAATCTGTTTTGCAAAAGGCCCTGGTTCTGTTTCTGATAGTATACTTTTTAATACTGCTTTCCAGTTATCTGCTATCCAGTTCACGAAACCTGCACCATTAAGAAGCCTATCACTCATTGTTATTTCGCCAATGTATGAGCTATCAAATTCTAGCCGCCTATAATTGCAGATTTCAATCTCATCGGAATCTATATCAAGTTCTTTCGCCACTGATGACCTTATGAGAAAAGCTGCCGAGTAAATAGCTGCTTTAGCACAAACATTAGGTTCTTGCGGATTTAGGTTCGACCGAGATGGATCGAGATTCAATCCATCAGGCACAATTTTCGGCCTGAATCTGAGAACATCTGTTGTTTTTCCTGATGCTATGGCTATTCTTTCCTCACTCCCAGGAGGGTTCTGGCTCACTCTGTCAATGTAATCTGATAAAATCCACTGACTCTTCAGACGCTTTCCTAAAAACTGGCCGGATCTATTTAAATACCCTTGGGTATTTACTGTCGAGCCCCGGAAAAGATTTCCAGAGTTATCGTTTACGCGCCATACTCTGCATTCAGACGAAAAAGCAATTATGCTGTTGCAGATTTCGTTTTGCTCAATTGCTGGCCCTGAGCTTTCTGCAATGGATGAAGAGATACCGAAAAACACATCTTCATCTTCCCTTGCATCTCTGCCTGGTGATAAATCCGTCCTGAATGCCAGCGGAACAGCTATTTCGTAGTTTTTAAATGACTCTCTCTTTCCACAATAGCTGCATTCAGTTCGATGTTGATCCTCATTATACGTTTTGGCATAGCCACAATTTACACATCGTTCTATCCAGTGCCTAGAAGGCAAAGGATTTTCTGGATTTGATATCCATATCGGACCCCTTTTCAATAATGGTGAGGTAAAACCTATTGCGGTGTGAATCCTCTTGTCCTTGGTTTTTTGCGCACCAGGAGCAAATTCGGTTATTGCTAGATCTAGATCCCTATCAATCGTCCGTTCATCTGTTCCAAGGTAATGATACAAAAGCCTAGTTCTCGATGGCATTCCGAACATAGGCAGAATGCTTCCTTCTGCTAGTCTCTCTGCTAAGCCTTCTCCGGATAGCTCTGGATTACTGGCTGATAATTCAATTCTACCAGGTAGTTCTTTACTTAAATAATCCAAGTATTCACGCATTTCGCTGCTTTTACCTCCACCCAGCAAAGATGAAGCAACTTCTTCACGATAATCATCAGTCTCTAGCCATGAGGAAATCTTATTTCTAACCTCATGCCAATGCGTTGCCAGACCGAACTCACCGTGGCTATCTGTTTTCTTTGGACTGTCCCACCACTTAATATTCGCAATCTGAAATGCCTTGCGGAGACATTCTTTTGCCAGTAGACGTTGAACAATCGGCGGTCTGTTTGTTATAAAGGGTATAGGGGGCACATCTCCTGTAATCCTTTCGGGATTTTTAAAGTAAAAATCATCATGGCTGCGACCACGGCAAAGAGTGAGTGCTACGGAAAATGCCTGACCCCGGCGTCCTGCTCTTCCAACACGTTGCTGGTAGTTGAAACGCATGGGCGGCATGTTTGCAAGCATGACAGCTTGCAGGTTTCCAACGTCCACTCCAACCTCCATGGTTGTTGTAACGCTCAATATATCTATTTCATCTACCAGCTTTAATATATCTTCTCCATCTAACCTGACCACCATTCCACGGAAATGCCTTTGACGTTCAGCAGGATTATCTGTCTGGGCTGTCAGCTCTTCACTATGAAGCCTAATGGGCATTTTGCCTTCCACAGCAGCAGCATTCGCTAGGTAATTCCGCTTCCATAAATCAGAGCATTTGAGACCAGGTTCTTCAGGAAGCTTTGTATTACAGTAAGTGCAAATACCTCCTGAATAATGAAGATGCGGTCGACAGCAACTAGGGCAGATCCATACAGGATCACTCGGGACAGCAACCCTTATATTCAATGCATTTGTTGAGATTTTCCCGTTTTGATGCCCACCTTCTCTAAGTGCAGAGAATAATTCCCTTCCGGCCGCTTGCTCGCCGAATTTTGAGTTTTTGCTGAGTTCCCGAACGAATTTCTTAAATGCACCACGAGCAGGGGCATCACTATAGCCGGACCAATCATTCTGTCGATATTCTGAAGCATCATGCCTATATAAATCGCCCAAAATTCTAATTGCGGAATCGCAGGCTTGCTCGAAGATGTCCGGGCTCAATCCCGCAGCTGAACTTTTTGCAGAAATCGCTGATCGATCCAGACTGAGTTTGATATATCCGAGGCCTGAAGATTCCAAGCTAAAATAAAGGCGGCCAAAGAAAAGATCACAGAGTCCTTCTCGAAGTTTTGTCCGTACAATTCCTTTTGCGAATTCAGCTTCTTGAGTCAAATCAGCTTTCCAGGTTCTCTTTTCGAAATCAAACAACTTTTTCCAGCTGTGAGAAGAGCCTTCCCACAGGAATCTTTGAACATCCAAATCATTTCCTGCTGGATTCACTCCTATTTGAATAAATCTCGAAATAAGCTTTCCACAATCCGAATTATTTCCTTCATGAGGTTGTATAAGATCGTTAACTGAAACAACACGCAGAAGCCCGTGCTGCCTTAGATCGTCAAGCCTCTTTTGACTTTCATTTTTCGTCCGCTCCCATATTTCTTTATCATCTTCATCGAGTTCGTGTGAGATTAGACGGTTTGCTCTCCTAAGATCTTTAAGCAATTTTTTATCTATTTCTGGATTATCGCGCAAAAACTCTTTTGCGATTTGACCCAAATTACTTTTATTTTGTTTGAGATCCTCTAGCAATTGTGGTTCTCCAAGTGCCAGCATTCTCAGTTCATGAATTACAGATTCACGAAGCAAATCCAAATAATGATTGCGTTCTACACCATTTGAAAGCTGAGCTGAATCTTCGCGGCTGTCGGAGAATACAACAAGTTTACGAGCGTTCTCAGGTAACCTGTAGAATAGCTCTTTTGTAAATATCTGGCTCACTTTGGAGAAGCCAGTCCTAAAACCGCGTATGGGTGATTTCCTGTACTTGCGTCTTTTATGGTCTGCACCACAGCAGGCGCATACTGATGGTAGCGCAGAAAAAGATTTCATCTGCTCGCTGTCTTCAAATTCAATCTGGAACAGGTAGCCCTTAATCCAGTTACCTGGATCTTCATTGCACTTTTCATGGGTATATGGTTCAACTCTTCCAGAACGCGTGTCTAGGCAGGCTCTTATCCATCTAGCATCTCCGGAAAGTGATTCAACTCTGGCAGGCTGGACCCAGCCTGCTGCTCCTTCTTGAAGATCTGAAGTTCCCGATGGCCAAAACAATGCAAATTCCCTGTAAGTCCGGCGTTCAACAAATCGAGCTGTTTGTTTATCTGGAATCCCTTCAATATCTGGATCAGTTGCCAACATCTCTATACCACGATCACCCAGATCAAGCCTGCTTCCACCAAAATATGTAGTTCCGCAATGCTCGCAGTATAGCAGTTCAAGGACTCTACGGCCGTCTCCAGTATCGCAAATAATTCTCGGGGCTGGATAAAGCTTACCTGCAGTCCTACCATCGGTGGTATTTTCTAACGCCTTTGTTGATGCCCATAGACCTTCAATATTTCTAAAGAAGAAATGCAGCCGAAACTGCGGAAGTAGCTTACCGCGATCATCAACATCACAAATATTTCTTGCAGCAAGGAGACCACGGACAGCATTCCGTCTTTTTATCTCATTTATTTCTTCTCCAAAAAGCCTTCGCGCAAAATAGTCCAGAGACACAGCCCTTGTTCTAGATTCATATTCGCAAGCATGTAACAATCTCGCGACTAATTGTAACTTATCTGAGCCTAACGCGTTCTTTAATTCCATTTCGCCCTTCAGACCTTCTTCTTCATATCCTAGCAGGCGTGATGCTTCATGATATTTCTCGTCAGAAAATTCTGAAGCATCCTTGCTGAGCAATATAAACGGTTCAGGTTGCAGATACTTTTGTCCTTTGATCTCCGGAATAGACTCCTGCGATCCAGGTACTATGCAAAAGCTTTCGGATGGGGCTCCGAAAAAGCCTGTAAGAAACTTCATGCTTTTAGGATCGTCCGGATCAAGCGACGCACTTGAGCCAAAGATCCTTAACTGTGGATGTCCTGGATGGAGGCCTAAACGGAATAAAAGCAAGCGTAGCAGGTAACCTACTTCAGCACCTGCCGTTCCCCGGTGGAGATGGAGCTCATCAATAATCAGATGGAAGATCCTATCCTTTCCTCCTTCGAGCCATTTACGCGTTTTTTTGAAAAGAGATGTATCTGCCTCCCTCATGAGCATAATGCTCAACATAGAAAAATTTGTTATTAATATATCCGGGGGAAAATCCTGCATATCCCATCGGGAGAGCATCTCGGATCCCCCAAGTCTCGGAAAATTATAGACAACATCTTTGTTATTTTTCTTTTCGAACTTCTCAGCATGCTCCGCGGCTGCCAGCGCGTCACCTTCCATATTTCTCATGGCTTCAGCAAGTTTCTCTATCCTTTTCCAGTCAGGATTAATTATTCCGCTAGCGGTTGGTTTTTCAAATTCGTGTCCTGCAATTGGGGTATTACGATTATAACGCCCGAAATATATCCTATTTCCATTTCTGTTACGTTTAAACCATAACCTGGCATTATCTGAGTCCAGAGCCTTTCTCAATCTGGTCATCTGGTCCTCAACAAGTGCATTCATTGGATAAATGATGAGGGCGCGAACAGCAGCTTCTCTATTTTCGTGAACACGTTGTGCTACCCTGTATGTTTTCCTCTCCCCGATCAATGCATTTCTGCAAGAGGTTTGCCAGTCATCATTCTTCCACCAATCATC
>Ga0116171_10005964_pt1 | contig 10617 bp, 4 predicted proteins | sample AD_JPNHW2_MetaG_FD_89798 | JGI IMG/M metagenome (GOLD analysis project Ga0116171, IMG submission 89798) | Active sludge microbial communities of municipal wastewater-treating anaerobic digesters from Japan - AD_JPNHW2_MetaG | ecosystem: Engineered > Bioreactor > Anaerobic > Digestate | place...
CACGAGGGGCGGGATGACCCGGAGGTGGCACGGGCGTCCCGCCCGTGATTTGCCGACGTTCTCGTCGGCCGGGCCGGGGATTTTGGGGTCTTTGTTCCGGAGCCTCTTCATGGGCGAGACGCCCATGTTACCTCAGAACCGCCTTCCGGTCTGTGTAAGAGCCCGAATATAAGGGAATGTCGGTTCGACAATGAGGAGTTTCTGGAGTTTCGGTCAGGAGGCCATTTCGCGAAACTTCGATCTGGAAACGCGTAAGCCTGCTATGAGGGCGTGTGTCAAGGGCAATTGCGGAGAAACTCTCCACGAACGATTAACCCGCCGTTAGCCACCTAGCGTTTCTCCGAGAAGGAGTTCCCGATCTGAAGAAAGAATCCGTAGGGGCGGGTTCGGAAAACCCCAAACAAAGAATGGCTAAAGTGTTGCGGAGACGCGCTGAAGTATTGACGGAAGACTCGGGCTCCCCTATCATGGAAACGTATCATGTTGTGGGGAATCGTCTCGAATCTTGCTCGGTTTTGCGCGGGTGATACGGATTCCACACGGGGACAGGACGGGTTCGCTTCTTTCCGGCAGGTCTCGGGAAGAAGCGGGGAAGTGGACAGGCGGTCAATGCGGATTTTTGCGACAGGCTGGAGCGAAGGGTACGACGGACCGGGACGGAGGTGGGTGGTTTATCTGAAGGGATGCAACCTGAACTGCCGCTGGTGCGCCAACCCGGAGGGGATCGAAACCGAACCCCAGATGCTGTTTCGCCCGGGCCGGGCGGCTCAACCGGATGCGGCCTGTCCGGAAGGAGCGGTGACGGAACACGCAGGCGGGTGGCGCCTGTCGCGCGAGCGGTGTGTCACCTGCCGCGAGCGCCGGTGCATTCAGGTCTGGCGGCACCCGGCGTTCGAGTGGGTGGGGGAGGACGTGTTCCCTTCCGAAATTGTTCGGCGGGTGCTGAAGGCCCGGGGACTGTTCGGGGCCGAGGGCGGGGTGACGTTTGGCGGGGGAGAGCCGACGCTACAGATCGAGGAAGTGCTGGAGGCCGTCCGGCTTCTGCGTCGGGAAGCGATCCATGTCGCTGTCGAAAGCAACGCGGCCACGGAAACTTTTGCTTCGATTCCGGGCGAGGTGGACCTGCTGATCTGCGACTTGAAGTGCGCCACGTCTGAATTGCACCGGGAATGGACGGGACTGGGAAACGAACGGGTCTTGTGGAATCTGCGCCAGGCGGTACAGGTTCAGCCCCGCATGACTCTGCGTATCCCGCTGATTCCCGGGTTCAACGATTCGCCGGAGGAAATGAGCCGGATCGGCGATTTCCTCTCGGAGTTGTCGAGTCTTCGCCGGGAGCGGGCGCAAAGAGGCGGATGGGACCCGGTTCGGGTGGAAATCCTGCGTCTGCACCATCTGGGAGAACCGAAGTACGCCGCGCTGGATTGGGAGTATCCGATGGTGGGGGTGGCGGTACCCGACCGGGAACGGGCCGAGTCTCTGGCGGCGATTCTGCAGGAACGGGGGCATGAGGCCAGGGTGCTCTTGTGAGGAAAAATTCTGAACTCCGAAGGGGATGGAACAATGACGGTGGCGACGGAATCGTGGGTGGAAGTCCTGCGTGAGGGGGTGGAAAAGGTCCGGGCGGCGAAACGCCGTCAGACGCTTCTGGAGGACTGGTTCCTTGTTCAGGAAATCCGGATGGAGGAGCGCGAGGCGATGCGACGCGAAGGGTTCGAGCCGGACGGCGCGCTCGGCCAGGCACACCTTCTGAGCCGGGTGGCGCGTCGGATGCCCCTGCGGATCGAGGCCGGATCGGCCCTCGCGGGTAGTCAGGACTGCGCCTTCTCGCCTTCCTACGCGCTCATCAATCCGTCGTTCAAGGTCGAGGAGTTTGCCGGATATTGCGATCCCACGGCGATCTACAACGATATTGCGCCGCGCGAGGAGGCGGGGTTGACCGCGGAGCGTATCGAGCGGGTGCGCAATTACTGGGCGGACACCGATTATGTCCGGGATCTGCATGCGGTTTATCAGGCGACGGGGGATGAGACGCGCGAGGTGGTCTATTTTGTCGAGCCGGTGACGGGGCATACTATCCCCGACCTGCGGGAAGTTCTGCGGATCGGAGTTGTTCAGGCGCAACAGCAGGCGCGCGCGCTCGGGACGGAATATGGCGAAGCCATGGCCACGGCGCTGGAAGCGGTGACGATTCTGGGGGACCGCTACTGGGAACTGGCGCGGCAGTTGGCCCGGGAAACGGAAGACGAAAACGAGCGGCGCCGTCTGGAAACCCTGGCGGCGGTTCTCGATGTGGCGCCGAAACAGGGCGCCGGAAACCTGCACGAGGCGATTCAAAGTTTCGTTCTGTTCTGGCAGGCGATGGTGCTGGAACAGGCGCCGAATCCCTATGCCTTTTCCGCGGGCAATCTGGACCGCGTGTTGTGGCCCTATTATCAGCAGGGGAGCGAAACGCATGAGGAAGCGGTGGAACTGGTCCGTCACCTCTTGTGTTTCTATCAGGTGGGAAACCGTTGCTGGGCGATCTCGCAGAATGTGATTGCGGGAGGACGGGATGCCGCCGGGCACGATCTGACCAGCGAAATGACGGAAGTTGTGCTCGACGCCTTCTTCGCGACCAACGATCCGCAACCGGCCCTGTCGGTCAAGGTCCATGCGGGCACGCCGGAGTCTCTGTACCGGTCGCTGGGACGATTCTTTTTCACACCGGGGCACAGCACGCCGTCGCTGTTCAATGACGACATGATGTTCGAGGTGTTGCGCGGTCAGGGGGTGGCCGAAGACGACCTGCCGGATTACTCCATTGCCGGTTGTCAGGAACCGCTGATTATGGGAAAGGCCTCCCTGAACACGACCAACACGTGGCTCAATCTGGCGAAGGTTCTCGAATTGACCCTCAACGACGGGCGCTCCACCCTGACCGAACGCCAACTGGGTCCGACCTGGGAAGAACTGGGATACCGGGATTGTGCGGGCGTTTATGGCGATCTCGAGAACGCCTTCTTCCGGATGCTCGATCGGGTGCTGCCCCGGATGCAGGAGGCGGGGAATGCCTGTACGCGTCTCCTGGGCCAACACAAACCCGTTCCCCTGACGTCGGCTGTGATGGAGGGTTTGCAAACAGGCCGCGATATGCGCGATCCGAGGCGCCCCGGCGTGCGATACAACGCCAACGGGTGCCTGATCCACGGTCTGTCGGTGGTGGCGGATTCGCTCCTGGCGGTCAACCGGGCGCTCGAGTCAGGAGAATGGAACGCGGAGGAACTGCGCGAGGCGTTGAAAACCGATTTTCAGGGACAGGATCGAATGCGGCAGTTCCTGGCATACCAGGAAAAATTCGGGCGGAACCTCGACGTCGTGGACGGGGTGGCGGTCCGTTTGGCCACGACGGTCAGCGAGCGGGTCCGGGCGCTGAAGAATTCGGCCGGGAACGCCTATCTGGCCGACTGGTCCACGCCCAGCACGCATCTGCTTTATGGCTACTGGGTCGGCGCCACACCCGACGGACGGCGCGCGCGCACGATGCTGGGCTACGGTCTCGACGCCCGCCCGCAGCATCGAACTCCGTCACTGGAGGACCGCATGCTCTCCGCGCACAAACTGCCGTATCGGATGATGACCGGGGGGTATGCCTCGCACATCGGCTTGCGTCCCGATCAGGTGGGCCGCCTGGCGACTCTGGAAGAAAAAGGGCTCTGGATGCGGGATCGGGTGATTTCGCCCCTCTTCCGCCTGGGTGAAAATATTCCTGAGACGCCCTATTACGTCTATTTCAACGTGGACAGCGCGGCCAATCTCCGCGAGGTCTTGCGCAATCCGAAACGCTACGCGCCCGAGGGGATCTACATCATGCGGATTCACGGGACGTTCGTGAACTTTCTGGATCTTTCTCCCGCAATTCAGGAAGATATCATCGCCCGGCTGGAGCCGGAACTCGCAGGCGTGTGAGGGGGCATTCCGGATACGGTCTGTCCAGGACGCCTCATTCCCTGTTGGGGTTTTTGTCGCTTATCCGGTCAGGCGTTGCCCGAAATGCTTGATATCCCTTCCTCCGTGAGGCAGGATACGTGTCTTGAAATCAGAGGATGCCAGGAAATGGCCTGACGATTTTTCATCGTCCCGGAAGAATTTTGTAAAGAATGTTCACAATGAAAGGAAACCGGTCATGACAGAATCACCATCCAAGTTGAGCGCGATTTCATTTTCTCTTCAAAAGTCCATCCGTTTGTTCGGCGCATGTTCTCTGATTGCCGCCGTTTCATTGTTTTCGAATGGGGTCTGCGCTGCCATCCCTTCGGAAGCGGAAGTACAGGGGGGGTATGAGGGGAAGGGCAAGGACCCGTCGGGTGAGTTCCGAATCGAAGCGCGGGTTGTGGCTCAGGGAGAAGGGAATTACAAAGTACTGGTCCGCCGATTGAAAGATGGGGATAAGGTCGTAAAATCAGAATTCTCTGGAAAAACAAACAATGACGCGGTCGAGTTCGAGGGGCAGGTGGATGGTGCGGAGTGGAAGGGCCGTCTCACGGAGGGCGTGATCAAGGGGGACAGCAATCAGGCGGGGACCTTCGAGGCCGGGCGGGTCGAGAAAAAGTCCCCCTCGGCGGGTAAGAAGGCGCCCGAAGGCGCGGTCGTGTTGCTCGACGGCAAGCAGTTCGAGGAAATGGTGCGGGAGAATGGCGCCGATTGGGATCGCGGAGAAGTGGGCAAAGATGGCTCGATTCAAGTCCCCAAGGGAGGGATGAAGTCCAAACGCGAGTTCGAGGGCAACTTCAACCTGCACGTGGAATTCCAGAACCCTCTCCTGCCGAAGGAACACAGTCAGGGACGTGGAAACAGCGGCGTGTATCTGCCCAATGGCGATGAGATTCAGGTGCTCGACTCCTTCGGCGAAGCCACCTATCTGGGCGGTTGCTGCGGGGGCTTGTATCGTTACAAAGATCCCGATTTGATGGAAACGATCGAGAGCCTGGCGGGCAACCCGGAAAACAAATACACCCTCACCTCGTTTCCGCCCCTGACCTGGCAAACGTACGACATCGAATACCGGGTCGAAAAGAAGGACGGCCGGTATTCGGGAAAACCCCGGGTCACCGTTTTCCACAATGGGATCAAGATTCACGACAACGCGGAATTGAACAATGAGGCCCGCAAGGGCGCTTTCCATTTTCAGGACCACGGCAATGCTGTGCGTTACCGCAACATCTGGGTGCAACCGGTAGCCGAAAAGTAAGGGAAACTCGCGCCGGATACGCTTTCGACGATTGCCCGGCGCAAGATCCAACCTTGCCTGTTGCTGAAGGTTGGGGGGCAAGATTCAACCCGATGGAAAAAGGGCGGCCCGAGCGGATTGCGTTCCGTTCGGGCCTTCTCATGAAATGGGATGCTTTGTGGTGGGTGTAAGTCGGGATTGGTCGCTGGCTGATCGCGAAAGTGGGTGGGGTGTGTCCTCTCGGAAGTGGGGCACCCCCCCAAACTGGATCAGGAAAGAAAGTCCGGATTCCGGGGTTCTTCGAAGAGACGACTCTATTCAAAAGGGTTAGCAACCTTATCGAACCATCTGTTTACCCACAAATTCTTTGGAAGAGGTTCTTTTTGAGGCGCCGGCCTCTTCACCTAATCGCTGACGCACTCTCGTCCGATGGTCTTTGGATGTTGGGATTCAGGTCATACCGGATGTCGGGGGATATCCCCTCGGCTGTCGGGCCGCCCAAGGCTTCCATTTCCTCTTCGTTCATCGGGTAGTTTCTGACCTGAATGCTCGATACATAGCTGATATCCTTCTCCGTGAAACCTCGGTTGTTCTCATCGCCGGTAAAGAGCAGACTGATGGGACGCAAAGAAAAGCGACAGTCGATAGGTTGATTGGGGGATTCAAGTGCCAGTTCACCGACTCTTTTACCATTTATGTACAGGAAGCCGTTTCTTTGCCCAATGGGTAAGGCCAAGTCCACGACAAAGGCAATTCGGGTCCATTTTCCAAAGTCAATATTATAACCTTCGTCCTGCCAATCAACTCCCAAACTTTGATGCTTCATGTATAACTCCGCCCAGGCTCGTGTTGTGTGATATGTTTGCAGGATATTTCGAAATTGCGGATTCGATCCTTCTTCCAAGAAGACATCCATAATCAGTGTGTATTGGTTCAGGTAGTATCCCCCCCCGTTGGGGGCGAAATCCGTGCGCATCTCCAGGCCTTCGTCCAGTCGGAAGGTTTTGTACTGAAGCACATCCGCCTCTTCTCCGGCAATGGAAGAGATACCGAAGGAGCGGGTTGTTCCGAATCGGACTTTTTCTTTCGACATCCCGGTCTTTTTCGGATCGTGATATTCCAGATCCTGCCCAATATTGGCCGACAAATCGCCTCGATCGAAATTCCAGAGCCCCAGAACTTTCGGCGGGGGAGGCGGTTGCCCGGGGGGGGGCTTCCGTTTTGGATTTCGAGCATTTGGATGTTCAGGAGGAAGATATTCGACCGGATCTTCATTCCAAAGTCTTAAATACTTATGATCATTTCCTGCGTCAACCATATCTGTAAACAAATGCCAGGCGCCGTAAACCTTCTCATAGTCCGCTCCAGCCAGAGCCTTCAATTCGTTTATTTTCGAATCGATCGCAGGGAACAGTATCTCTGGATTAACTTGCCTGTATATGCCTTTCAAGTACAAGATCTGTTCCATAATCTTCTCTACCGTCGGCGGCTTCGGTGTGGGCGAGGGCGGAATTTCAATCGTAAGTGGAATCCCATTGGGCGAAGGTTTTCCCAAGGCCTTTACTTCCGATTCACTCATCGCGTAATTGCGCACTTGCAGGCTGGCCACATAAAGGGGATGTGTTGATGCGTCAGAATCGCATGATGTGAAAAGAAGATCAATTGGACGAATTGCAAATGGCCCGTCAATCATACGCCCATTAGTTAAAAATCCGTCTTTGAAAAAAACCCATTCTTTCCCATTTTGAAATATCGTACCAAATGATTCTGTGATTTCCGCTGTCAGATCCATAACCGCTATTAATCGAGACCATTCGCCGGTTTTCGGACCATCTATTTCATGAGTATTACTGTTTTCATGATAAGTTTGAATCACAGGCCACCCTTCTTCTCTCAGAGTATATACATCCATGATTAAGGTATATTGATTTAGAAAGCACCCTCCCCCGTTGGGTTCAAAATCCAGATGTAACTCGATTCCTTCATCACTTCGATAGGGCGGGCAGCGCATGACGACTGAATTCTCTTCCCCAATAGCCGGAATGCCAAAATCCTGAGAAAAACCAAATTTGGTTTTGACTTTGGATTGTCCAGTATGGTTTGGATCGTAATACCGGAGGTCTGGCCCTGTCACAGACGACAGGTCGCCTCGATCGAAGTTCCAGGCGCCCAGCACTTTGGGGGGCGGCGGGGGCGTACTTGGAAGGGGGGGAGGTTTAGGGGCGTTGGGGTGATTTGAAGGCAGCGCCCCATCGGGATTCATTTCTGCCAATATCAGTAAAGTGTAAGCCATCCAGGGTTCAAAAAAGGAGAAGTTCTGAGAAATCCTGTCACCCAATTCTGAATACGCCGCAAAAACTTTCGGATGGAATTCGCCATAGGCGTCCTTCATCATTTCCATTGCCTGAGTCAGCATACGGTAACGCGGATACGTGAATCCGGAACGAGGAGTTATTTTCTTCGCTCTCTTGATAAACTTTACCATCGAGCCCCGATCGTATGCGATTGTTGTTTCGACGGTCGCCTCCAGCCATTTACTCGCCAGGGCCTGGGATATCGGCTGAGGAGCGCATGGGGGGCGCTCAAAGGTTTCTTTCACAATCCGCAACACATCGGGATCCGGTTTTCCGGGCTTTTTATTCTCCTGAGCGCGCACCCATTCACTATATTTCTCGCGCTTGATTTCATCAACTTGAGTGTCGAGAGCCCAAACATCGGCGGTTGAATGGCCCACGCCATCCCAGGGGAGCGTTGCCAAAACTTCCGCCTGGCCATCCTCTGAAACAAGGACAATACGTGTTCCGTCTTTTGTAAACCGGGCATTCCAACTCTTTTCTTTCTTCAGGATCAGAAGTTCAGCGCCCGTGTTCACATCCCAAAGACGCGTGGAACCATCCGCGGAAGCCGACACAATTCGCGATCGGTCCGGCGAAAAATCCAGTTCGGTGACCGTGCCCGTATGACCTTTGAGTTTCAAGGGGCTTTCGTTTCCCGTTGCGACATCCACCAGGACGATTTCGTGCAAACGTGTGGCATAGGCGGCCTTTTGCCCGTCCGGGCTGAAGAACAAAGCCGTCGGTTGCGTTTCCTGGATAAAGTATTGGACCTTTCTCGTTTCGGGCTGCGCATCGCGGATAAAAAAATGCGTCTGTGAAGAATTCCCCAAAATGTAATTCCCATCGGGGCTAAAGCCGCTTCTCAAGTTTGTTCTTTCTTGTTTGAAGGAATCCAGTTCCTTGCCCGTGTGACTATCCCAAAGTTTCATTAAGCTGCCCTGATAAGAGCGTATAAGAACATGATGACCATCCGAGCTGAATAATCCCACGCTCAGTTCGTCAGCCCCAGCCAGCATCACGGTCTCCCCCGTCCGGATATCCCAAATACGCGCATTCCCCTTGCTTTTATTGCATGTCAATATCCTATTGCCGGAGGGGCTGTACTTTATATACTCCAAGCTATCATCCGGATCCCGAAATTGCGCAATTCTCTTGCCTGTTTTCACGCTCCACAGGTTGAGATTTCGGTCGTTGGAAGACACGGCAAGTGTGGAACCATCGGGGCTGAATCTTACAGAACAGTATTGAGTTTCATTAAAATTTTCAAATGGGAATGTCATTTTGACATCGCCTGTATTCAAATCATAAAGCCAGGCGGAATTGCTCGTATTCGGGCAGACAGCCAATAAGGATCCATCCGGACTTAAGGCTGTTGCAAGGGACGATCTCAAGATTGGCGTTGAAAAGGTTTTGCGCAGTTCGAAAGGAGGCCCGGGTATGACTTCATAAATCTCGATGATATCTTTGTACGGCCAACGATAATAGAGAATGTGAGAACCGGAAGGGCTCATTTCCAATTGAGCGGAAGGACCCCAATCGAACATGGCTATTTTTGCCCAGGAAGCCACATCCCACACGGATGTCTTCCCATCTGCATGAACCGTAATGAGATATTGATCGTCAGGCGTAAATGCAAATGTGATAAGTGCTTCAGAATCATTCGTTGTAAAAACTGGCTGGATCGTTCGCGCATCCAAAACCCTCATTTCATTATCCCAACGGGTTATAATATATCGCCCCGTCGCGCTATACCCCGTTTGATAGCTTCCCGCACTTCCTTTTCCGGGTAAACGAATTGAGATCAGCTCGGGATAACATTCACTGAGCAGATACCCCCATTCCCAATTTCGGAAACGGTCTTTTTGCCGCAGAAGACTTTCCTTCGCCAAATCGTTGTTTTCTTTAGCAATTATTTCCTGTATCCGGGGAATTTCGCGCGTGTAGAGGTTGTATTCCAGTTGTTCGTTGGCTTGACGGGCCTTGAGGGCAAACCAGGATATGGCGACAATCACGACCGATAGAATGGCCGTGGCGCCTGCCAGAAGGCGTCGCATGTGTCGGGCTTTTGAGAGTTTTATTTTTGCCTGTTCGGCTTGCTTTTGGGCCTGTTCGGCTTGCTTTTTTACCTGTTCTTCCTCCGCGATTTTCCTTCGACGCTCTTCGAGGTGATTCAGTCGTTCGGCCAGGTCGGTTGCGCTGGTCAGGCGGTGGGCGGGATCGTGATCGAGGCAGGCGGCCAGGTCTTCGGCCAGGAGGCCGTCTTCCACATCGCGTCGCCAGCCGATTCCCACCGCCCGGTTGAAACTGCCCAGGATCATTTGATAGAGCATGACGCCCACGGCATAGATATCGGCCTGGATCGTGGGGGCCTTACCTTCGAGGAGTTCGGGCGCCATGTAGATTCTTGTGCCGGTCAGAGACGCGCTGGTTTCATGCGCCACGAACTGGGTCATGTGAGTGACGGTGATGTTCTGCCCGTTGAAAACCTCGGCGTCGGAAACCATTCCGACGCCAAAATCGGCCAGCACGATTTGCGGCTTATTCGGATCATTGCCCGCGATCAGGATATTGCCGGGTTTGATGTCTTTGTGGATAAGGCCGACGGAGTGAGCCGCCGCGAGAGCGGTGGCTATTTGGGCGATGATGTCGAGACGAACCGGGAAGGGAATCTTTTCCAATCCGCCCTGGCGTTGCGCCCATTCAGACAGACTGCCCCCTTCGGTATATTCCGATTCGATATAGAAGGGCGCCTGTTCGAAATTCCAGTCGAGGACTTTATAGATGTCCGGACGGTCGCCGAGGTTCTGTTTGAGGAGGCGGAATAGAATGACTTCGCGCTTGAGGGAGCGCAGGCGGTCGGCTTCAAAACAAAATTTCAGGATCCGGTGGACGCCCGTCTTTTCATGACGGATGAGCCAGACTTCGCTGAAACCGCCCTGGCCCATGCTTTTAGAGCCCTTGCCAGAAAGAATCAGTGAATGGCGCATGTTCTCTGGTTTCCGTTTTTGCGTTCCATTGCCCAGCGCAGAGCCAGATCCAAACGGGCTACAAGGGCGTCGCGGTCTTTGGCGG
>Ga0116171_10005968_pt1 | contig 10613 bp, 12 predicted proteins | sample AD_JPNHW2_MetaG_FD_89798 | JGI IMG/M metagenome (GOLD analysis project Ga0116171, IMG submission 89798) | Active sludge microbial communities of municipal wastewater-treating anaerobic digesters from Japan - AD_JPNHW2_MetaG | ecosystem: Engineered > Bioreactor > Anaerobic > Digestate | place...
GTCAGCGCGAAGCGGGAGAGATCAGCCGCCTTTCGACCGAGAGCGTGTCGATCGCGGAGGAGGCCGGGAGCCTAATTACCGCGATGGTCCCGGACATTAGGCGAACCGCGGAATTGGTCCAGGAGATCAGCGCGGCATCGAGCGAGCAAAACTCGGGAGCGGAACAGATCAACCAGGCGATCATGCAGCTCGATAAGGTCGTGCAGCAGAACGCGAGCGCGTCCGAGGAATCCGCGTCGATGTCCGAGGAGCTCGCGGGCCAGGCCGAGCAAATGCAGGCAACCATGGCCTTCTTCACGGTTTCCGATTCCGCCCATCGAGGGGGGGCCGCGCGATCCGCGCGGGACTCAGATGGTTCCGCGCATACGCAGAAGCCCGACGCGGCCGCTCAGGGCAAAGGCGCAGCCGCTCGCCCCGCGGCGGCACAGGTTGTGCCTTCGCCCGCGAAACCTGCTCGGCAGGAGAAGGAAGGAAGCATTTCGGCCGCGATGCCTCAGCCCGAGCCGAACGCGCCTGAGGATGCGAGCGCTGCTGTGCCGAATACGAGCGCTCCTGCCCCGAGCGCGGCGAAGAAGGCGTCAGCGCGGAAGGCTTCGTCCGATGCGTCTCGACTCCCCCTCACGGGCATTCATCTCGTTCTCGACGATGAGCCGCCCCCATCGAAAGGCGACGCGATCGATAACGATTTTAAGGAATTCTGATACGGGGCCGTCGCGGCATATACAAGGGTCGCTTGCTTTGAGGCGAGGCGATTGAAGGAGTTGGGAATGGAAGAGAGCGATATCGCTGACATACAGGAATATCTTACCTTTAAGCTGGCCGATGAGACGTACGCGATCAACGTGGGATGCATTAAGGAAGTTCTCGGCGTGCCGAGGATCACCCGCGTGCCGCGCATGCCGGACTATATGACCGGCGTTATCAACCTTCGGGGAAACGTGATCCCGGTCATCGACCTAAGGCTCAAGTTCGGTATGGGCGCCACGCCCGTTACCGAGGACACGGGCATCATCGTGACGGAATTGGCCGGCCTGTTCGAGGATGAGGCGGAAGAAAAGATCGTCATGGGCATATTCAGCGACAGCGTCGAGAAGGTCGTCTCGATCGGCCCTTCGGAGATAGAGGCGCCGCCGAGGATCGGCATGGCGATCGACACGGATTTCATCGCGGGCATGGGCCGCGTGGACGACTCGTTCGTCATAATTCTGAACATCGATAAGGCCCTTTCGGTCAATGAACTGACGAGGGAAAAGGAGAGCGCGGCAATTGAAGCATAATGGAATACGCGAGCTGACGATCGATCGCGCGGCGGCTAGCCGGACGCAGCTGCTCGAGTTTCTCAAGAGCGGGAAGTCTCCCGCGATAGACCTTTCCGCGCTCGAGACGATCGATCTTTCCGGCATTCAGGAACTCGTCGCCTTGCTGCGCGAGGCGTCCGCGGCGAATCGCGAGACGCACCTGACCGGCACTCTCGGCGCCGAGGTGCAGCGCGCCGTCGTTCTTTCGGGACTTTGCGACCGCGAGTGCGCGTCTGCCGAGACGCTTGAGCGCGCGATACGGTCGCTGCTATGAGCGCAGGAAAAAAACGGGGGCATTATGTCTGACGCGAATAAATTCATCGAAACCTTTAAGGAAGAGGCGTTTGAGCTTCTCGGAACCCTCGAGGAAAAGCTTCTTGAGCTCGAGGAGCAGCCGGACGACAAAGAACTTCTTTCCGCCGTTTTTCGCGTCATGCACACGATCAAGGGCTCTGCCGCCATGTTCGGGCTCGATCGCATATCCTCCTTCAGCCACGAGGTTGAGTCGATCCTTTCGGCGCTCCGCGACGGCAAGCTGCAATTCTCTAAAGCACTGATCGGAAACACGCTTCTTGCGCGGGACTTGATCCTCGGCATGCTCGAAGACCCCGCGGCGAGCTCGGGGCCGATGACGGACGATCTCTTGGATTTTCTCGCGGAATTCAGGAAGGACGTTGGCTTCGCCGCGGCGCAGGACGCGGCGCCTGTTGCCTCGGCAACGCCGCAGGCCGCCTCGGCGGAAAAGAGCGCGAATGGTTCGGCTGGCGCTTCCGTGCCCGGCGTCCCGGCGGCGGGCGCTGGTCCAGACGCGGGCCCGGAGTCTGGTCTCGACCTCGGCTTAGCCCATAAAAATCGGGGAGCCGAGGAAACGTGGCATATCACCTTCAAGCCGGGAAAGGACCTTTTCCGTCGCGGAACGAACCCGCTCTCGATTATCGCCGAGCTTGAAAAACTCGGCGAATGCGTGCGTATCCCGCTTTTTGCCGACATACCTACCCTTTCGTCCCTCGATCCCGAGGACTGCCTTACCGGGTGGGAGATATTTCTTACGACGACGGCCTCGGAGAACGATATCCGGGACGTGTTCATCTTCGTAGTCGATAGCTCCGACATCAGGATCGAGTGCCTTTGCGAGATGTACGACGAGCGCGCCGCGAAGGGAAAGAAGCTTGGCGAGATCCTCGTCGAGCGGGGGACGATCAAGCGCGAAACCCTTGATCGGGTGCTTCAGCGGCAAAGGCGGATCGGGGAGATACTCATGGAAGAAAAACTGGTAACGCCCGCGGACCTAAAGATAGCGCTTGAGGAGCAGAAGCAGATCCAGAAAGCGCAAAAGAACAAGATCGCGGCGTCGGACATGAGCACGATCCGCGTGAAGTCCGAGAAGCTCGATCAGCTCATGTCCCTCGTCGGGGAGCTCGTGACCATTCACGCGCAGATCATGCAGGCCGCGAGCATGAACCATGGCAATGACGGGCTCGTGACGATCGTCGAGCAGTTCGGCCGGCTCACCGACGAGCTGCGCAGCAATACGATGAGCATCCGCATGATTCCCATCGGCACGACCTTCAGCAGCTTCAAGCGGCTCGTGCGCGACCTTTCCGCGGAGCTCGGCAAGAACGTCGAACTCGTTACCGAGGGCGGCGACACCGAACTCGACAAGACGGTCATCGAGAAGCTTAACGACCCGCTCATCCATATCATCCGGAACAGCCTCGATCACGGCATCGAGGTCCCGGACGTTCGGCGAGAGCGCGGCAAGGCCCCGACGGGAACGATAGCGCTTCGGGCGTCGCAGACGGGCGCCTCGGTGTACATCGTGATCGAGGACGACGGGAACGGGCTCGACGTCGAGAAGATACGGAACAAGGCTATCGCGAAGGGGCTTATCTCGGCGGAGGACACTCTGGCCGACGAGGACGTCTATCGCCTGATCTTCGCGCCGGGGTTCTCGACGAAGGACCAGGTATCGGCGCTCTCCGGCCGCGGGGTCGGCATGGACGTCGTGAACCGGCAGATGGAGCTCATTAACGGGACCGTTGAGATCGAGAGCAAGTCGCATGAGTTCATGCGGATAACGCTCAAGATCCCGCTCACCCTCGCGATCATTGACGGCCTTTTGGTGCGGATCGGCATCGATCATTTCGTCATCCCGCTTTCGGTCGTCGTCGGCTGCCTCGAGTACGATAGCCGCGAGCGGCGGAACGAAGGCAACATCGTGATCTTCCACGACCGGCAGCTTCCCTTCATCGACATGCGCGATTTCTTCGCCATCTCGGGCGATCGCCCCGCGATCGAGCAGATGGTCGTCGTTAATATCAAGGATCAGCACGTCGGGCTTCTCGTCGACCAGGTCGTCGGCGGAAACCAGACGGTCATTAAGCCGCTCGGCAAGGTATTCAAGCAAGCGGATGGCGTCTCGAGCGCGACGGTACTCGGCGACGGATCGGTGGCGCTCATCCTCGACGTCGAGCAAATCGTCGGCGCGAAGGAGAGCGCAGGCGTATGAACGACGATACCTTCGGCATCTTCAGCGAGTTCATCGAAGGCAACCTGGGGATCAAGATGCCGCCGGCGAAAAAGATCATGCTTGAGACGAGGCTCGGGAAGCGGCTTCGCGCCCTCAAGATTCCGACCTACGAGGAGTATTGCACGTACGTGTTCAGCCCTGAGGGATTCGAGCGCGAGGTGCAACAGCTCGTCGACGTGGTGACGACGAACGAAACCGATTTTTTCCGCGAGTCGCATCATTTCGACTATCTCGCCGGGACGGTGCTGCCCGAGCTCGTCGGGCGTCGCGGCATGAGCGAGATCAACCTATGGTCGGTCGCGGCGTCGACCGGGCAGGAAGCGTACACCCTCGCGATGGTGACGGAGTCCGCCATGCGAACGCTCAAGCCCTTTCGCTATCGGATACTCGGCACCGACATCTCGGAGAAGGTGCTCCAGATCGCGCATGCGGGAATCTATACCGATCACCAGGCGGGGAAGATACCGACGGGCTATAAGCAGCAGTTCTGCCTTAAAAGCCGCGACCCCGAGGAGAACACGATCAGGTTTAAGCCCGAGATCCGCGAGAAGATCATGTTCCGCAAGCTCAACCTCATGGACTCGTCCTACCCGATCAACAAGAAATACCAGGTCGTCTTTTGCCGCAACGTGTTCATATATTTCGACCGGGACACGCAGCGCGAGGTGCTCCACCGCATCCACGCGCATCTCGCCCCGGGCGGGTACCTTTTTATGGGGCACTCGGAAAATATCGGGGCGGTGGACTTGCCATTAAAAAGCGTGTCGTCGGCGGTTTATCGCGACACGCGCCAGGAGTGACGTAAAATGATTCAGGTAATGCTCGTGGACGATTCGGCGGTCGTGCGCCAGACGCTTTCAGAGGTCCTTTCCGGCGAAGACGACATCACCGTGATCGAGACGGCCTCCGACCCCTATGACGCCGCGGAGAAGCTGAAGCGGTGCGTCCCCGACGTGATGATTCTCGATATCGAGATGCCCAGGATGGACGGGCTCACCTTCCTCAAGAAGCTGATGAGCCAGCATCCCCTTCCCGTCATCATCTGCTCGAGCAAGGCGGAAGAAGGCTCGAGCAACGTCTTCCAGGCGATGCAGTTCGGCGCCGTCGACATCATCCTCAAGCCGAAGGTCGGCACCAAGCAGTTCATCGAGGAGTCGCGGGTCATGATCTCGGACGCGGTCCGCGCCGCGTATTTGGCGACGGTCAAGAAGATCACGCCTGCTGAGCGCATGGTCGCGCCGAAGCTCTCCGCGGACGTGATACTGCCGATGCCGACGCAGCACCTGCAGATCGAGACGACCGAGACCGTCGTCGTGGTCGGCGCTTCGACGGGCGGCACCGAGGCGCTTCGCGTTTTTCTCGAGCGGCTCCCCATCGATTGCCCGGGGATCGTCATCGTGCAGCACATGCCCGAGCATTTCACCGCGGCCTTCGCGTCCCGGCTCGACAGCATCTGCGACGTGACCATCAAGGAGGCCGAGGACAACGACACCGTGCTTCGCGGCCGAGTGCTCATCGCCCCGGGGAACAAGCATCTCCTCCTCAAGCGCGCGGGCGCGCGGTATTTCGTCGAGGTAAAGAACGGCCCGCTCGTCTCGCGGCACCGACCGTCGGTCGACGTCCTTTTCCGCTCGACCGCTCGCTACGCGGGCAAGAACGCGATCGGCGTCATCATGACCGGCATGGGCGACGACGGGGCCCACGGCATGCTCGAAATGAAGAAGTCGGGCTCGTATAATATCGCCCAGGACGAGGAATCCTGCGTCGTTTTCGGCATGCCGAAGGAGGCGATCAAGATGGGCGCCGTGGACAAGGTCGCCCCGCTCGACCAAATCGCCGACCTCGTCATTAAATTGGGGAAGGCGCGGTGACGGATTTCCTTGCGTTTACCCGTGGTTATAATACTATAATAGTGTAGGACATAATGCCCGCGAAGGCGGGAGGGAGTTGGTAAATGGGTGCATCTATTCTTATCGTGGACGATTCGGTTTCTATCAGGCAGAGCGTCCGTTTTATCCTTGAGCAAAGCGGTTATACGGTTTTCGAGGCTGCCGACGGGCTTGAGGGGCTCAAGCGGCTTTCGGAGCAGAAGATACAGCTCGTGATTTCCGACGTCAACATGCCGAACATGGACGGCCTGACGATGGTCAAGAAGATTCGCGAGACCGAGGGGATCAAGTTCGTGCCCATCCTGGTGCTCACGACCGAGTCCCAGGGATCGGTCGTCGAGGAAGGCAAGAAGGCGGGGGCGACTGGCTGGATCGTGAAGCCGTTCAATAACGAAAAGCTTATCGAGACCATCAAAAAAGTCCTCCCTTGAGATTCAACGCGCAGCTTTCCCGGCCGGAACAGTATATCGGGCCGGGAGGCTTTTACTCCTCGCGCGACGACATCGTGATCTCCACCCTCTTGGGCTCCTGCATCTCGGTCGCGCTCTACGACCGCGCCCTCCCCGTCGGCGGGCTCAATCATTTTATGCTGCCCGAATCGCGGATGGAAGAAAGCACGCTCGGGGCGGAAAGCGCCAAGTTCGGCGTCAACGCGATGGAGCTCCTGATCAACGACATCCTCAAAAAGGGCGGCGAGAAGAAACGGCTCCGCGCGAAGGTGTTCGGCGGCAGCACGGTCATCGCGCTCAAGGCCGAGGCGATAATCAACGTGCCCAAGATGAACATCGAATTCGCCTTCGGCTTTCTCGACGTCGAGCGCATCCCGGTCGATTCCTATAGCGTCGGCGGCGCGCTCGCGCGGAAGATCTATTTCTTTCCGCATGACGCCCGCGTGCTGATGCGTTTTTCGGGCTCGGGCTCCGGCATCGCGCATCGGGAGACCATATACTCGAATCGCCTGCTCGAGCAGGAACGCAACGAGGGTCGCCCCATTCTTTTTTAAAAGATTTTCGTGGAAAATATCGTAAAATCGCGGTAGATTATAGGTAATTCCATTTTCATGAGGAGGGTTCGATTATGCCAAAAGGTAAGGACAAAGGAAAAGCCGAAGAAAAGAAGAAACCCCAGCATACCTTGAAGGAGAAGCGGAAGGAGAAACAGGAAAAACGCGCCTCCAAGAGCGAATAACCATCTGACCTTTAGGCCTTGCAAGCCGTATCGGTTCTTTATTATGATACGGCCTGCGAGGGTTTACTTATGAACGCAATCATCACGGTGGTCGGTTCCGACCAGGTTGGCATCATCGCCAACGTATCCACCTTCCTTTCACAACACGGCATCAACATCGTCGACATATCGCAGACCATCCTTTCGGGCAACTTCGTCATGATGATGATGGTCGATCTCTCCAAGAGCGACATTTCCATCAAGGATACCAAGGAACACCTTACCGCGCTCGGCGGCAAGCTTGGCGTCAGTATCAGCATGATGCATGAGCAGGTTTTTTCCGCCATGCACCGCATCTAGCGCCCGCAGGGCAAACCCAGGAAGATACCAACTATGCTTTTTTCCCCACGCGAAATTCAGGAAACCGTCGATATGTTCATGCGCCACAAACTTGACGTGCGCGCGATCACCATGGGCGTTTCGCTCAGGGATTGCGCGAGCCCCTCGGGCGAGGAATCAAGGCGGCGCGTTCGCGAAAAACTTCTCCGGACGGCGGGCCGGCTCGTGAGCGTGGGCCGCGACATCGAGGCCGAGTTCGGCGTGCCGATCATCAACAAGCGCATATCCGTCACCCCCATCTCGCTCGTCGCCGAGCCGAGCGACGAGACCGACTTCACGCCGTGGGCGAAGACACTCGACGAGGTCGCCAATGAGCTCGAGGTTGATTTCGTCGGCGGCTTTTCGGCGCTCGTGCAAAAGGGCATGACCTCGGGTGACCTCAGGCTCATCGAGTCCATTCCGCGCGCGCTCGCCGAGACCGGCCGCGTGTGCTCGTCGATCAACCTCGGGACCACGAAGAACGGCATCAACATGGACGCCGTCAAGCGGATGGGCGCCATCATCAAGGCCGCCGCGGACGCGACCGCGGACCGGGACGGGCTTGGCTGCGCGAAGCTCGTCGTGTTCTGCAACGCGCCCGAGGATAACCCCTTCATGGCCGGCGCCTTTCACGGCGTGGGCGAGGGCGAGGCCGTCCTCTCGGTCGGGGTCTCGGGCCCCGGCGTCGTGAAGGCCGCGTGCGAGCAGTATCGCGGCGCCCCTCTCGACGTGCTCGCCGACGGCATAAAGAAAACCGCGTTTAAGATTACCCGCATGGGCCAGCTCGTCGGGCAGGAAGCCGCGCGCAGGCTCGACGTCCCGTTCGGCATCCTCGACCTCTCGCTCGCCCCGACGCCCGCCGTGGGCGACTCGGTCGCGCGCATCCTCGAGGAGATGGGCCTCGAGTCAGCCGGCGCGCCGGGCACGACCGCCGCGCTCGCGATGCTCACCGACATGGTCAAGAAAGGCGGCGTCATGGCGTCGACGAACGTCGGTGGTCTCTCGGGCGCCTTTATCCCGGTCTCGGAGGACGAGGGCATGGTCGCCGCCGTCCGCGCGGGTTCCATCAACCTCGAGAAGCTCGAGGCGATGACCTGCGTCTGCTCGGTCGGTCTCGACATGATCGCCATTCCCGGCGACGTCTCGGCCGAGACGATCTCCGGCATCATCGCCGACGAGATGGCGATCGGCATGGTAAACAACAAGACGACCGCCGTGCGCCTCATCCCGGTGCCGGGGAAGAAGGCCGGGGAATGGGCCGAGTTCGGCGGGCTCTTGGGCGGCGCGCCGATCCTGCCGGTGAATCGGTTCTCCTGCGCGGATTTCATCAACCGGGGAGGCAGAATTCCCGCGCCGATCCATAGCTTCAGGAATTAGGCGCCCCTCAGGCTCGCCTGATCGGCAGTTGAAAAAGTGGCGTAAAAGGGTCATAGTGATATCCATGAAACGAAGTATTCTCGCCGTTATCTGCCTCGCGCTCACCGCGTTTTCGCTTATCGCCGAGGACAAACCCGACGCGCTGAAGCTCTACCGAAACGGGCGCGATCTTGAGAGCGCCGGAAGGGTCGCGGACGCCAAGGCCGCGTATGGCCAGGCCATCGAGGTGTGCAAGCAAGAGCTCACCGACAACCCGAAGAACATCGAGTCCTATACGATCTATGGTTGGGCGCTTGTCCGCACCGCGCGCTACCAGGAAGCGGTCACGGTTTGCACCGACGCGCTGAAAATAAACCAGGACGTCCGGATCATCGAAACCCTCGGCGAGGCGAATTTTTACCTTTCAAACTATCGCGATTCCCTGAAGTATATGCAGGCCTATATCGACGCGGCCCCCCGCGGCGAGCGAATCAGCACGGCGTTTTTCTTCTCCGGGGAGATCTATCGCCTTTCGAAGCAGCCAAACCACGCCGAGATCGCCTATTCCGCCGCGGTATACCTTGAGCCCTCGATTTCCCTGTGGTGGTATCGCCTCGGCGGCGCGCGGGAGGGCCTCGGAGACAAGAAGGGAGCCCAAGACGCCTATCAGCGCGCGATCAAGCTCAGGCCCGATTATAAAGAAGCGAGCGACGGCCTCAGCCGCGTCCGGACATAACCTCGTCGAGGCTCGCGATGAGGTTTCGCGGGTCGATCCGCTTCCGCTCCGCGGTTAGCGCACCGACGATCCCGAAGGCCTCGGCGACGAGAACCCCCGCCCTGCCGGGTAGCTTGAAGCCTCCCTTGAGCATCCAGCGCGAAACGAAAAGCATGCCCTCCACCGCGAGGGCTTTTTTTATGCCCGCGAGGAGCGCTCCCTCGGTGACGGCGAAGCCAAGCGGGGTCGCGAGAACCTTCCCGAACGGGACGAGGAGATTAAAGAGGACGATGCTCGCGCTCATGACGAGGGCCGGGATCGGCCTGATGCGCGAACGGTCCGCGAGGACGAGGATAACCGCGAAGGCGGCGATGCCCGCCTGAAGCGCGAGGTTACGCGCGAACATGAGCGCGAGGATGAGCGCGGTTCCCGCGACGAACCGGAAGGCGACGTTGCCCAAAAGCTCCGTTCCCCTGCGGGGTCCTGCCGTCGCGGTCCCGGCGGTCGCATCGCCGGGCACCAGGAAAAATCCGCGCAGGGCCTCGAGCTTTCCTTCCTTCACGTTTCGGTACCACGAGGAGCGCGCGGCATAACGGTTCGCGAAAAGCCCGAGGATCGCCCCGGTGATCACGCCGACGGCGCAAAAGGGCGGCGCGACGTACCAGGCGCTTTCCCCGAAGATAAACCAGCGCGCGAGCGCGAGTTGGCTCGCGTTCGAGGCAAACGCGCCGGCGACGCTGATCCCGACGAAGGACGCGCCGCGCGGAAAGGCTTTTTTGAGGGCGAGCATGACGAGCGCGGAGGAAACGGTTCCGACCGCGGAGAAGGCGAAAACGTACGAAAAGAGAGTGCCGCCGATCAGCCCCTGACCGAGGATCTTGATCAGGATCAGCGCGCAGAACTGCCTAAAGGGGAGGATGCCGATCGCGAGCATGACCGGAAGGTTCGCGAGCCCGAGCCTGAGGAAGGGGAGCGGCTTCGGGATCAGGTACTCAATCGTCGAGAGGAAGAAGCAAAGCGCGGCGAACCAGGCGGTGACGGTATCCTTGTTTCCGGTCTTCACGGGACCCCTCCCTTCGCTCAAAGGCTAAAAAAAACCGGCCCGGGGGCCGGTTTATTCTCCCGATAGCGGGATCAGTGGTGATGGCCGCAGCCACAGTCGCCCGAGCCGCACTCGTCATCGTCGCAATCGCAGTCGTCTCCGCACCCGCAGCCGCACTCGGATTTGAGGCCGTTCGCCTTCTCTTCCTCGGTCGCGTCGCGGACGGAAATGACCTTAA
>Ga0116171_10005969_pt1 | contig 10611 bp, 10 predicted proteins | sample AD_JPNHW2_MetaG_FD_89798 | JGI IMG/M metagenome (GOLD analysis project Ga0116171, IMG submission 89798) | Active sludge microbial communities of municipal wastewater-treating anaerobic digesters from Japan - AD_JPNHW2_MetaG | ecosystem: Engineered > Bioreactor > Anaerobic > Digestate | place...
ATCCCCGCCCCGATATTCTCCGCTTCCGTGGGTGCCTGCCCGGTATGGCCCATATGGACCCCGTCGAGGTATGCATACAAGTCGATTGCGAGCCGGTCCGCGAGCGCTGCCGAGAGAAACTGGAGGCCATGCCATACTGATCGGTGCATATACGGGGACTCGCACTGGAGCCAGCCGACCGTTCCCGGTTGGGGTGGTTTTGTCTGCCGTACCAGAGCGACCACATCGTGCCAGAAGGAGGGCTGGCCGTCAGGGCCGAGACTGTTGGTCGTGATCACCTGGTCAGGGAACTTCATCTTCAGATGCCCGGCCAGGATCCCACGGAGATCCAGTTCCTGACGGTCGCAGATGAGCCTGACCGTGGACAGGGAAAGGATAATGGACCAGACCTGCTGTGTCTCCGGATCATCGAGACTATAGAGGGCATCACCCGTTACGAGGAATGTAAAGACCGGATTGTCGCCTTTTGGCTGGTGCATCAGGGTCTCGGGATAGAGCTGGACGAAGAAGAACTTGAGGCACTCTTCGATCCACGAGAGGCGCTCCAGCGTAACGGGAGTTGAGAGGAGAAAGATATTCGCAGTCATGGCATCCCGGTAACCCGTAGTAGTGGTTCTCTTCCCTCATGGCCGGTGTTTTTTTTAAAACTTCTGGCACAGGGAACCATCTCCTGTACAAGGTAATTTCCAGTGCAGGGTTGTTGAGAGTAGTGATAAATTCACCGGGTGGGATTAAAGCCTTTACTGAATTGTCTGCAGGCCCCCATGAGATGTTTTCATGCCATTACCTTACCGCGTGATCCATAAGAGGTATACCCGATAAGGACGCAATCAGAGTACGAATAACCATGAACAACGGGAAAACTGCGCAGACGTTTAAGGACTCCGTAATCGTAAGTGAAATCACATGCCCGCAGGCATTCGTGGCAGTAAAAAAGGTACCGGCATTCCCTGCGGAACCCCACGGGTACTGCACGTTGCACGCGATCCGGATCTGCAGGTGTCAGCCGGGTTGTTTCGGATGAAACGGTTCTTAAGCGTCGTTGGCGTGGCGGACGCTGTCAGGGAATCGGAAAAAATAGCCCCGGCCACACTGACGGAGACAGTTCCGGTAGAGCAGTCTGCAGGCCGGGTGCTGGCCGCCGATATTGTTGCGGATACCGACATCCCCGGCTTCAACCGTTCGGTGGTGGACGGGTACGCAGTCCGCTCTGCCGATACAGCCGGGGCAGGTACGGCGCTTCCCGCCCTGCTCCAGTGCGTAGGACGGGTGGCGATGGGAGCGAGCGACAGGAATCTGTTCATCCGGGACAGCAAGTGCGCTTACATACCCACCGGGGGAGTCCTCCCGGAAGGTGCCGATGCGGCCGTGATGGTGGAGTATACCGAGGAAGCCGGCGATATTATCCTTATTAAAAAACCCGTTTCCCCCGGTGAAAATGTCCTGCTGCGTGACGAGGATTATAAGAAAGGCGGGATTGTTTTACGGCAGGGCCGTCGGATCACCCCGCAGGATGCCGGGGTGCTCGCAGCATGCGGCTGTGCCATGGTCACCGTTGCAAAAAACCCCGTGGTCGGGATCATCTCGACCGGCAACGAGCTGGTGCCGGTCACCGCGGTACCCGGGCCCGGGCAGGTCCGGGATGCCAATGCATCGATGCTCGCAGCGTGGTTGTCGGAGTACGGGTGCATACCAAAGTTCTATGGGATAGTGAAGGATGAACGCAGAGCCTTCGAAACAATCATCTCCAGAGCACTTTCGGATTGTGACGTGGTGCTCCTCTCGGGCGGCAGTTCCAAGGACGACCGGGACATGACCGCGGGGGTGATTGCGGACAGGGGCGAAGTTCTCATCCACGGGATCGCGATTGCGCCGGGCAAGCCTACGATCATCGGGAGGATTGAGGGGAAGCCAGTCTTCGGCCTGCCCGGTCATCCGGCTTCGGCATTTGTCGTCCTCATCGCGATCGTCCGCCCGCTTATCGACAGGATGCTGGGTCTGGAGAAGCCCCTGATCCGGACGGCGAAGGCACGTCTGGCGGAGAACATCCCGTCCCAGCGGGGGCGGGAGGAATATGTCCGCGTCCGGGTGGAGAACGGGAAGGCCATCCCGCAATTTGGCAAATCCGGGCTTCTCAACACACTTGTTTCGAGTGACGGGCTCGTCTGCATCCCGGCAGGGTACGAGGGGCTTGAGAAAGACAGCGACGTCGAGGTGATCCTGTGGTAACGCGATACCTGAACGTGATGCCGCTTGATGATGTACTTGCGCTCCTCTCGCGCGAGTTTACGTGCACCCCTTCGACTGAGACCGTTCCGCTCGAAGCAACATCCGGCCGGATCACGGCCCGTCCCGTCTTTGGTACCTATTCTGTGCCGGAGATCCATCTTGCAGCAATGGACGGCATCGCGGCGGTGAGTGCTGATACGAACAGTGCATCCGAGCAGCACCCGGTCACGCTCGGCCGGGCTGCCCGGGTGAATACCGGCAATGTGGTCCCGCCCGGCTACGATACGGTGATCATGATCGAGGACGTCTGGGAAGCGGACGGGAAGTACACGATCCGGAAATCAGCGGGCCCGTGGCAGCATGTCCGCCCGGCAGGAGAAGACCTTGCCGAGTCCGAGATGGTGATGCCCACCGCCCACCGGATACGGTCGCATGAGATCGGAGCCCTTGCAACCTATGGTATCACGCACCCGGAGGTTATTGCGGTGAGGATTGGGCTCATCCCCACGGGGAGCGAGCTGATCCCTGTCGGCATCCGCCCTCTGCCGGGGCAGGTCGTGGAGAGCAACACGGTGATGGCAAAGGCCATACTCGGGGAAGCCGGGGCAACCTGCATCCGGTACCCCTTTGTTGAAGACCGGCCGGAGATGATTCGCGATGCCGTTGTTCGTGCAGTCAGGGAGAATGATATCGTCATCGTCTCTGCCGGGTCGTCCGCCGGGACCAAGGACTACACCGCGGAGGTAATCGCCGAACTCGGCGAAGTTCTCGTCCACGGGGTTGCCATCAAGCCCGGCAAACCCGTTATCGTTGGCAGGATCAACCAAAAGCCGGTCTTCGGCCTGCCCGGCTACCCCCTGTCAGCGCTGACCGTTCTCCGGGAGATTATCCTGCCGTTCCTCCGGAACTACGGCCTGGTTGTCCCGGAGCCGCAGGTCATCCGTGCAAGTATCACGTCCGCCACCCCCAAGGAGATCGGCTCGGACGAGTTCGTCCTCTGCACGCTCGGGAAGGTCGGGAACCGCTGGACGGTCTCCCCGCAGTCCAAGGGAGCCGGCGTCCAGATGAGCGCTGTGCGGGCCAACGCCTATATCCGGATCCCGCGGGCATCGGAAGGATTCGACGCGGGTGCCGAAGTGGATACCCGTCTGACGGTAACCGCTGCCGAAGCAGCAGAGGCGCTCCTTGTCACCGGCAGTCACGACCCGGTCGTTGATTTCCTTGCCGACATTATCCGCTCGCAGGGAGTTACACTTCTCTCCACGCATGTTGGCAGCATGGGGGGTATCCTTGCCCTGAAAAAGGATGAGTGCCACGCAGCACCAACCCACCTTCTCGCCGAAGACGGGAGTTACAATACCGCCTACCTCCGGAAATATCTACCGGATGCAGAAGTCGACCTTCTCTGTGTAGCCGGACGGCAGCAGGGAATCGTTTCGCGTGACGGTGTCGGTTTTTCAGACCTCCCGGGCCGGTTGTTTATCAACCGGCAGAAAGGCTCCGGAACCCGGATGCTCCTCGATTACGAACTGAAGAGAGCCGAAATCGCTCCCTCCGCAATCCCTGGTTATGAACGGGAAGTGTCCACCCATATCGCGGTAGCCCTTGCAGTGAAGAGCGGAGAGGCAGATGCAGGGATGTGTGTATTCAGCGCCGCAAAAGCGCTTGGCCTCCCGTTTGTCCCGGTCGCGCAGGAGCGGTACGAGCTCGCGTTCCGGAAGAAGTATGCAGAGGATCCGCGGCTGGCTGTCCTGATAGCGGCCATCCGATCGCCCGGGTTTAAAAAGATCTTGGTTGATCTGGGTGGTTACGATACAAAAGAGACCGGCCACATCCGGCAGGGAAGCCTTTGATACCAGATTACCGGTTTATTATCCCGGACAGAAAATCCTGCTCAATACGTTTTTTATTTCTGAAGCGTACGGGTTATGTTTTCACCCCATTTTTTAAAACCAGTTAACATTTTCATTACTCTTATGCATTGGTTAACCGGCACTACCGCAATTTCTTCTGGAAAAATATGCAACATTGGAGGTTGTTTCCCGTTATAGGTAAACAACATGTAAATTAAAAAAAAAATTGTCAACCTGATTTAATGAAATTGTTTATTTGCACATTTGGAAACATTTAACTTCCTTGCAGAGAAACCATAGAAATTACGACGACAAGTGTGTGATACGCATGGCGTTTTCTGTACATATTAACATGGAGCAATGCACCGGTTGTGGCAACTGCGTCATTGCATGTCCGGTGGATGCACTCGAGCTGTATACCTTCGAACCGGCGACAAAGGAAAAGATCTACGCGGTAAAGAACGGGAAATCCGTTCACCTTGATGTCAAAGCCGAACTCTGTGCCGGCTGTGGCGTCTGTGTCAAGGCCTGCCCGTACGATGTAATCCGCCTCTCGGGAAGAGGAGAAATGGTCTCAAGCCAGGTCTGAAGCGAGGAAGAACATGGCAAACGAAATTACCGTTAACCTGATATCAGGCCGGACCATCCAGCAGGGTGTTGCGATTGAGAGCGGCAAGGAGAAGCCCTCATACCGTACAGCCTGCGGGATCATCGAGATGGACCCTGCTGACTTAAAAGCACTCGGCGCGTGGAGGAACACCAACGTGAAGGTCACAAGCGCGTACGGCAGCGTCGTCGTCAAAGCTGTCGAAGCCACGCAGGGCCCTCACCCGGGTGTTGCCTTCATTCCCATGGGGCCGTGGGCGAACTCGGTTGTCAGCGACAATACCTACTCGACCGGCATGCCGACCTTCAAGGGTACCCCGGTCAAGGTTGAAGTGGCAATCAACGAACCTGTCCTTCTTGGTGTTGAACTGGTCCAGAAACAATGCGGGGTGAAAGTAGGATGACCAAGACTATTACTGATGTAATCTGCCCGTTCTGCGGAACCCTCTGCGATGATGTTGAAGTCGTTGTCTCCGATGACGGCAAGAAGCTCCTCGAAGTTGCAAATGCCTGTGTCATCGGCACCGAGAAGTTCCTCCACTCCCAGTCAGCTGACCGGGTGACAAAGCCCCGGCTCCGCCAGGAAGACGGCAGCTGGAAGACCATCAGTTACGATGAGGCAGCGGACTACACTGCAAAGCTGCTCGCGAAGGCCAAGAAGCCCCTGATGTATGGCTGGTCCTCGACCAACTGTGAGGCCCAGAGCGTGGGTAACGAGATCGCGGAGGTCGCAAAGGCCTGCTGTGACAACACAGCAGCCGTCTGCCACGGCACCACCCTGATTGCCGTGCAGGATATCGGCCTTCCGACCTGCACGCTCGGGGAGGTCAAGAACCGTGCAGACCGCGTTATCTTCTGGGGATGCAACCCGGCACACGCCCACCCCCGGCACATGTCCCGGTACTCCATCTTCCCCCGCGGGTTCTTTACCGGCAAGGGACAGATGAGCCGCAAGCTCGTGGTCGTTGACCCGCGCTGTACCGACACCGCCAAGATGGCCGACATTCACCTGCAGATCGAACAGGGGCGCGACTACGAACTCCTCAATGCCCTGCGTGTTGCCCTCAAGGGCGAGTGGCTCCCTGACACCGTTGCCGGAATCCCGGCCGAAAAAATCCGCGAGGCTGCTGATATCCTGAAGAGCGGCCGGTTCGGGATCATCTTCTTCGGCATGGGTGTCACCCAGTCCCTGTCCAAGAACCATAACATTGACGAGGCCATTGCCCTGACCAAAGACCTCAACGAGTACACGAAATATTCAATCATGCCGATGCGGGGCCACTACAACGTCACCGGCTCCGGAGAAGTCTTTGCCTGGCAGTTCGGGTTCCCGTACTCGGTCGACCTCACCCGCGGCTTTGCCCGCTACAACCCGGGCGACTCGAGCTCCATCGACCTCCTCTGCCGCGGCGAAGTCGATGCAGTGTTCACCATAGGCAGCGACCCCGGTGCACACTTCCCGATCAGCGCTGTCAAGGCCATCGCAAAGGTCGACTCGGTCTGCATCGACCCGCACATTACCCCGACTTCGGGCGTCTCCAAGCTCCACGTCCCCGTTGCCTTCAACGGTGTTGAGACCGGCGGTAACTGCTACCGCATGGACAATGTCCCGATCGACTGCCGCAAAGTCGTTGATCCCCCGGAGGGCATGATGACGGACCTGGATTTCCTCACCATGGTCTGTAACCGGCTGAAGAAACTCAAGGGGGTTGCATAACATGTCAGAACTGATCATCAAGAACGGATATGTCTTTGACCCGGTGCAGGGCATCAAGGGCGACAAGAAGGATATCTGCATCAAGGACGGGAAGATTGTCGATAAGGTCGGCTCATCCGCAAAAGTTATCGATGCCAAGGACAAGACCGTCATGGCAGGTGCCGTGGAGATCCACGCCCATGTTGCCGGCCCCAAGGTCAACCTCGGCCGCATCTACCGGCCCGAGGACAAGCTCTTCAGCTGTACGCCCACAAAGGGGATGGAACGGATGGGCGGCGGCGCCTCGATCCCGACCACCTTCAAGACCGGGTACGAGTATGCCAAGATGGGATTTGCCGTTGCCATGGAAGCTGCCATGCCCCCGCTCTTCTCCCGCCACGTGCACGAGGAGATCCGCGACACACCCATCATTGACGAGGGTGCATTCCCGGTCTTCGGCAACAACTGGTTCGTCCTCGAGTACCTCAAGAACCAGGAGATCGAGAACACCGCAGCGTACTGCGCCTGGCTCCTCAAGGTCACCAAGGGATACGCTATCAAGGTGGTCAACCCGGGTGGCACCGAGGCATGGGGCTGGGGACTGAATTGTCTCACCGTCAACGACCCCGTCCCGTACTTTGACATCACCCCTGCCGAGATCGTCAAGGGACTCATCGAGGCAAACGAGTATCTCGGCCTCCCGCACTCGATGCACATCCACCCGAACAACCTCGGGAATCCCGGGTGCTACGAGACAACTCTTGACACCATGAAGATTGCCCAGGGCATCAAGCCGAAGAACAAGTTCGGCCGCGAGCAGGTCCTGCACCTGACCCACACCCAGTTCCACTCCTATGGCGGAACCAACTGGGGCGACTTCGAGTCCAAGGCAAAGGAGATCACGGACTTCGTCAACAAGAACAAGAACATCACCATCGACACCGGTAACGTCACCCTTGACGAGACCACCACGATGACCGCCGACGGCCCGTTCGAGCACCACCTCACCGGCCTCAACCACCTCAAGTGGGCGAACTGCGATGTCGAGCTGGAAACAGCTGCCGGTGTCGTGCCGTACATCTACAGCCCGTCGATCTCGGTCTGTGCCATCCAGTGGGCAATCGGTCTTGAGATCGCCCTCATGATGAAAGACCCGATGCGCTGCTACATCACCACCGACCACCCGAACGCCGGCCCATTCACCCGGTATCCCCGCGTGTACAAGTGGCTGATGTCCGAGAAGGCACGCAAGGCGCAGATCGATTCCTTCAAGCACAAGGACAAGGTGCTGTCCCAGACCGTCATCGGCACCCTCGACCGCGAGATCTCGCTCTACGAGCTTGCCCAGATGACCCGCGCCGGCCCGGCCAAGTCGCTCGGCCTTGCCGCTATGTGCGGAGGCTTAAAGCCAGGCATGGACGCCGATGTTGCCATCTACAACATCAATCCCGACAAGCCGGTAGCAAACCCGGACGACATCGAGAAGGCATTCAGCCGCTGCGCGGCGTTCATCAAGAGTGGCGTGCAGGTTGTCAGCAACGGCGAGATCGTGAACAACGGCAACAAGCGTACGCTCTGGGTCAATGTCAAGGCAAAGGAAAACCCGCAGGTCATGCGCGACATCAACGAGAAGTTTGTCAAGTACTACAGCATGACACAGGCTAATTACGAAGCGCTCGGGCATCACTTTGTCCCGAACCCGTATGCCATTGAGGTGGATGCGACCAACTGAGGTGGAAAAAAATGGAAACCGTTACCATCACCATGAAGAACGCGCCTGCACTGTATCTTGAGGCAGACACCATCTCCCCCGATGCATTTGCCGGAAAAAGCGCGACCCAGATCGCAGAACTCCCCGTGTTTGAGGGCAACAGTCCCTCAACCCTCGGGAAGTATTTCGAGATCAGCGGCAGTGCAGGAGCAACCGCTGCTGACACGAAGATTGTTGTCAGGGGCGATGTGAAGAAGGTCAAGTACATCGGCTTCAAGATGACTGCCGGGGAAGTCGTCATCGAAGGTTCCACCGATCAGTATGTCGGAGCCTGGATGAAAGGCGGCAAACTTACTGCAAAGGGCGATGTCGGTGCCTTCGCGGCAACTGCTATGAAAGGCGGCGAGCTGATCATCGAAGGCAATGCCGGCAACTATCTTGGCGCTGCCTACCGCGGCGACTGGCGAGGGATGTCAGGCGGCAAGATCCTCGTCAAGGGCAATGCCGGTTCGGATATCGGCATGTATATGCTCGGTGGCGAGATTGTCGTTAACGGGAATACTGATGTCCACGTCATGACCCATGCAGAAGGGGGTAAGACGATTATCAAGGGCAATGCAGCGAGCAAGATCGGCGGCCAGATGGTCGAGGGCACCATATTCGTCTTCGGTTCCATCGATGTCATGATGCCCGGTTTCAAGCCAGACGGGGAAGTCGAACTCGAAGTCGACGGCACCAAGGCAAAGTTCGCGCGCTTCATTGGCGATATGGGTGAGCGCCACAAGAAGAAGAAAGGCATTATCGTGTACGGCAATCTGTACAAGAAGATCTGACCTTTCCTTATATTTTTCCTCTTAAACTCCACTGTCCGATGCCCGGTCCTGTGAATAATGGGGAAACCGGTTTTTTGTTCCGGTTATTTTCTTATCGCAGGGTTCTTATAACGGTGAATGTTCCCGTATTCGAAGAATTCTGATGGTTTTGGTAAAAAACCCGCGGTCAGTCGAAGAATGTTGTTCTTCTTCTGTTTCGGATCTTGCGATTCTCGACACTCTCCTTCCTTAAACCCGATGCCTTTCAACAGGTGTGCGTCTCTCCAAATTTCCTCTGCAATGTTGCCGGGGGAGGTACTGGCAGGCGGCTTCCCCGTTAAAAACAGGTATGGTGTACAGAAGAGTCCCCCGGAAATTGCCGGGAGGCATGTGCCCCCCTGTTTTCTGGAAGTAAAAACAGGTGACTATTACCAGGGAGGTACCTGCAAGGGCGTCCCGGGTCAGTACCGGTCAGTAGTTCTCGAGCCCGGTTGGCGGTGCAGCATATTCCGCACGGGATTCACCCCCGGTCAGCCCGGGGGCACGGGCTGTCAGCGGATCGATAAGCATCTCAATGGTACCCTTAGGGGAAGTGACCGAGCTGGTGCTTATGAGCGTACCGTTCCTGTAGATCGCGACTGCGAGCAGGGCACCGGAATTATCCAGTTTCTGGACCGAAACCTGCACGGTACGGTTGCTCCCGCTGATTTTGTAATAATTGTTCCCGGATCCGGAGAACGGCTGCATGAATCCCGTGTTGCCGACCCTGCCGGTATAATTTGACGTGGAGTTCACCCCAACCCAGACTCCTTCCAGAGGAACAGAAAGCGGGAGGGACAATCCTATGGCTGTAATTTGGGGAGTACCCATGGATTCCGGAGTTGGTTGCACAGTCACAGGAGAAGAAGTGGTGACCGGAACAATTCCCGGAGTGGATGGTATGGACGGGCCGGCAGGCGACTCGGGTTCCAGGGGAACCAGCAGCACAGCCACAGCTGCGATAACCGCAAGAGCAATGAGCAGCACGGCAGCGTATACAAGTGTTGTTCTGAGCGGGCGGATCCCTTGTGACGGGGGGATCGGATGTCTGTCCGGGGGTGCTTCGGCAGGTACGGGTTCCGGCCGGGATACCACACCCGTAATCGGATGCCTGACAGGTTCCTCCATCACCTTCTCAGGGATGGTATCTGATGTTGCGGTATCGGCTTGTTCTGTTGTGACAGGTTCCCCGGTACCGGTTTGCAGTGCGCTGAGGATCTCCGCCATTCCCCGGGATCCTTCGGCAGCAGCGGGTAAAACGGCTGCTGGCGGTTCCCTGCCTGTCTCGGCAACGGGAACAACCGGTGTAATGGCAGGTTCCGTGAGGGGGGGAGGAAGGGGTTCCGGTTTTTCCGTAAGCGCAAGGGACGGGTCCGGAGTCGCGGTGGCGTGATCCCATGGTCCGGAATCCACCTGCGGTGCCGGTTCCTGTTCGGCAGGTGAAACGGCTGCTGGCGGTTCCCTGCCTGTCTCGACACCGGGAGCCGGTGTAATGGCAGGTTCCGTGAGGGGGGGAGGAAGGGGTTCCGGTTTTTCCGTAAGTACGAGGGACGGGTCCGGAGTCGCGGTGGCGTGATCCCATGGTCCGGTCTCCTCCTGCGGTGCCGGTTCCTGTTCGGCAGGTGAAACGGCTGCTGGCGGTTCCCTACCTGTCTCGACACCGGG
>Ga0116171_10005974_pt1 | contig 10608 bp, 6 predicted proteins | sample AD_JPNHW2_MetaG_FD_89798 | JGI IMG/M metagenome (GOLD analysis project Ga0116171, IMG submission 89798) | Active sludge microbial communities of municipal wastewater-treating anaerobic digesters from Japan - AD_JPNHW2_MetaG | ecosystem: Engineered > Bioreactor > Anaerobic > Digestate | place...
CGAGACCGGCGCCTCGGCAAGCTGGTGGCCGCCTCTCGATCGCGCCATGCGCAGCTCGGCCTTGCCGTCCGGTGTGAACAGCAGCACGAATGCCCGGTCGGCCGTCAACTGCTCGAACACGGCCTCCATGACCTTGTCGAGCACCGGCTCCAGCTCCTCCACCTCGAGCAGGGTGCGCGCCACCTGCGCCAGCGCCTCGAGCACACGCTCGCGGGCCGTGACGGCAGTGGTGTGCCGGCGCACCGGCTCGCGCTCGAGGCGGAAGTCCTCGCGGAACTCCTCGATCGAGCGCAGGAACGTCGAGGAGCTGACCGACACGTTCTGGAGCGATTCGGTGCGGTGGAAGAAGATCGTGAAGTTGCCCACCAGGAGCTGGTCGCCATCGGCGAGCAGCGCCTCGCTCACGTAGGCGCCGTTGACCTTGACGCCGTTCGTGGACCCGAGGTCCATGACCCACCAGGCATCACCCCGCGGCTCCACCTTGGCATGGTGGCGGGAGACCGAGAAGTCCTTGAGGACCAACTGATTGTCCGAGGCGCGTCCAATTCCGACCGGGGTCGTTTCGAGCCGGACCTTGTGGGTGGTGTCGCCCTCGACCCAGCGCAGCTCTGCCATGCCGCCATTGTACTCGCGCCGTCCCCGCAGGCCCCAGCCAGGCCTCGGGCCTCAGGAGCTCAAGCCATGCGTGGGCGGTCGGGCGAGCCGAGGCCCGAGGCCGGGAACTGAGTGAGCGGAGAACCTGGGGTCTGGGTGGGGCGGAGGAGGAAAAAAAGAGCCCCGGTCCGAAGACCGGGGCCCGGAGTGAAGCGGTCTGAAGGGTTAGAAGCGGACGCCCAGGGACACCGTGAAGGTACGCGGAGCCTGGTAGTCGAGAGCGGAGCGAGCCGTGCCCCAGGCCGAGCTCTTCATCCAGTTGGCGTTGGTGATCGAGGCATCGCACTTGCTGCCGGCGATGACGTTGGTGCACTGGACGGGGGTCTCGGTGAAGGGGTTGAAGACCTTGAGGTTGCGGGAGGAAGAGGCGCCGACGTAGGTGGTGGTGTTGAAGGCGACCAGCTTCTGCTCGTTGAAGAGGTTCTGCACGACCGGCTTGACAAAGAGCTGGATGTCCTTGCCGAGGGCCGGGATCGTGAAGGCGTAGTCGAGGGAGAGGTCGGTGGAGGTGATGTTGTCGGTCCGCCACTTGTCGCGAGCGGTAAACCAGTAGGTCGTGGTCGACGGCAGGCTCGTGTAGGCGGGAGCGCCGGCCACGGTGGACCGGGCGACGGCGCCGCTGGCGCCGTACGGGGTGCCGGAGGTGAAGTTCTCGAGCCCGCTGACCGTCAGGCGGTTGTGCTTGGTGCTGAAGATGTCATAGGTCGCGTAGAGGCGAGCGCGGTGGGTGACGTCGGTGCCCAGGAGGCCCTTGGGGTTGTACTGCTTGTAGGCCTTGTACTGTGGGTACTCATAGACGTTGAGGGAGACCGGGCCGGAACCCGTGGTCTCGCCGACCACGTTGCCCCACAGCCTGGACCAGGTGTAGGAGCCGCCCGCCGTGAGGCGGTCGCTGAAGCGGAAGTTGAAGGAAATCATGACGGCGTCGTACTTGCGCTCGAGGTCGGAGCCCTTGGCATTCTCGACGAGCTTGACGTCGGTGGGAACGCCGTTGATGAGCGTGGTGCCGGTGGTGCCGTCGAGGCGAGTCACGTAGAAGTCAGAGAACACGCGGTGCACGTAGTCGGCGCGGATCATGCCGGTGTTGCCGATGCGCTTGCTCGCGCCCACGGTGAACTCGTCGGCGCTCGGTGAAATCAGGTCCTTACGGATCTGCGTGCCGGCGCCCGGGATGTCGGGTGGGTAGTAGTAGAGGCTCGTGTTGTTGACGCCGCACTGGGTCGGATGCGCGGGATCGCACTGGGCGTTGAACCAGTCGAACACCCTGCGGATGACGTCGGCACTGGCAACGCAGTTGGCGCCGGTGGTCTCGTTGCAGTCGGTGTTGATCGAAGGGCCGCCATACGTGTAGGAATACCACGCCGGCTGGCCGGCGGCGGAGGAGCTGTCGCCGACGCCGTTGGCAATCGACATCACGTACTTGGCATAACCGGCGTTGACGACCAGATTGCCGTCACCGGCGGGATCCCAGGTGATGCCCAGGCGCGGAGAGATCTTGCTGTCCTTGGACACCGAGACACCCTCGGCGTTCTTGCCGTCGTTCTTGTCGTAGCGCACGCCGACGTTGAAGCTGAAGTTGTTGTTCAGCCGCCACTTGTCGTTGACGAAGAACGAGTTGGCCTTGAAGTTGGTGCCCTTGGAGGGGTTGTAGATCGGGTAGTACTCGATGTAGGACCCGTAGATCGAGAAGTCCCCGTTGGACGGCATCACGGCGTACGGGGTCTGGTTGTAGATCAGGGTGGACTCGGCGACCAGGTTGAAGTTCGAGCCCGACTGGAAGTTGTTCGACTTGCGGATGTCGTTGAACAGGTCGGCGCCGAAGGTGAGGTCGTGGGAGCCCATGGCCGGGGTCGAAAGGAACCACGAGGCCTTGAGGAGCTTGTCGTTGTTGTCACGACGCTCGGCACCGCACACGCCGCAGAAGATGCCGGTGTTGTAGTGGTAGTTGTAGTCGGCGTCGGAGAAGATCACCGTGCCCTTGATGAGGTCGGTGTAGATGCCGCCGGAGTTGACGAAGCTGAGGGTGCGCTTGGAGTACTGCCCCTCGATGAAGAAGTTGTCGGTGATCACGCCGTTGTAGTTGTAGGCGTAAAGCGCCTCGGGGATGGAACGGGCATACGTGGACGCCAGGTCCATCACCGGGATCGAGGTGAAGGAGTAGCCGGCCCACTTGCGCTCGCGGTTCAGGTAGGACCCCACGATGCGGTGGTTGGCCGTGATCGCGGCGGTCAGCTTGCCCTCGTAGCGGGTGTCCTTGAGGCCGGTGGCGAAGGGGATGTTGGTCAGAGCCGTCTGGCTCTTGCCCTTGCTGTCGTAGTAGCGGCCGGCAGCGAAGTACCACAGACGGTCCTTGATGAAGAAGCCGCCCAGGGTCGCCTCGTGGATCTTGTTGGTGGTCGTGGAGTGGGCTGCCTCGGCGGCGTACTTGGTCTTCTCGATCCAGGTGCCGTTGTCGAGGCTCATGCGGTAGGAGCCGGAGAACTCGTTGCCGCCGGACTTGGTCAGGGTGTTGACCACGCCGCCGGAGAAACGGCCGTACTCGGCCGAGATGCTCGCGGTGGAGGTGGTGGTCTCCTGAATGGCGTCCTCGACGTACAACGGGGTCGACTGGCCACGGAGGTTCTCGTTGACGACCACGCCGTTGACCATGTAGAGGTTGTCAGCGGACTGGGCGCCCGAGATCTGGTAGCCGTTGGTGCCGGCGGAGACGCCAGGAGTCATCGCCATGTAGGCGGTGAGGTCGCGGCCGATCGGCAGCTTGTCGACGAGGGCCTTCTCATAGGTCGTCGAGAGCTGGGAGGCGGTCGAGATGGTCTCGTAGGACCCGGTGACCGTCACCTCTTCGGCAACCTGCGCCATCGGCATGGTGGCGTCCACCTTGCTCGACACGCCGCCCGAGATCTTGACCGTGGTCTCCTGGGTCTGGAACCCGGAGAGCTCGAACTTCACCCGGTACTCGCCGGGGGGCAGGAACTTGAAGATGTAGTCGCCGTCGACAGAGGTCACGGCTGTGCGTGCACCCTGCAGATTGGGGGACGTGACGGTCACGGTCACGCCAGGCAACGCTTCCTTGCCGTCGGTCGAACGGCCGGAGAGGGTGCCGGTGGGGTTCTGCGCGAACAACGGCAGCGCGACGAGCCCCAACAACAGTGCCAGAACTGCAAAACGCTTCATCCTTATCCTCCTTTGTTACGGTGTGTCCAGGTTGACCCTGGAACCCTTGACCTGCAATCGCGTACTCAACTTCCCAGCTTTGTGTCCGGGTCAGGTCCTCCTTTCCCGTTGATTCCATCTCGTCCGCCAAGGCGGGTCATGCGGGCGGAATGTTATCACTTCTCCACAAAAGCAATCACTGTGCCAGGGAACGAGCGGCAAGATGAACCGTGGCAGGGGCTTGCCATTCGGATTTCCGGACAACCCATCCAATTCAGCGTATTCTCCGAGAAGCTCCTACGAGCAGGGGACGGGCGCCGCGCCGGGGTAGTCACCCACCAGCGATTGCGCCAGCGCCTCCGCGGCGGGCCGTCCGCCGGAGGCGGCGATCCGGACCCGGGTGAGACCGCCAGAGGCGGGCAGCAGGTGCACTCCCAGGCCCCGAGCGCGCAAGCGCTGCCCCGCCCGCTCGACGTTGGCCTGCACGGCAAAGGCGCCCACCTGCACCTCCCAGCACGGTGCCGCCGGCATGCCGTCACCCCATTCCAAGACCTCGAGACGCACCGGCGCGACGCCGCGGCGAACCAGGTCGAGCGCTTCGGCGGCACCCCGGGAGAGATCGAGGATGCGGCCGGCCACGAACGGGCCTCGATCGTTGACGAGGACGTCGACGTGGCGGCCGTTCTCGAGGTCGTGGACACGCAGCCGGGTGCCGAACGGCAGCGTGCGGTGGGCGGCGGTCAGCTCGCGCTGGTTGTAGATCGTCCCGGAGGCGGTGGGACGGCCGTGGTAGGGCTCGCCGTACCAGGAGGCCAGGCCCTCTTCGAGGTCGCCAGAGGCCGGCGCCCGGGAGGTCGCACAGGCGGCCAGGAGCGTCACCGCCAGTACCACGGCCCGCGGGCTAGATCTCCGGCGCACGCTCGCCGTCCCCGGCCAGAGGATGACCCGCCAGCCAGGGCTCGACCCAGCCGGAGAGGAACTCGGTCACCTGCTCGGGAGCTCGGCCGACGAAGCGTCCTGGGTCGAGCAGGCGGCCCAGGTCCCCGACCGAGAGCCCAAACGCGGGGTCGGCAGCGACCATCGGGAGGAGCGGGTTCGGCTCACCGTGCTCCTTGATCCGGCGTGCCGCCTCCCGCGAGAGCCCCCGGAGCGTTTCGTGCAAACGCTGGCGGTCCCCCCCACGTGCCGCGGCGGCCAGGAGGATCTCTTCCATGGCCAGGAACGGCAGCTCCTCGTCGAGGTTGCGGCGGATCATCGCCGGGTAGACCTGCAGCCCGCTCGCCACCGACTGCCAGACCAGGAGGATGGCATCTGCGGTGAGGAACGCCTCGGGTAGCACGAGGCGGCGGTTGGCCGAGTCGTCGAGGGTGCGCTCCAGCCACTGCCCCGCGGCGGTCCAGGCGGCATTGGGCTCCAGGGTGATCAGGTAGCGCGCCAGCGAGCAGATGCGCTCGGAGCGCATCGGGTTGCGCTTGTAGGGCATGGCCGAGGAGCCCACCTGGGTCCCCTCGGCCGGCTCGTCGAGCTCCTTGAGGTGCATGAGCAGCCGCACGTCGGTGGCGAACTTGGTGGCCGACTGGCCCAGGCCCGACAGGCAGGCCAGCAGGTAGAACTCGGGCTTGCGCGGCGAGGTCTGGCCGGTGACGGGGTAGCACCCCGGGAAGCCGAAGGCCGTCGCCAGGCGGCGATCCAGCTCGCGCACCCTGTCGTGGCCGCCCAGCAGTTGCAGGAACGACGCCTGGGTGCCGGTGGCGCCCTTGGCGCCGCGCAGCAGCAGGCGGCCGGCCTCCACTTCGAGGTGCTCGAGGTCGGCCAGCAGGTCCTGGAGCCACAGGCAGGCGCGCTTGCCGACCGTGGTCGGCTGCGCGGGCTGGAAGTGGGTGTGGCCGACACAGGCGAGCCCGGCGTGCCGGGAGGCGAAGTCCGCCAGGGCGGCGACCACTCCGGCAGCGCGCTGGATGAGCAGTCGCGATGCCTGGCGCAGGATGATGAGGTCGGCGTTGTCGGTGACGAAGCAGGAGGTGGCGCCAAGGTGCAACCAGCCCCCGGCCGCCGGCGCCACCTCGGCAAGGGCGCGGATGTGGGCCATGACGTCGTGGCGGGTCTCGCGCTCGATCTCGGCGGCGCGGAGCATCTCGGCCTCGGTGGGGTCGAGGCACGCCTGGAGCTGGCCGATGGCCTCGTCCGGGATGCCGACGCCCAGCTCGCGTTCGGCGCGCATGAGCTCGAGCCACAGGCGCCGCCACAGGCCGATGCGGGTGGCCGGGGAGAAGAGCTCCTTCATGGCGCGCGAGGCGTAGCGACCGGTCAAGGGGTGGACGAACTCGTGCATGGCGGCATTGTCCCACGGCTTGCGTTACCATACGCGCGCAATGACGTTCTGGCAGCGACTTCGCAACCGCATCGTCGTGGTTGCCGTCGGTGCCGCCGTGGTGCTGTTCATGGCGGTCCTGGGGGTGTTCGAGGCGTTGCGCCGCGGCGAGGCGTCGGACGCCCTCGAGCGCCAGGCGGTCGTGATCAGCGACGTCGTCGGCGAGATGGTGGGCGGTGCCGTGGTGGAAGGCGACAAGGCCCGGGCGGCGGAGCTGCTGCGCGGCCTGGTGTCGCGCGGGCAGGTTCTCGGTGTCGTCGTCCTGGACGGGAATCGCCGGGTGCTGGCCGCGGAGCCCACCTGGCTGCGCAAGGACAGCCACCTCTCGGTATGGCCGGCCGATCAGGCCCGCGACATCACGATCGAGCTGCGGGGTCTCCCGGCGCTGGCGACGTTTCAACCCCTGGTCGAGCGGGACGAGGTGGTCGGCGGCACCTGGCTGGCCGTGGACCGTGAAGCGGCGGTCGCGGCCAACCGGCGCTTCTACACCGTGGCACTGCTGCTGCTGATCGGGCTGGTGGGGTGCTGCATGGTCATCGCCACGGTCGGCGCCGAGGCGATCGTGCGGCCGCTGGACAACCTCGGCGAGACGGTTGCGGCGCTCGGTCGTGGTGAAATGGGGAGCCGATTCGAGCTCGACGGCCCCGAGGAGATGACCCGCCTGGGACGGCGGGTCAACCGCATGGCGGACGCCCTGGAGGCCTCCCAGTCGACCCTGTCGCGCCTGGCCGCGGACCTCGACCGACAGGTGCGCGAGCGGACCAGGGAGCTCGAGGAGGCGAGCCGGCGCTTCTCGACCATGGCCAACACCGACCCTCTCACCGGGCTCACCAACCGCCGCGGTCTCGAGATCGAGCTGGACCGCTACCTGTCGCTCTCGCGGCGCAACCAGCAACCTCTCGCCGTGATCATGATGGACCTCGACAACTTCAAGACCTACAACGACAAGTGCGGGCACCTCTCCGGCGACACCGTGCTCAAGGCGGTGGCGGCGGCCCTGCGCGGCCGGGCTCGCGCCTCGGACGTCGTGGCGCGTTGGGGTGGTGACGAATTCTGCCTCCTCATTCCCGCCACCGACCCCGACGGAGCGCTGGCGGCGACCCGCCGGTTCGTCATCGCCGTGCTGGACGCCATGGCCGATCTCTCGCGGTCCGACGTCTCGGCCGTGCTGGGCGCCAGCGCCGGCCTCGCGTGCTACCCGGAGGACGGTGAGGAGGCGGCCGAGCTCATCGCCCGCGCCGACGCCGCGCTTTACAAGGTCAAGGCCTCGGGCGGCAGCGGCGTGCTGCGCGCCAGCCCCAAGTGGACCGAGACCTGACCGAGGCGGAGGCCGCGATGGAAGACCCACAGAGCTACCACATGACACCGGAGGAGTTCCGCACCTGGGGTCATCGGGTGGTGGACTGGATCGCCGCCTACTGGCAGGGAGTGGAGGCGCGGCCGGTCCTGGCCCGGGTCCAGCCCGGGGAGGTCCGGGCCCAGCTCCCACCTCACCCGCCGCAGCACGGCGAGCCCTTCGACGCCATGCTTGCGGACCTCGACCGCATCGTCATGCCCGGGATCACGCACTGGCAGCACCCGGCGTTCTTCGGCTACTTCCCGTCCAATGTCTCCGGCCCCGCGGTACTGGGCGAGTTGCTCTCGGCTGGCCTCGGGGTGCAGGGCATGGCCTGGATCACGAGCCCCGCCTGCACCGAGCTGGAGACGCACGTCCTCGACTGGATCGTCGAGCTGCTCGACCTGCCGCCGGCCTTCCGCTCCGACTCGACCGGCGGCGGCGTCATCCAGGACTCGGCCTCCTCGGCGGCGCTGTCGGCGCTGGTCGCGGCGCGGGAGCGGGCCACGGACCTGGAGTCGGACCGCCGCGGCTGCGACGGCCGCCTGGTGGCCTACGCCTCCACCCAGACCCACTCCTCGGTCGAGAAGGCGGTGCGCATCGCCGGGCTCGGCAAGGACAACCTGCGCCTGATCGACGTCGACGAGCGTTTCGCCATGAAGCCCGAGGTGCTCGCCGCGGCCCTCGCGGCCGACCGGGCCGCAGGCAAGGTGCCGTGTTTCGTGGTCGGGACCGTCGGCACCACCTCGTCGAACGCCGTGGACCCCCTGACGGCGATCGGTCCGATCTGCCGCGAGCACGGCGTCTGGCTGCACGTCGACGCCGCCATGGCCGGCACCGCGATGCTCTGCCCGGAGCTCCGGTATCTCAAGGACGGTCTGCAGTGGGCCGATTCCGCCTGCTTCAACCCCCACAAGTGGATGTTCACCAACTTCGACTGCGACTGTTTCTGGGTGGCCGACCGCGCCGCGCTGGTGCGGGCGCTCTCGGTGCTGCCGGAGTACCTGCGAAACCAGGCCACCGAGTCCGGGAAGGTCATCGACTACCGGGACTGGCAGATCCCCCTCGGCCGCCGCTTTCGCGCCCTCAAGCTCTGGTTCGTGATCCGTCACTACGGGGTCGAGGGCCTGCAGCACCACGTGCGTCAGCATGTCGCGTGGGCGCAGGAGCTGGCCGGGTGGATCGCCGCCGACCCCGACTTCGAGCTGGTGGTGCCGCCTCCCCTCAACCTCGTGTGTCTCCGCCACCGCGGCGGGGACGCCGTCAACCAGGCAATCATGGACCGGCTCAACGCCGAAGGGGAGATGTTCTTCTCCCACACCCGGCTGCGCGACCAGCTCGTCCTGCGCTTGAGCATCGGCCAGACCTGGACCGAGCGGCGGCACGTGGAAGCGGCGTGGAGGCGGATTCGCGAGGTGGGACGGGAGATTGCAGGGTAGCGTCCTTCTGCGACGGCGCTCCCCCGTCGTCGGAGCCAGGTCTCTCACGCACCAATGGCGGTGGCGCTGCAAGGTCTACGACTCGAAAGCTGGCAGCCAGTCGCGAGCGCCTGGACGAGGAGAGTGAGAGAGCTGGCACCGGTGGCTTGACGGAAGGTCGGGCTGCGTGCCATATACGCGGCCTCGGAGGGGAACCATGAGCTACCTCGACCCGGCCCGCAAGATGCAGCTCCCGCCGCTGTCCGGCGGGCTGGACGTGACCACCCTCATCGACACCTACTTCAACGCCTACAACGCCGCCCGCCTGCGCGAGGCCTGCCAGCTCTTCGTCAAGCTGCTGGACGAGAACGCGGTGGTGGGGTTCACCCTCTCCGGCGCCCTCACCCCCGCCGGCCTCGGCTCGGTGCTGGCGCCGCTGATGCGCGCCGGCTTCATCGACTACGTCTCCTCGACGGGCGCCAACCTCTACCATGACCTGCACTTCGCCCTCGGTTTCCCGCTCTACCGGTCCTCCGCCGCGGTGGCCTCGGGAGCGTGCGACGTGGAGCTGCGCGAGAAGGGCATCATTCGCATCTACGACGTGCTCTTCGCCCAGGAGGTGCTGCTCGACACCGACGACTGGCTGTACCAGGTGCTGCTGCGCGAGGAGTTTCGCAAGCAGCTCGGCACCTCCGAGCTGCACCACCGCATCGGCCGCTATGCGCTGGCCACCTGTCGCGAGCGCGGCACCGAGCCGGGGGTGCTGGCCACCGCCCACGAGTGCGACGTGCCGATCTTCGCCCCCAGCCCCGGCGACTCCACCGTCGGCATGAACGTCTCGGCGCTGTGGACCGCCCGCCCCGAGGCGGCGCCGGTCATCAACCCCGCCATCGACGTCGCCGAGACCGCCGCCATCGTGCTCGACGCCAAGCGCTCCGGCCGCCCCAGCGCCGTGGTCATCCTCGGCGGCGGCGCGCCCAAGAACTTCCTGCTTCAGACCGAGCCGCAGCTCCAGGAGGTGCTGGGCATCGCCGAGCGCGGCCACGACTACTTCATCCAGGTCACCGACGCCCGCCCCGACACCGGCGGCCTCTCCGGCGCCACCCCCTCCGAGGCCGTATCCTGGGGCAAGATCGACCCGGAGCAGCTTCCCAACACCGTCGTCTGCTATCTCGACTCGACCGTGGCCCTGCCGATCATCGCCACTTACGCCCTGGCCAAGGCCAGGCCCCGCCAGCCCCGCCGCCTGGTCCCACAGCTCCCCGAGCTGGTCGAAAAGCTCCGCGCCGAGCACCGCGCCACCGAGCTGTACCGGAGCCGGTGGGAGGGAGCGAAGACAGGGGAGAGGGAAGAGGGGAGAGGGTAGAGTCCCCGTCCTCCCAACCCCAGCCTCACCCCTCTTCCCTGGTCAGGTGGGGGGTGGTACACTTCGTGTCCCGGTGTGGGGCTGTAGCTCAGCTGGGAGAGCGCTAGAATCGCACTCTAGAGGTCGGGAGTTCGAGCCTCCTCAGCTCCACCAATACCAGTCAAGAACTTAGGCCACCCGCAAAGGTGGCCTTTGTGCTTCCCATCCCCCCCAAATCCTCCCCAAGCGAAAATCGGGCTCCCCAATCCCCCGCTACCTGCGTCCGGCGAAGCCTCCCACAACAGGATCAGCGGAGGGCCACAGCGCACCG
>Ga0116171_10005975_pt1 | contig 10608 bp, 10 predicted proteins | sample AD_JPNHW2_MetaG_FD_89798 | JGI IMG/M metagenome (GOLD analysis project Ga0116171, IMG submission 89798) | Active sludge microbial communities of municipal wastewater-treating anaerobic digesters from Japan - AD_JPNHW2_MetaG | ecosystem: Engineered > Bioreactor > Anaerobic > Digestate | place...
CACAGGGTGGAATGGAACCTTGGCGGTTATGGCGGTTACCAGGCTATAATGCGCGATGACAAAAACAAAGTGTATTACGGAGCTTCCGAATCGAGGAAAGACGGTCAGGCTGCCGGCTATTAGGGCCGGAAAGGCGTGGTTTTAACTTATCCCGAGCAAATCCATCACACCATTTATGAACGTCAGAGGATGGGCAGGATTGCCTGGCACATAGAGGTCGGGGGGATGACTGTCGGGGAAACTCCTGTCGATGGCCGGCGAGCCGCAGAACATACCTCCACTTATAGCATCGGTTCCCGCAAGGATGATCACCGAAGGTTCAGGGACTGCTTCATAACATATCTTAAGGGCTTCTGACATATTCCGGGTGACAGGCCCTGTAATAACAATGCCGTCGGCATGGCGTGGCGATGCAACAAACTCAACTCCAAACCTGCCGAAATCAAAATTAACATTGCCTGATGCGTTAAGCTCCATTTCTCCCGAATTATCGCCGCCTGCTGAGACCTGTCTCAACTTAAGTGAGTTTCTGAAAAGCCGGCGTATGTCTTTTCGTATTACATTTTCGTCGAGTCTTAAAGGCCTGTCATCACCCGGCCTTATGATCAGATCTTCCCTTCTGTTGACGGCTATCCTGTAATCGTTAAGGAAAGTGATCTTACCGGGAAGAAGAAATTCACATTCCCTGCAAAAGACACATCTACCGAGATCTATCGATCCGTCCTTATCACTTATGGCTCCGGCCGGACATTGCCTGCATACGGAATTTATCTCGCTTCCAGTAATGTTGCCGTTTATAACAGGTCTTCCCCTGAACAGTTCCGAAACCGGCTGTTGTCTCAGGTCTTTTATATATTGCCTTCCCTGGTGTTTTAATATCCTGAATTCTTTAAACATTCCCGTTGCCTGTTTTATTAAAGATCGTTACCACAATAACTCAGGTTGAAACTCTTGTTGCAAACCGGAAAATCTGATATCTCCTGGTTGCGGACAGCCAGAGCGAGCGCCATCCAGTTATGGAACGAAGGATCCTTGACCTTATAATATGAAATATTTCCGCTGGAATCGGTAAGCGCCGAATGGCATATCTCCCCCCTCCATCCTTCAACAAGCGACACTGCCATCATTCCGGGTTTCATCTTTTCAGGATAAACAGGCTTCCCTGGTTCTCCCTCAAGACCTTTCCAGATTGAGGCAAGGTCTTTTACTGTCTTAATCGATTCAGCCACCTCAAGTTCCCGTAACCTGGCCCTTGCAAGAACATCTCCAGTATTCAGTATCACCGGATTTATATTATATTTTTTGAAATACTGAAATGGATGCGATCTTCTTATATCTCTGGGAATACCGCAAGTTCTTGCTGCCATTCCCACTGCACCGATGGCCGATGCCTGAACAGTGGTTACTATCCCAATATCCTCAAAACGTGCAAGCACGCTTGGGATGGAATAGATCCTGTCCGTTATCTCTGCATATTTTCTGCAGGTATCGTCAATTGTCGCCAGAACAGAGTCCAGAACACTTTCAGTAAGCGGATAATTTGTGCCTCCAGGCCGTATCAAACCTTTTCCGAAGCGGTTTCCGCACCAGTCCTGGGTCCTGTTTATTATTGAGGTCCTCAGCGCCTCACATACTGCCTGACCCAGCTGGTAGGCCACATCTCCGCACAAAGCAGCCGTATCTCCAATATGAATTGCAATTCTTTCAAGTTCGAGGGCTATTGAACGCTCGACCTGGAGTTTTTCCACCGGTTCAATTCCTGAAAGCGATTCAACCGCCTGCACATGGGCCAGACAATGGCCTACTGATGTGTCGCCGGCAATGCTTTCACTCATTACACACCTCTGAAGTGGGCTGAGACCGCCCGATAACAGGTATTCAACACCACGATGCTGGTAACCAAGCTGAATTTCGAGATGCAGAACCTTTTCACCGTTACAGATGAACCTGAAATGGCCTGGCTCTATCACACCCGCATGGATCGGTCCTACTCCGACTTCATGAAGCTCCTCCCCTTCGATCGTGTAAAAAGGATAATTATCCATAACCTCCTCGCTGTTTTTCCTGTTAAAAGGATATCTTACAGGTTTCAGCCATGGGTGGCCTTCGAAATCAAATCCAAGGTTTTCATGTATTTCCCTTTCAAAAATATGCATCCCTCTACATACTTCTGTTAAAGATTTCACAGATGATTTCCTTTCCGAAGTGAAAGAAAACGCCTTTATCCTGCCTGTACTGTCATCTGCGATGAGGCATATGAACTTTATCAGACTGCCGTCTTCAATGCCGAAGTACGACACACAATGGTTCGATGTATCCTTTAATAATCCCGCAACTTCGTTATAGAAAATATCATACACCGTTACAGGAATATTGCTGAGGTCAACTGCAGAAGGATTGGTTTCTATTTCAAGATATGTCCTGTTCATTTTTACCGTGGAAGAAGGCTGAGACTCTGGTTAATAATATCCACAAGGAACTGAGGCTGATAAAAACAAATTGCAATGACCACACCCAGAAGCAAAAACTGGGTGACTGTTTCAACGGGTCTGACTTTTCCGGATGGCGTGAATTCAGGATATTGCCGTGGATTGGAAAATATGATATGCATAAACCTTGTGCTCATTGCATAAATAACAAAACACAAAAGTATTATCGCTGTTATAAGAACGAACCACTGGCCATTGTTCACAAGACCCTTCATCATAAGGAATTCAGATATAAACAAACCTGACGGTGGGATTGCAAGTATGCAGAACAGCCCTGTTATCAGGACCAGTGATCCCGCGGGGTAAAGCTTCATATAATTGCCGCAGTCATCAAGCCTGAAAGTGCCCAGTACTCTTGACAACTGGCCCATCTGATAGAAAAGGCTTGATTTGGCAAATGAATGAAGCACAATGAGTAAAATGGCTGCATAGTAACCCGAACCTCCAACGCCTGTAGCAATAGCCACAAGACCCATATTTTCGAGGCTTGAATAAGCAAGCATCCGTTTCAGATGCTTTGCCTTGAGCATATATCCTGCTGCTACAAGCAGTGAAAGGAGTCCTGCAAATATCAGGACTCTGTTCATAAATGGCAGTATGGATGATGATGAGAACAATGTATATACCCTGTAGATAGCAAGAAAACCCACATTCATAAGTGTTGTCGATATAAGGGCGCTAACAGGAGGAGGTGCAACAGAATGTGCATCAATTGTCACGGTGTGCATGGGGAACAGGCCCATTTTCGTGCTGAATCCTATCAGAACGAACAAAAAGGCTATCTTCAGATACATCGGATTTGCCTGGTTTATTAACACCGAGAGTGACGAAAAAGTAAGGCTTGCTGCATCTTCCCGTCCGTATATGAAGCCAAGGAAAAGTATTCCAAGATATGCAAGTGCAATGCCTGCCGAGCAAATGAAAACATATTTCCATGTTGCTTCAAGGGCCATTTCAGTCCTGTCGTGATAAATGAGCAGGGCAACAGCCAGTGTTGTGGCTTCGACAAATATCCAGAGAACGGTCATGCCATTTGCAAGATAAGCCCCCGACATAAATGTCATAAGAGTTATGAGGGCGCCATGGTATATGTTGAATTTCTTCAGATCATTACCCCTGGTATAAATAAAGCCATGATACAATGTAGGTATTGCCAGTACCGACAATATCGAAAGCAGCAGCACTCCTGTGCTGTTGAATGTGAAATATCTTAACTCGGTGAAATTCTGATTGCTCCAGCAGTAAACTGAGAGCAGAATATGCATTATTGCATATCCAATGGAAATGAATTTAGTAATAGTCCTGTTCCTGAGAAGGAAGATCAGGACCACCATAAGAACGGCTGTTATAAAAAACAATAAAAGCATTTCAGTCTTTCAGCATTGTAAGTTCATTTGTATTCGGCTTCAGCCTGAGGCCAAAAAATCCTAGTATCAGCACACCCACAAAAATATCAAGCAGTATTCCTATATTGATAAGCATTGGCATCTCGCTGCCAACTGCCAGTGAAAAGATGAACACTGCATTCTCGATAATAAGGAATCCTATGAGATGTGATATAATGAGCCTGTGAGTGACAATTAAAAGCAATCCTGTGAAAAGAGTGTAAAGGGCAATCGTCATGTAAATAGTATTGATGAAAGGATTAATAAGTGAGTTGGCGAGGACGACACTTAAAAGCATTGCACCAATTGAAAAAAGCAGCAGGTAAAATCCAGGAATGGCCTGCCTGTGAACCTTCGTCACTCCCGACTTTCCGATTATTGCCGATAGCAGATATGGTATGAGAAGTGTTTTGAAAAGTAATGTTTCAGCAACAATGAATACAAGGTTTGCTGTATTTACATCCTTTAGCTCAAGAAGGGCTATTCCGCACAACAGAAGACCCTGGATTGCTATCAGCCTTACATAATTAAGGAGACGTTCGGCCGAGGCTAAATATATTAAGGTCACTGCAAACAGAACTATAAGATAAATTATCATCTTCAGAGAATAAATTTTTCAGTCACAATAAGTACCACAAGAAATGCTATCAGCGCAATAGCCGAGAGGGTAAGGATGAATTTAGGATTCTTATTCATCTTGTTCCTTGCCCTGAACGATTCAACAAGTCCCACGATCACGGCAAAAGCTGCCATTATCGAGAGGAACAAAGCCACCTGAAGGAAAACATTCCAGCCTGAGGGTACAGCAAGGTTAAATATCAAAGCCCCGTATAGTGCGAATTTAAGCCAGCCTGCAATATGTATAAGAGCCTTGTCGAAACCGCTGTTGTCGAGGATCATCACCTCGTGTATCATTGTAAGCTCGAGATGAGTCTTAGGATCATCGACAGGAACGCGGCTGTTTTCGATAATGGCTATCTGAATGAAAAGATATAGTCCTATCAGGCTGTAGATAAGAACATAATGGTTGCCGGTTATAAAAAAGCCAGTGAAAATATCAGAAAATGAAGTATAACCTGTGAACATTGCAAGTGTTGCCATCAGGATAAAAAACGCCGGCTCAACAAGCATTGAGAAGAAAGCTTCGCGGTTTGCTCCCATCCCCTCAAAGCTGCTTCCGGTATCAAGGGCCGAGATTATTGAAAAGAATTTCCCGAGCGCGAGCATGTATGAAAAGAAAATAAAATCGCCTTCAAAAGAAATGACACTTTTCATATTTCCGAAAGGTATCAGAAGTGTTGCCGTGACTATAGCCGACAGCGAAATGGCAGGTGCGATACGGAATACCAACCCCGTAGTATCGCTGAATACACTTCCCTTCCCCAACAAAACGCGCACATCCTTAACAGGCTGAAGGATACCGGGCCCCTTCCTTCCCGACGCAATGCTTTTAGTCCGGATAATTATTCCGGGGAACACAATGGCAGAAATAAATATCAGAAACAAGCCCGTCATATTATATTAATCCAGGTCAGTAATAACACAATAAGCATAAAGACAAAGGCATACAGGATATAATCCTGAATACGGCCCGTCTGCATGACTGCGATCCTCTTCAGAAGACCCGAAACCAGATCAACAGGTTTATCTATAAGGTACTTTTTATATACATCCTCGCTCTCCGATCTGAATGACCTTCCCGACGGGAATATTTCGTTCTCGCCGATCTCGTCCATTATCTTTTTTGTCTGAAGTACCGGTTTTGCAAGATGATTGAAGTTATATGAGTATGAAGTCGAAGTATACTGCTGTTGAGGCGATGGAGCTGTATAGCCGCATCCCCAGGTGGGTCCGTTGGCAACAACCTTTGAACTCAGATGATATTTTCTGTAAATCAGAATGATTGCAACAAGCACAACAAAAATACCGCCTGCAACGCTTATCCCCGAAAGGCTGGATATGAATGAGGTATCCGATAATCCGGTTTCAGGTATTTTGAATCCGGTGGTGACTATTTTGAAAACAGGTCTTACAAAAAGAGAAGATGCCACCCCGATCAGGATAATGAAACCCACTGTTATGAACTGGGGGAAGATCATCGACTTTTCCACCTCTTCCGCCGCCGATGCACGCTGAGATCGGGCCTGACCAAGAAATACAATTCCAAATGCCCTGGTAAAACAGAATATTGCAAGTCCGCCAATCAACGAGAGGGCAACTATCGAACCCATAATAAAGATTGACTGGTAAATTCCCGACGAGGAAAGACTTTTGAACATCCCCGAGTAAATTATGAATTCCGAAATGAAACCATTGAACGGCGGTAAACCGCAGATAGCAAGCGATCCTATAAGAAAAAGTACTGATGTGTATGGCATTTTTTTCATTAAGCCTCCCATCTGGCCGGTATTCCTTGTATGTGTGACAGAATAAACTGATCCGGCATTAAAAAAGAGAAGCGACTTGAAAAAGGAATGATTCAACACATGCAACAATGCTCCGCCAAATCCGAGTACAGCCAGCGTATTGTTACCCTTTGCCATACCCAGGGCGCCAAGACCAATGCCCATCCCTATAATACCAATATTTTCGATACTGCTGTATGCAAGTATCTTTTTCAGATCCTGCTGGACAATTGCCATCATAATCCCGATTATTCCCGACAATACTGATACAACAAGAATTATTACGGCAATGGAAATCATATCCTGATGTACCGACATGAGAATTCTGAGAATGCCATAAATACCCATTTTGATCATTACGCCCGACATTACTCCCGAAATATGCGACGGGGCTGCAGGGTGAGCCTGAGGAAGCCAGGTATGGAGAGGCATAAATCCCGCTTTTATTCCAAATCCAATGAAAAAGAGGATGAACAAAAGGATATTCGAATGTCCCGAAAAATAAACTGCAACCGAGTCGAAGCTCATTTCTCCTGTTGCCTTCCCGACTATAAGAAAGGCTGTAAGAAGGAAAAACATGCCTGCGTGCATCTGGATGAGATAACTGATGCCGGTTTTCATAACGGATGTGTCTTCAGCATCAAAGATCACAAGCAGGAATGATGAGAGCGCCATAATCTCCCAGACAATCAGGAAAGGGAGCCCCTCGCGTATCATCACTACCATCAGCATTGAGAGATAAAGCCACAGATAAGAAAAGTAATGTATTGAAAACCTGAGCGAATTCTTGATTGTGTAATATTGTTTCAGGTAACCTCTTGAATACAGAAGACCGACAAGTACTGTAATATTGATTACAGTAATAAAAAATGCTGTCAGCCTGTCGATAATTAATTCCGGGATGGATGTAATACCTGATACCCCCGTACTTATTATTATTTCGCCGTTTCCTGAAAGTACCTGAAGGCTCCAGAAAGAGGTCAGTAAGACGCCCGATATCAGCACCAGCAGGCTGTAATGATGTTTATAGCCTTTTGGTACAATGAAGACCAGGAAAGTAAGAAAAATAATTATTAAAAAGAATAAGGCACTCATCAATCTTATTTATATAGATTGGATTTTGTGACCGCAAAAGTAAAAAAATATATTACTTTTTATCCTTCAGGAAAATTTCCTTTCCCTGTAAATTAATTTTCAGAACTTCGTTGCTGCTTGCAGATCATTTGACATTCAGCTGAATCTCTTCCTTTTCTTCCACCACCTCAAGCACTTTGGTATTTCCACCCTTTTCAAGGTTTATATCGTGCGGCTTGTTTGTTTTCCAGGAGCCTCCGGTAAAATCAGGTACCTCTATCGACTGTGATTTATTTGCGACCGACCATTCACTGAGAGGAGCAATTGAACTCCAGAGAGCGCCGTCATAAACATCCTGATCGAGAGGAAGTCCGTTCCTGAGGCAATCGATCATCCGCCAGTCCATAATAAAGTCCATTCCGCCATGTCCTCCAACAGCTTTTGCCATCTCTCCCACTCTCTTAATAATCTCGGGAGTTTTTTCAGCCCACAGGTTTGTCATCTCTTCATTGTTGAGCCAGTCTTCGCCAAGAGCAATAAGTTCCCGTGGATATTTAACAGCCATACCGTTTGTTCCTTTTACAAGATGTATCCTTGAATAAGGCTGGGTTGAAGAGACGTCGTGCTGAACCATTATGCTCTTGCCCAGGGCAGTTCTGATTATGGTGGTATTAAGGTTACCCCGGAAGCCTGAATTCTTCCAGGGCTCATAGAAGGGATCCTGAGCAGCAAGTTCTTTTTCCCGTCCGGCCATTGAGAAGTCGTTAGTCGACACCGAAGAAAGATACTCAAGCCTGTCGCCGCGGTTCACATTAAGAACCTGGCATATGGGGCCAAGACCATGTGTAGGATACAGATTTCCGTTGCGGGTTGCATTTTCCTTCAGCCTCCACATGCCGGTATAGGCGCCGTCGGCCTGTCTGTCGTCGACAGGTTTTTTAAAGTTATAGCCCATCAGGTTGTGAATATAGGCTCCCTCGCCATGGATTATATCTCCGAACATCCCCTGTCTTGCCATATTCAGGGTGAGCATTTCAAAGAAATCGTAACAGCAGTTCTCAAGCATCATACAATGTTTCTTTGTTCTTTCAGAAGTCTCGACTAGCTGCCATGCCTCGTCGATCGTCCTGGCAATGGGAACCTCGCATACTACATGCTTGCCCTGTTCCATTGCGTATACGGCCATTTGGGTGTGCCATACCCATGGTGTGCATATATAAATAAGATCCAGATCAGGTAATTCAACAAGTTTTTTCCAGATATTCTCATCACCTGAAAACTCCTGGGCTGCAGGTCTGCCTATGCCTGCGAGGTATTTTTGAGAACCATCTACTGCAACTTTCCTGAGATCGCCAAGCGCTTTTATTTCAACCCCTTCAATATAGGAAAGCCTCTGAACAGCTCCACTGCCTCTGTCGCCCAGGCCGATATGACCTACCCTGACTTCGGGGATGGCAGGGGCAGCATATCCCGACATATTGAATTTCTGAGTATGTTCTTTGTTTACAGCCTGTAAAATGACATCAAGGTTTGAGGCTGGCTTTTTGGGAGTGCAGCCAGAAATAAATCCACTGGTCAGTGCACCGGCGCCTGCTATCGAAGCTGCTTTGAGAAAATCACGGCGATTGCTTTTCATATCTAATATGTATTCAGGTAAGGTTAAAAAAATCACACCTAAAATACAACATTATTGAGAAATAGCAATTCTCCGGAATTTTAAAAACACGAACCCCTGCCTGATTCGGTAATCAGGAATCAGGCGGAACAGGTTCTGACCGACAGAAGAATTGCAGGCCAGCTTCCTTTAAAGAAACGCCTGATCAGTAAAGACAGTACAACTATTGTTAATAACATGTATGAGATGATTTGCTGATACTACACCGGTACCGCTCCATTTTAAGGAACCGTCCTGAAAGATCATTAACGAGGGAACACTCCTTATATTGTATTTAACCGCCAGTTCGGGGTTTTTATCCACATCAACCTTTATTATCCGGATCTTATCACCCATGCTGCCTTTGAGTTGTTCAAGCACAGGCTTCATCATTTTACAGGGTCCGCACCATTCAGCCGAGAAATCTACAAGAACAGGCGTCCTGCTTTTTATTATGCCGTTAAAATCGGTTATCATGCTTTCTTGTTCTTTTTAAAACTGACTACCAGATCGCCTGCCAGGCTTCCCAGTATCCATCCGATACCCATTCCATAGGCCGTACTCATGTACCATACAGACTTTATAATGCAGGTTCCGGAAAGACATCCCACGAACTTCCAGTAAAGAAATCCGGCGATGCCTCCCGCTGTTATAAATACTATTATCAGTAGATGCTTTTTAAGAAATTCCTTCATTCCAAATTTTTATGCAAAATTGGGCTCATCCAGGATTCTGGTCTGTGACTTAAGTCACAGAGTGAAGGATTTTTTAATAAGACCGGAATAATCTATTGAATTTCTTTCTGTTACAACCAGATTATTTTTTTCAAGATTCCGGAGAAGCCTCGAAATAACTTCCCGTGAACTATTCAGAAGTGATGCAATATCCTGGTGAGTCCCGTTAAAATATGATTTTCCTGTCGACCGGAATCTGTCCTCAAAAAAGCGGATAAGTCTCTCATCGAGCTTCATGAAGGCAATTGAATCGATTGTATCGAGAAGCTCCTCAAACCGCTTCCTGTATGAATACATCATGAACTCCTTCCATGTACGGTAATCCGACATCCATTTCTCAGGCTTATCGACAGGTACAGTAAGGACGAGGCTCGGCTCCTCGGCGACCATCCTGATATTGCTTTTTTGTATCCCCATACAGCAGGTAAGCGACATTGCACATATTTCACCCTGGTTCAGATAATACAAAAGCAGTTCATTACCTTCGTCCGACAGCCTTGTAACTCTCAGACAGCCGCTTATAACAAGTGGAAATGATTTGATATAAGCTCCTTCCCCCAGCATGCTCTGTCCAGGACTAAGTTCAGTCACAGAAGAAAATTCTGACAGTTCTTTAAGAAGTTCCTTCTCAAAAAAGGGGAATGTTCTTTTTAAAAGTTCAGGCTTTTCCATTATGATAGTTTTACGGAAATAAAATTACGAAAACCGGCGTTATTCAGATATAATCCGGAAAAAAGGGAGCACAGACAATATTAGATTTTTCAATTTCAATTGCAAAACAAATTTTATATTTTTGGAATACGTTTTATGCTCACCTCCGGCATTAATTAAGAAAATGATTTACGAGAATATATCACTTAAAAAATA
>Ga0116171_10005976_pt1 | contig 10607 bp, 10 predicted proteins | sample AD_JPNHW2_MetaG_FD_89798 | JGI IMG/M metagenome (GOLD analysis project Ga0116171, IMG submission 89798) | Active sludge microbial communities of municipal wastewater-treating anaerobic digesters from Japan - AD_JPNHW2_MetaG | ecosystem: Engineered > Bioreactor > Anaerobic > Digestate | place...
AACTGATTTTTTTTGCCCGGCATAATTCAGGATTTTTTATATAATCATCAAGCGAGACTTTATTTTCATAGCACTCTTCTTTCAGATATTTCAGTATCGACAGGAAAGTTTCTTTTTCAACGAATCCCGGAATAGTTGTTACAGGTTTTTTCTTATTATCAAGGAAAAGTGTTGTTGGAAATCCATTTGAACCTGTATACGCCATCAATTTGGAGGGAGGTATTTTTTGACCCATAAGTTCAATTGTTTCATTATCCTTTTCCGGATTAACTCTCATGCTGATAAAGTTTTCGTTCATGTATCGTGATACTTCCGGATCGCTGAATACTTCAGAATCCATTTTCTTGCAGTAAATACACCATTCAGTATAAAAAAACATCAGGACAGGTTTTTTCTGAATCTTTGCATTTTCCAGTCCGCCTGATATTTTTTCCCATCTGACAGCTGCGTCACTGTTTTTCGCGGAAACTTTATCATTACTGTTTTCTTTACATGAAAAACAGCTTATCAGCAGGATTAGAAACATTGTGAAAATATACTTTATTTTATTAGACATTGTTTCCTCCATAATATTACCCGGATTATTGATAGTACACATTAAAACACGTGACTCATGAAAGTAAAGTGATTATTTTGGTTTGTGTGGGATCAGATTCATCCGGGCATATTTTTTATATTCTAATAAATACGGAAATTTGATGTTTAACAGGTTACTATATTTGCTAAACATTGAAATTTAATTAAGCCGATAAAATCGGTATAAAATTAATTTTATCCCTTGACTCGGGCAGTAATGTTGTTTTTTTAATTCAATAAATCAGACTATTGTAATTGCATCTTAAATTTAGTTGAGAGCAGATGTTCTTTATAACGTTCAGCCCCCGCATTCCCGGAGGGGGCAATGATATGGTTATTGGAATTTAATTATTTGCATTAAGATTTTGCTTTGCCCCATCCAAGGGTGCGGGGCTGACTTTAAATAACGGAACTTACGGAGAAAAATATGCCGGTAACATTAGATGAACTTAAACTGATAGCACGGACTGTTCGTACACTTTCAATGGATATGGTGCAGAAGGCTAATTCGGGCCATCCCGGTATGCCCATGGGGTGTGCTGATATTGCATCAGTACTCTGGACAAAAATAATGAATTACAACAGTGAAGATACTTTGTGGGCGAACAGGGACAGATTTATTCTCTCTGCGGGACATGGTTCAGCCCTTCTCTATTCAATGCTGCACCTTTCCGGTTACGGGATTACAATAGATGATCTTAAAAAATTCAGACAGATGGGGAGCCTGACTCCGGGGCATCCTGAATTTAAACATACACCCGGTGTTGAAACTACGACAGGACCGCTGGGCCAGGGTTTTGCGAATGGAGTCGGTATGGCTATTGCCGAGAAGCTTCTTATCGAAGAGTTCGGCGACGTCATTGATCATTATATATACTCAATCGGCGGCGACGGGTGTATGATGGAGGGAGTGACTTCTGAGGCGGCATCTCTTGCCGGGCATCTGAAGCTGGGAAATCTTATTTATATTTATGACTCCAACAGGATTACAATCGAGGGCTCAACTGATCTTGCATTCACAGAAAACGTTAAAGCAAGATTTGAGTCGTATAACTGGCATGTACAGGAAATTGACGGACACAATTTCGGTGAAATTGAAACATCAATACTTGAAGCACAAAAAGTTAAGGATAAACCATCTCTTATAATAGCGAAAACTGTTATTGCAAAAGGAAGCGCCTGTATGGAGGGGAGTGAGGAATCTCATGGTGCTCCACTCGGTGAAAAAGAAATAAAAGCATCGAAAGAAAAACTGGGATGCAACAGTGAAATAAACTTTGATGTACCGGAAGAAGTTTACTCGATTTTTCAGAGAGTAAAAAATGAGAAAAAGAAAACATATGATTCATGGCAGATGAAATTTAATTCAAAAGTTAAAGATGAACTTAAGGAAAAATGGAACAAATTCTTCAGCAAACCCGATATCGAAAAGCTGAGAAATGTCCTTCCTGTGTTTGAGAAAGGTTCCAAAATAGCAACCAGGGCAGCCGGAGGCAAGGTGCTTGAAGTTTTATATAAAGAGCTTCCGAATTTTATGGGAGGTTCGGCAGACCTTGCTCCGAGTAACAAGACAATGGTTAAAAATATCAGTGAAAGCGGACCCGGGAAAGCAGGAAGAATAATTCATTACGGAGTTAGAGAAAACGCAATGGGTTCGATTCAGAACGGAATTGCATATTATGGCGGATTTATCAACTTCTCAGCGACATTTTTTGTATTTATGGATTACATGCGGCCGGCAGTAAGGCTTGCGGCACTTTCCGGGCTTCAGTCAATATATGTATTTACTCACGATTCGATATTTGTCGGAGAGGACGGCCCCACACATCAGCCGGTTGAGCATCTGGCAGTATCGCGCGCAATTCCTAATCTGAATGTTATCCGGCCTTGCGATGCTGAAGAAACAGTCGAAGCATGGATCTCGGCAATATCGAGGGACAATGGACCGACTTTGATTGCACTCTCGAGGCAGAATCTTCCGGTTATTGAAAAAACAGGTAAATACTCTGCAAGAGACCTTGCGAAGGGAGGTTACATTATATATGATCATGATGCTCCCGACCTGGTTATTCTTTCTACGGGGTCTGAAATTCATTTATCTATCGACGCTGCAAAACGGCTTTTAACCGAGAAGGGGCTCAAAGCCAGAGTCGTATCTCTGCCATGCTGGGAACTTTTTGATAAACAGAGTGAAGCATATAAAAAAGAGATTCTTGGTTCAGTGAGCCGAAGAGTTGTTGTTGAAGCAGGAATTAAAATGGGCTGGGAGAAATATGCCGGTGAAAATGCTCTCTTTATTACAATAGATGAGTTCGGAAGGTCAGCTCCGGAGTCCGACATCGCTGATTACTTCGGATTTACTGTGGATAAAATTTTTGACAGAATAGTTAAATACATGAACTGATTTTTCCATCAGCACTGATTTACAAACTTACTGCATTGTTAGGGAAGACTTCCCCTTTAAAAACGGGGAAGTCTTTTACTTCCGTATTCATCAAATATACGTTTATAAATAAATATACAGTTTTTAGCATTGATGTCTTCGCCATTTATGGAAGGGTGAAGCACAATGTTTTAGTACCGGAACTGTATTCAATAATTTTAGAGAGAGTTTTCCTGATATAGTTTTAGTGTCAGAAGAGCGCTGAAATCTCTAAAAAATTTAAAATCACTTTACTTAATCCGATTCATTTTTATTAATAATACCGGAAGATAGTGCATATAAACTCAAATCTTCGAGTTTATTTTCTTCCAAAATTTGTTTTTTAGATTATATTTTTTTAATACAACGATTGAATAAATATGTAATTTTTATTATAATGTTAGAATAAAAGATTAAATTAGCTTTATAATGACTGCATTTTTATTCAATTTTAATATTTAAGTTTAACGCGAATAATTTCATGCTGCTATCAAAACAGGAGAAAACTTATGGGGGATATGGGGCTAACTGAGGTTTTTTTAAATGAATCAAAAGAGATCATCGGCAATCTGGAGACAGATATAGTTACTCTTGAGGAGAATAGAGAAGATCAGGATATTATTAATAGAATTTTCAGATATTTTCATACTCTTAAAGGGAGTTCCGGAATAGCTGGATTTAATGTAATTTACGAATTTACTCATAACCTCGAAAGTCTTTTCGATAAAGTAAGGTCTGGCGATATAAAGGTCAGCAGAGATATAATTGATATTCTTCTTGATAGTATAGACTGGATAAAAGAAGAGCTTTTCAGTGAAAGTGATGTAGATGATTCGGGAAGGATTCAGGCCGAGCTTACAGAGAGGATAAATGAATGCATGGGATTTACGCCTAAAGTAAGAGAGGAAAACGGTGATTTTCTTATTGAAGTGGGCGCTTATTCCGGAGTAGGTTCAAGTGAAAGATATTTTAAGGTAATTGCGGATTTTAAAGATGATATTTTCAGTAACGGAATAGATCCCCTGATGGTTATTGAAGATCTTAGCAACCTGGGAGAAGTAATGATCTCCAATGTTGATCAGAAAAGAATACCTGATTTTTATAAAATGGATCCTGAAAAGTGCTATCTGTCGTGGGAAATTATTCTTAAAACCACTTATGATGAGATGAAATTACGTGATGTTTTTATATTCGTGATGGATGATAATAATGTTGAGATTGAAAATGTAACAGATAAATACGCTGAAGTTAAAGAGCATGGACTCCTCACAGAAAAGAAACTTGGTGAAATACTTATAGAAATGGGTATTATCAGTGATGCTGATCTCGAAGAGATAGTGAAGCTTCAGAGCAACCAGAATTTTAAAATCGGAGATATAATTGTCCAGAAGGGCCTCGCTTCATCGAAACAGGTTGATGAAGCTCTCCAGGAACAGGATAAGATTAAGAAGAAACTGGAGATCAGTACTGTAAGGGTTGACTCGGCAAAACTCGACAATCTTATGAATCTTCTCGGAGAAATAGTAATCGGGCAGGCATCTCTCCATCGTGTTTCTGAAGACATGGATGAGGAGAAGGCTTCCAGTCTGAAAAATTCTCTATACGGGCTTGATAGAGTTACAAGAGAATTCCAGGAACAGATCATGTCAATAAGGATGGTTCCAATCGGTCCGACATTTGATCAGTTCAAGAGATTTGTCCGCGACACAGCCCATTCTCTCGGAAAGGAAATCAAACTGAAGGTTGAGGGCGGAGATACCGAGCTTGATAAAACTGTAATCGAAAAGATCGGCGACCCGTTGAAGCATATGATAAGGAATGCAATTGGTCATGGAATTGAAGTTGCTTCGGAAAGGACTAAAAAAGGTAAACCAACAGCAGGGACTGTTACTCTCAAGGCGTATCACCAGGAGGGAAATGTTTTTATTGATGTAATAGATGACGGGAAAGGTATAAATCTTGCTGAGGTTAAGAAAAAAGGAGTTGCACTCGGCCTTATTGCCGAGGAAGAGACTTCGAAAGAAAAGATCCTGTCTTTGATTTTTAATCCCGGTTTTTCGACTTCTGATCATGTGGGAGACCTCTCAGGCCGCGGAGTAGGGATGGATGTAGTTAAGACCAATGCTGAAGAGCTCAGAGGATCTGTCGAAGTAAAAAGTAAGGAGGGTGAAGGAACACTTATCCGGATCAAACTCCCTCTTACTCTTGCAATTATAGAAGGTATGCTCGTTAAAGTGGGCCCTTCGATTCTGATAATACCGCTTCTTTCTGTCATTGAAACTATCCAGGTTAAAAAAGATGATTACCGTACAGTTGAGGGCAAGGGTGAAGTCATTCTTGTCAGAGGTGAATATATCTCTTTAATAAGGCTTAATGTTCTATTCGGTTTAGAAGCCGGTATTACAAATCCCTGGGAGGCTCTCATTGTAATAGTTGAATCCGGCGGTGAAAGAATTGGAATAATGATTGATGACCTTATCGGTCAGCAGCAGATAGTAATAAAGAGTATCGATAATTTTATTACAACAAGCAGATCAATATCCGGCGCTACAATTCTTGGAGATGGAAAGGTCGCACTGATTATTGATATACACGGTCTTGTCGGTGAAATAAAAAACATTTAAAGGGATGAGATATGAAAGTTGATAAAGATGTCAGTGTAAAAAATATCAATAACTTCTACTTCGCATTGAGAGAAGAAGTTGAAAATAATAACCAGGTAGTAATTGATTTTTCAGACTTATCGAGAATTGATTCAGCTGCCGCCCAGGTCATTCTTGCCGCAGCAAGAAAAGTTAAAGAACTCGATAAAACTATACGTTTTGTAGGAGTATCATCAGAATTAAAAAAATTGCTAAAACTTGCCGGAATAAAATTACAGTAATTACTAGGGGGAAGACGTAAATGAGTAAGTATATAATGGTCATTGATGATTCACCAACCATAAGAGTCAGTGTGGAACTGGCATTGAAGCAGCTTGGCCTTATGATAAAACAGGCGGAGAATGGCCAGGATGCGCTTGATAAAATAAGTGAAATTAAAAACAGCGGCGATGAAATCGTTTTGTGTTTAAGTGATATAAATATGCCGGTACTTAACGGAATAGAATTTATTAAAGAATTCAGGAAAGTCGATAAATTTACACCTGTGGTAGTACTGACAACTGAGGCTGAGAAGGATATAATTCAGAAAGGCAAGGAAGCCGGCGCGTCCGGATGGATTATAAAACCGTTTCAGGCGGAAGACCTACTTAATGTAGTAAAAAGGTTTGTGAAATAATTATGTATGAAAATAATGTAAATAAAACCACTGAGACAAGCAGGAATGAGGAAGTGAAACAGTATGTTACATTTCTTGTGGGAGATGAAACATATGGTGTTTCAGTTATCAAGGTTCAGTCAATTAATGAAATGGTTGAGATAACCCATGTCCCGAAGGCGTTATCATTCATTAAAGGTGTAATAAATCTCAGAGGGGCGGTAATTCCCGTAATTGATATGAGGAAGAAGTTTAATCTTCCCCCGAAAGAGTATGATTCATTTACTGTTATTCTGATTGTTGAGGTTAAGGGCAAACTTATTGGAATGATAGCGGATGCCGTCTCTGATGTTGTCAGCTTTCCTGTTTCAGATATAAAAACTAATATTAATTTTTCTGCAAGAGTTGATACCAGTTCTATTGAAGGAGTAGGTATGGCGGGAGAATCTTTGATAATACTTCTTGATGTAGATACGTTTTTAAATAGTGAAAACCTCAAGGAATCATGCTGAGGAGCCAGAATAACAGAACCGGTAAAGTTTTGTATTTCATTTACCCGGGTGATCATTTTGCGTCTAATGAGGATTGCTATATCGGAACCATTGCGGGTTCATGCCTTGTTGTCTGCCTTTTTGATTATTTTAAGAAGACGGGAGGAATGATAAACTTTGTAGTTCCCGGAACGTCAGTTACTGACGGTATACTTCATGATGATATATCAAGAATAGGGATTCTGAATATGGAATACCTGATGGCTGATATGGTTAAACTTGGATGTGACAGGCATCATATGAAAGCCAAAATATTCGGGGCAGGGTATACAGATAATTTAAAAACCGGAAAGATATCCCTGCCTGAAAATAATATTAAATTTGTAAAAGAATACTTTGCCCTTGAAAATATCTTAATAGAAAAAAGTGACCTTGGCGGAAACTTCAGAAGAAAACTTTATTTTTCACCAAAAGATGGAACTGTTTATAGAAAGATACTGCAGAACAATGAGGATTTTTCTGAATTTATAATGCTTGAAAAGGAATATGTTGAAGATGAATTCAAAAATAGAAATAAAGTCGGAAAGATTTTACTATTTGATTAGGATAAACAATGATTAGTAATTATAACCTCAGTGATAAGGATTTTCATAAATTAAGGGATATAATTTATGATGAAGCCGGGATTAAACTTGGTGATGTAAAAAAAATTCTCATGCAGTCGCGTCTGATAAAACGCCTCAGAGATCTTAGACTTGATAATTTTACTGAATACTATGAATATCTGATACAGAATTATGAAAAGGAAAAAATAAATTTTATTAATTCTATCACCACGAATAAAACAGATTTTTTCAGAGAGAACGACCATTTTGAATTCATGAAAAGTAAAATACTCCCGGATTTTGAAAAGAAAAAAGAAAATGAACTAAGAATATGGAGTGCGGGATGTTCAACCGGAGAGGAGCCATATACAATAGCAATTACACTTTTTGAATATTTTAACGGGAAAGTTCCCCCGGAATTTCTTATACTTGCAACAGACATTGATACACAGGTTTTAGAAAAGGCACAGGAGGGTAATTATTCTGCGGATCATCTTGCGGATGTCGAACCGAAATATCTTAAGAATTATTTTTTTGATAACAGCAGCGAGAAAGGAAATTTTTATAAAGTAAAAGACCAGCTTAAACAGGTGGTTTATTTCAGGAGGCTCAATCTTCTTCAGGATGATTACCCGATGAAAAAGAAGTTTGATATTATATTCTGCAGAAATGTAATAATTTATTTCGACAGGGAAACCCAGAAAAAATTATTCGAGAATTACCACAGGTATCTTAAAGACGATGGCTATCTGCTAATAGGGCATTCGGAAAATATTACAAGCATAACGGATAAATTTTCATTAACAGGCCGGACAATTTATAAAAAGGTGGTTTGATAAAGGGTGCACGTACACGCAAAACATAAGCTCGGGAAGAATCTTAATATAATTTATCCCGGTGAGTATTATATTACCAATAAGGACGAGCTTATCGGGACACTGCTTGGATCATGTGTATCAGTATGCCTTCATGATCCGGAGAATAAAATCGGCGGGATGAATCATTTTATGCTGCCGGGAAAGATCAGCAAAGCTGATATTTTCAGCGACGATAATGCACGATATGGAATAGCATCTATAAATAAAATTGTTTCTGAAATTGTAGCTAAAGGCGCATCTAAAAATCATCTTACAGCAAAAATATTTGGCGGCGGGAATATAATTAAATTTTTGAACATCAGCGGCAAGCAGAGCCTTATCCCTTCTGATAATATAAGAGTGGCTAAACTGTTTATGGAAATAGAGGATATACCGATAGTCGCATTAGATGTCGGAGAGGATTATACACGAAAAATAATCTTTGATGTCAGCTCGGGAAAAGTATATCTGAGAAAATTCAAAGGCGGAACTGTGAATGATATTGTTATAAAGAGAGACGAGGAAGCGTTGATTCACAACATAGAAAAGCAATTTAATTAAAAAGAAGAGAAATTTATGTTACAGAATAAAGTAAAAGTATTGATAATCGATGACTCAGCATTGATGCGGAAATTTTTAACTGATATTTTATCTAACTCATCTCAGATAGAAGTACTTGGAGCTGCTCTTGATGCGAATATAGCGGCAAGAAAAATAAATATGCTTAATCCGGATGTAATTACACTTGATATTGAAATGCCCGGTATGGATGGCCTGACTTTTCTGCAGAAGCTTATGATAGCAAATCCGGTTCCGGCAATAATGGTAAGCTCTCTGACTGAAAAAGGTACTGATGCCGCTGTGAGGGCGCTTGAAATTGGCGCATTTGATGTAATAGGGAAACCGCAGTTTGATAAACCTGACAGTGCCGCAGAATTCGGCAGAGATCTCATTGAAAAAGTTATTGCCGCGGGACAGTCAAAAAAAAATATAAAGAAACGGGCCCCGGTTAAACTTGAAGTTGAACAGAAATATTCGGCGGATGTAATACTGTCAAAAGCTGAAATGTCTAATAAGAATAAACCTACGGAAAAAGTAATCGCCATCGGCGCGTCAACCGGCGGTACTGAAGTTATAGACCAGATACTTGTAAATCTTCCGAACGGATGTCCCGGAATTGTAGTAACCCAGCATATGCCGGAAAAATTTACAGAAGCCTTTGCCAACAGGGTAAATACAAAATCTAAACTTTTTGTAAAAGAAGCAATAAACGGAGACAGGCTTCTGACTGATATAGCACTGATAGCTCCGGGCGGAAAGCATATGCTTCTTAAATCTGACAGGAACGGATACTGGGTTGAGATAAATGACGGGCCTCCGGTAAACAGGCACAGGCCATCGGTGGATGTGATGTTCCGGTCGGTAAGTAAATATGCCGGAGATTCGGCAGTCGGGATTATCTGTACCGGCATGGGAAACGACGGCGCTGCCGGTTTACTCGAGATGAAGGAATCTGGCGCGTATACCATTGCACAGAATGAAGAGTCATGCGTTGTATTCGGAATGCCGAAAGAAGCAATAAAACTCGATGCCGCAAGATTGATCACTGATGTTGAAGGGATAATTAACTATATTAAGAAGATGTGCCATTGAATATTGTAACAGTTTATAAAATAGATTTGTTGTTTCACATGGATTATGTTGTAAAGCGATAGACATATTTAATTAGTATTTGTAGCCCTGAATGAAATCATTTATATTTATAGTTAAAGTACCTGCAGGTCCGGTAACATCTATAGCCGCATCGAAATTAAAATTATAAATACCACTTGATGGGTTTGTTACTGTCATTATTAGGGGATCTGTGGTTGTTGTATATGTGTTTACTCCCTTATTTACCATAATTGTATAATTTGCTGATGTTAGATTGATTATACCAGATCCGGTAGTAATCGCTGTTCCATTCCAGTAAACCTTAATGCTGAAGTCGGGGCTAGCATTTGCTGTATATTTGTCATTTGCTGCAATTCCAATATAATTAACATCATTTAATTCACCTTGAAAGACTATAGCATTGCAATCGGAGGCTGCTCCGTATGATTCACCGATACCTACAAACGCATATTGTTTACTGGAAGATACTGTCTTCGCTGTCAATCCCGGGTCAATATATCCTTCATCTGAAGAGCTGCTTGATGAGCTGTTGCAGGAAATCATTATGCCAGTAATAAATATTAATATAATTAAAAAAGAGATTCTTTTCATATCGGCTCCGTATGGAAATTATTGCACATAATCATGTAATTAAAATATGAATACTCATTCTTCAGTTTTTATACATTACATTATTTGTGCAATAATAAAAAAAGAATAAGTTGTGTAAAGAAAATAATTTGCT
>Ga0116171_10005978_pt1 | contig 10606 bp, 7 predicted proteins | sample AD_JPNHW2_MetaG_FD_89798 | JGI IMG/M metagenome (GOLD analysis project Ga0116171, IMG submission 89798) | Active sludge microbial communities of municipal wastewater-treating anaerobic digesters from Japan - AD_JPNHW2_MetaG | ecosystem: Engineered > Bioreactor > Anaerobic > Digestate | place...
ACCTTCGGTTGCCGCATATTTTGAAATCAGATTGATGTTATTCAGCGACAAAAATATTTTATCACCTTCGGCATACTGCAAACGTATAAAATCCTGATACACATCAGCTCCGTCATTGTCCGATGAGGTTTTGCGGTTTATGATTCCCGAATAGACTCCGATGCCGAAATCCCTGTGCACAACCAAGTCGCCCGGGTGAAGCTGTTTCAGGTCTTCAAACGATATGCTTTTGAATCGCTTCTGCTTTTTTTTGTACTGGCGGAAATACCTGTTGAAAATCTGATGCTCGGTATAAACCGCAAGCTTTGAAATTTCGAGAATAAATCCGGATGACAGCGATTCAGGAAACAATGTATATTTAACGTGCGAATGTTCCGGTATTTCATCGGAGTGTTCATCTTTGTAATCTTCGATGATATTCTGCATGCGGTTCATCTGGTATTTATCCGAGCAGAGAATGTATATGGAAAAATTATCTTTCGAAAGTTCTGACAGGTTTTTATATAGAAGCGAAATGTTTGAATTGAAAGACGGCTGCGGTTTTGTTTTGAAATCAATTGCATCGTGCGATTTGAATTTATCGATTTTTACAATTGCCTTCGCTTTGTCAAAAAAATGCAGTGTGTCATTGTAAGATTCCTCTTCGATAAAGACAACGCAGTCATCGGGAATAAAATCGTTTATTGACGAAGTGTTTTCCGAAGTGTTTTCTTCATTCAACCGGAGAGATAATTTTATGGACTGAATCATTTTCAGAGAGCGCTGTGTGGAAATGTCAAACTCGCGGATGGATTCTATTGTCTCTCCGAAAAATTCAATCCTCACGGGCGATTCGCTGTCGTCGGGAAAAACATCAACAATGCCTCCGCGCACAGAATAGTCTCCCGGCATTTCAACAAAATCAGTTTTCAGATAGCCGTATAAATTCAGTTTTTCGATTAGCTCCTCAAAGAGATATTCCTCGCCTGCCTTCAGGGTGATGATGCTGCCGGAAAATTTATCGGGAGGAATCAGCGGGGTAAAGAGTTTTGCTTTTTCCGCAAAAATCATAAATTCATTTCCCTCGTACATCAATGTAAGGCATTTGTTTATTTCATCTGCTTCAAGCGAAGTGTTGGTGGTGAGAATTGCGGTTTCCCCGGCGTACCCGCTGAAAACCGTGTAGTCGTCCCTGAGGTGAATCAGCAGGTCGCTGTCTTCCGAAACGTAGATTATTTTTTTAATATCCCTTATTCGAAGCAGGTACATCAGAAAAACCACCGATGACCCGTTCAGAGAAGTGCATACGATTTCCCTCCGCTTTCCATCTTTGATGGAATCGGCAAGTTCATTTAACGCATCAGACCCACCCAGCTTTTCTTTTATTTCTTCAAACATAAAACAAATAATTATATGCCATTTCGATTTTAACTTCAAGGGCAAATTCAATTAGAAAAAAGGAGGAAGAGGTGGAAAAGGAGGAAAAATAACATCATGGGAGCCGGCACAGCCGTTACAAAAAAATAATGATACATATTTAAATTGTAATAATATTCAATTATTTATAATTTAATCTGAAGATGTAATTTTTATTAATTTAATTTTTAATAAATATGGATACACCACAATACCCTCCACCCCCCGTTCCTCCACAGCCGCCATATCAGGCAAATTACGGACAAAATCCAATGGAAACTCTTATTCATACGCTTACCGGTAATATGAAATTTGTCGGAATTTTTTCTATCATATACGGCGCACTAACCTGTCTTGGATGCATCACTGCTGTAATCGGCATTCCGATGATATTTGCAGGAATGCGATTGAGGGAATCAGCCGACTTTTTCAGGGCGTATGCGGCTGCAAATATGAATAATCCCGATTTATTATCACAGGCACTCGAAAAACAAAACAGATATTTTAACATTCAGAAAATACTGATAATAGTCGGATTAGTACTCACCGTTCTTTATATTATTTTTATTATTATTGCACTTGCCGCCGGTTTATTTGAAAAGGCAAGCCACAGCTACAGGTATTATTAATTGTTATATTAAAAAGGAGGAATAATGAGAATTCCGGAATCCGGAATTCTCATTTTATATTTGTATTTCACTTTAAATTTTAGGTGAAAAAAAATATATTATGGTAAATTATATCTAATAAAAATTATTTAGAGTGAAGAAAATCATTTTCATTGCAGTAATGCTGCTGATTGTTGGCGGAATAAATAAAAGTTTTTCACAGGATGATAAAACCAGGGTCGGAATTACGAGAACTACGACTCAGACGGCGACCACGTATTTTGACTACAGCGACCCGAACAAGGTAAACATCGAAGTGAATATCTGGGGTTATGTGAAAATGCCGGGTAAATATATCATTCCGAAAGGTACATCTTCCATTGACCTGATTTCCTATGCGGGCGGTCCGAACTCCGATACCAAACTGGATAAAGTGCGCCTTATCAGACCAAAGAACGATTCGCTGAAAAATTCAGAGGATAAGATTTATGAATTTAATTTCAATGATGTTTTGTGGGAAGATAAAGTTTCAGACAAAAAACTTCCTTCAATGACTCTGGAGCCGGGAGATATTATAGTGGTGTCTGGAGAGCCGAAAATGTTCTTCAGGGACAATCTTTCAATCATACTTTCGATTTCGTCAACGGTTATATCCGTGGCGATTCTGCTGACTACAATTTTAAAGAAGTAAAAAGCGCTGTAAATTCAGCGGGAGTAAGGGTTTCAGCCCTGACCGAAAAATCAAAATCTGCAATTGCGGGGTCAATTTTATATTTCTGAAAAAATCCGTTCAGTGAATTTTTCATAGTCTTTCTTCTTTGCGAAAAACTTTCCCTGACGAATTCCTGAAAAAGAGGAATATTTTTTATTCCTGAAGTGAGTTCTCCCGGGAAATCCATCCTTACTATTGCGCTTGTAACGTCAGGTTTCGGAAAGAATGCAGTCGGCGGCACGCTGAACAGATATTTCGGCTTTGAAAAAAACTGCGTCTGTACGGAAATTATTCCGTAATCCTTCGTACGCGGCTGCGAAGTCATACGCGCGGCATATTCCTTCTGAACCATAATCACCACCCCGCTCACACTGCCGCCAAATGAAAAAATTTTAAATAATATTTTTGATGTAATGTTGTACGGTATATTCCCTATGATTTTGATTCTTCCGGGAAATTCTTCCGGATTTGTGAGCAGAAAATCCTTTTCGATAATATTTATATCGCCGAATTTTTCATGCAGCGTTTCGACGCACTTTCTGTCAATTTCCACAGCGGTATAATTTTTTGTCAGTTTCAGTATGTGCTTTGTAAGTGCGCCGTATCCCGCGCCGATTTCTACGACATAGTCATCCGGCGAAATATCGAGGCTTCCAGCAATTTTTGCGGCAATATTGTCGTCAACAAGAAAGTTCTGTCCGAGGAATTTCAACGGCTTGAATTTTTTGTACTTCTCTTTATTTGTCAGACTCATCACCATAGAAAAATTTCCGGATGTCAGGCAGAATTTCAGTGTATTTTTCGAATTGATGTCCGTTGTTATCCAGTACAATTTTGTTTTCTACCTTTGCCAGCTGCTGCAGAGTTTTTTTGTGGTCAACAACATCATCATCGGTGGATACGCACAAAAGTATATTGGACGGGTTTATCTTGCTGAAATTTTCATCGTAAATTTCTTTCAGCTCCCGGATTTCTTTTTCCGTCCATTCAAATTCTTCATCGGAGTCGAATCGTGTGTGCTTTCCTATTGCGGCTTTCAGCTGTTCCTGCGCATCCACAGCGGGATTGATGAGCACAACTTTCAGTCCGTATCTTGCTGCAAGCATCAGTGCGTAGAATCCGCCGAGGCTCGAGCCAATCAGGTACACTTTCTGACCTGCTTCTCTTACGAGGTCTTTCAGTATGCTGAAAGTTTTTTTCGGTGAAATAGGCAGCGTCGGCGAATCAACTCTTTTATCCGTGAAATAATCACGTGTCAGTTTCGCTTTGTGCGCCTTTCCGGAACTTTTAAATCCGTGAATGTAAATTATCATTTTTGAATTTGTTTTTGCTTATTAATCTAAAACTTAATTTTGTATTTTGAAAGTCAAACAGGATTTCATTTATCTATGAGAAGTAAATTTTGGAAAAATTTCAGCGGGATAGTATTAGTTATACTGGTTACTCTTATTACGAGTTTTATACTTTTCAGGAATCTCGCCAAGAACAGCAACTACAAGGAGTCAGGCACCATCAGGCTTGCAGGCGTCAGCGACAGCGCTTATATATACAGGGATGAATTTTCCGTTCCGCATATTTCCGCTGCGTCACAGCAGGATTTATATTTTCTGATGGGATACACGCACGCGCAGACGAGACTTTGGCAGATGGATTTTTCCCGCAGGATTGCCGAGGGGAAACTTTCCGAAATTATGGGCAAGGAAATGCTTGACTATGATAAACTTTTCAGAACAATCGGACTGAGTTCAAGAGCTGAAAATATTTATAATGCATTGCCGCAGTCAACAAAGGAAATTATTGATTCATATACAAGCGGCGTTAATGCGTTCATTTCTGCCAATATGAAAAATCTTCCGATGGAATTTGATATGCTGAACTATAAACCCGAGCTGTGGTCGGGCGATGACTGCATAAAAGTGCTGAGGGAAAAAGCCTGGGAGCTGAATATGAGCTGGTACACGGATTATATGTATGGTCAGATTGTAAGCAAGTTCGGAGCAGAGAAAGCAAAAGATTTTTTTCCTGATTACCCGGCATCATATCCCGACATAATTGCATCCGGAAAAACATCCCAGACCGAAAAAACGGATACTGCAAAAAAAGTCACTTCTCTTTTGCCGTCGGAAAAACTGTATGCGGATATCAGTACGGCGCTTGCGGAGAATTTTATCAGCACCTCAAAAAATTTCAAAGACAAATTTAATTTAAAAGGCTCGCACGTCGGCAGCAATTGCTGGGTGGCAGCGGGCTCAAAATCCGAAAGCGGCAAACCTCTTCTGGCGAATGACCCGCACCTGCCGCTGCTTGCGCCTTCTACGTGGATTGAAATGGAGCTGATTAACCGTTCGAACAATAAAAAAGTTTTTGGCTTCGGCATTCCGGGTGTTCCAGGAATTTTGAGCGGCAGCAATAATGTTTGCAGCTGGGGAATTACAAACCTGATGAGCGATGAAACCGATTTTTATATTTTCAGGCGCGATTCGCTGAGCTCTTCCGGTTATTATATCCTTGATAATAAATATCAACTTGACAGCACAATTGAGTACATAAAAATCAAAGATGAAAAAGATGAAATTCCGTTTGTAATATATCAAACGAAATATGGTCCGGTAATTTCCGACCTTCCGAAATATTCATTTCTTTCGAAAACAGGATTCAATATCGGAAATAAATTTCTCCTGACATATAAATGGGTGGGCAATGAAAATTCCGATGAAATCGGTTCAATCGCCGCGCTTGACTTTTCCGGAGGCTGGAATGATTTCCGCTCGTCACTGAAAAATTTTGCGGTTCCTGCTTTGAATTTTCTTTATGCGGACACGGCGGGAAACATCGGATATCAGGCAGCAGGCAGAGTCCCCATACGGAATTATAAAAGCGAATCAGGAAATCTCGAGCATTATTCGCTTCTGCCGTCAACAGGCGAAATGGAGTGGAAAGGGTTTGTGCCGTTTGATGAACTGCCGCATATTCTGAATCCCGAAACCAGATATATTGTTTCTGCAAACAACAGACCTCAGTCCGGTTATAAATATTTCATATCAAATTTATATGAGCCGCCTTACAGGGCAATGAGAATCGAAGAGCTGCTGAAGTCGAGAAATAATTTTAATGCCGCTGAATTTAAACTGATGCAGAATGATGTAATCAGTCTTCAGGCAAAGGAGTTCTGTGCGGTGCTTTTCAAGGCATACGGAGACACGCTTGCGGCATTTCTTAAAGCGGATACTGCCGCCGTGAATCTGAAACAATTCAAACCGCAGGGACTTAATGAAACGGAATTCGCTTCATATTCGGCACTTAAAAACTGGAATTATGAATTTTCGCTTTTCTCATATCAGGCATCAATCTTTTCTGAATTCGAAGCGAAACTGTACGAACACTTGTACCGAAGTCAGATGGGCGACAACCTTTTTGAAAACTATATCACGCTTGCCGCCACTCCCGTAAAAAACACATCAAAACTTTTCAGGGAAAAGCCGGCGGTATATTATGATTTAATAAAACGGTGCTACCGTGAGGCGATTCAGGAATTGCAGCAGAAGTTCGGCACAAACGATATTACAAAATGGCATTGGGGTTCGATTCACCGTGTAAAACTTCATAATCCGCTTGCGGTGCTGCCAAATCTTTCAACGCTGCTTGATGTGGGTCCGTATGACATCGGCGGAAACGGCACAACAATTAATAATCTTGAATACAGGTTCTCGTCGGTTTATGAAAACGGAAATTTTGATGCATTTCTCGGTCCGTCGTTCAGATTTGTGATTGATATGTCAGATACAAGAACATATCAGTCTATTCTTCCTCCGGGAGAGTCAGGTCAGCCGCTTTTCCCCGCGTACCGTGACCAGGCGCGCCTGTGGCTTAACGGCGAATACAAAAAAGTATCCACCTCTATCAATGATTTAAAATCCGAATGCAGGAACATACTTCTTGTGCTGCCGAAATAATCATATTCCACGTGTCTTTGGTTCGGTGCCGGCATTTAAAATATCACACCGCAATGTATTAAAATAGCATTGTATACCAAAACTATTCCAATTATTTTATTCTAATGGGTAATTAAAGAATCTATGGGAAATAATAAATTGCCAAACGATTTTGATAATTAGATACTATAAGCAAAAGCTAAAAATATGAAATTGAATAACAAAAATTATTAATAATATTATAATCTAAAATCAATTTGTTATGAAAAAAGTTATATTTTTTGCTTTAATCCAATTTTTAGTTCTTGGGGTTGTTATTACTTTTGCAATGCCGAAAAAAAGTAATAATATGGGACCGATTAGTTTTCAGGAAACAAAAAAAATAGACCCGCCGGCTTATGTATTATTACAGGAAAATAATGTTTTATCATATTTCTGGACTACAGGAGTTTTTAACCAGAATATGAACTTAAGCAATCAGGCAGGATTTTATTGGCCAAAAGGCGGTCAAAATACAGCGTGCTTTACTACAGGACTATGCTTGGCAGGTTTTATAGACGGACAGCTTGCTCAATGTATGGCTTCATACAAAGGTGAATTTTTGCCGGGTTATATTGTGAATAATCAAGCCCAGACATCCGATGCATTTAAGTATTATTCAGTAAGAATTCAGGATCCGGTAACAAGTCCTGATTATGTCAATTGGTATAAAATGGTGCCATATGGAGCTCCGTATAATGATGTGAATCATAACGGGGTGTATGACCAAGGGATAGATATTCCCGGTGTGAAGGATGCATATCAAACTATTTTTGTATGTTTGACGGATGGTTTTGTTTCATCGCACATATCAACTGAAGGGTTTGGCGGCGGTGTAACTAATCCGCTGATGATGGCTGAAATTCATTTTACAAGCTGGGTAACTTTTTTTTACCCCGTTAGTGAAGTTCAGTTTTTAAAATGGGAAATTGTCAATAAAAGTCAGAATGTATGGAATAAAACTTTCTTTTCAATTGTTGCGGACCCTGACTTAGGGTATGGATATGATGATTATATCGCCTGTGATAAAGACAGGAATCTTGGAATTTGTTATAACGGAACCGATAACGACCAGTATTATGGAACACACCCTCCTGCTTTCGGTATAAGACTGATAAGAGGAGCGGTTAATAAATATCAGCTTCCCTCCCCTGATTCTCTGAAATTAACTTCTTTTACACTTTTTACTGACTATTCCAATAGCCCTCCGCCTTGTGAGTCTGACCCATACTTAGAACCGTATGCGGCATATCTTATGATGACGGGCGCGAAAAAAGATTCGACTCCGTTTTTAAATCCGACTATTGTTTCCGGAACCGGCACACGAAAAACAAAGTATGTTTATTCAGGTGATCCTGAAACCAATACTGGTTGGACAGAAAAAAAAGGCTGCATTCAAAACTGTGGAGGTGATACCTCTAATACGGGTCAGTTAGGAACTAATCCTCCGGGCGACAGGCGGTTTATTATGTCTTCAGGAAGTTTTAATCTTAATGTTGCCCCCAATGAAAAGCAAATCCTTATTGCCGCACAAATGGCGGCTAGGACTTATAATTATAAAAATGCAGTTACGAGAGTAAAATTATTATCAGACAGTGCTTGTAACTGGTATAATTCCCATCCAATCGGAATTAAAAAAATCGGAGAGGTGGTTCCCGTTAAATATCAATTGTATCAGAATTATCCCAATCCGTTTAATCCGGCTACCATTATCAAATTTGATATACCGAAATCTGACTTTGTTACGATAGATATATATGATATCACAGGGAAACTTGTAAGCAGCTTGTTGAATGAATATAAAACGAGCGGAACTTATGAAATTAAATTTGAAGCTGCCAACCTCGCAAGCGGTGTGTATTTCTGCAAAATGTCTTCGAATGCATTTTCCGATGTTAAAAGAATGGTGTTTATAAAGTGATGCAAGTTTATAAAATTGCCCGACCGGAATTTATTATCCGGTCAGGCAATTAAAATTTAATTAAGATATCAAAAATTCATATCCTTCATATTGCCGGACATTACGGTGTAGAGTTTTGTCCATGCGGCTTTGACTTCTGGGGTGAAGTCTTTTCCGAGTGTGTCTTTGATTGCGCTAAGTAAAGCTTTTTGAAACAGTTCATAATGCTTGTTTTCAACTCCATATTCGAAATGCCTCATTCCCATCTGCTGAATTGCGGGAATGATTATCTGCGGATTATTGAGTCCGTCGCAAATCGTTTTAATCATCGACATAATTCTATGCTTCTGATCTTTTATATCTCCCTTGAAAAGTTCTTTAGCATCGGGGGCAAGTGTAAAAAAATTATTATATAGTTTATCCCAGCACTCTGAGTCCTGAAGTTTATTAAATGTTGATTGCAGTGTTGCTATTTCTACGTTTGAAAATACATCTTTCATATTATATCCTATTTTAATATTTAATTAACACAATTATTTAACATAATTGTTATGTCACTCGTTCCCTGAATATAAGAATATTTATTCATTAAATAAATACGTGAATCGTAAGAATTAAATTACTAATTAAATATGAACTATTAGCGGGGCATTTATGTTATAAACATCGAATTGTAAAACTTATTGCTAACTAATAAATTTAATGAATACAGACATTAAGGAAAAAGAAATCAGGGCAGGTTTGAAGAAAATCGATAATACTCTTAATAACGGCTTGCCCGGTAAAGATGAAGTAATTCAGGACTATATCCTCGTTAACCGCTCCCGTCAGGCGAGCATCCTCGGCAGAAAAGAAACCCTCATCGGAAAAGCTAATTTCGGAATATTCGGAGACGGAAAAGAACTCGCGCAGGTTGCGATGGCAAAAACTTTTATGAATGGCGACTTCCGCTCGGGATATTACCGCGACCAGACATTTGCTTTCGCTGCGGGAATTTCGGATATAAAACAGTTTTTCGCTCAGCTATATGGTGACACGAATCTTGAAAATGAACCAAACTGCGCAGGCAGAAATATGAATTGCCACTATGCCACAAGACTTTTGGACAGCGATGGTAAATGGAAGAATCTTATGAATTCAAAAAATACATCCAGCGACATTGCTCCGACTTCAGGTCAGATGCAAAGGCTGCTTGGACTTGCTTATGCATCAAAATTATACAGAAATAATCCCGGTTTATCATATCTGAAAGAATTTTCAAATAACGGAAATGAAGTTGCATTCGGCACAATCGGTAATGCATCTACAGCAGAAGGACCATTTTGGGAAACGATAAATGCAGCCGGCGTTCTGATGGTGCCGCTGGCGATGTCAATCTGGGATGACGGCTTCGGAATTTCCGTGCCGAATATTTACCAGATGACGAAGTCAAATATTTCCGAAATACTTTCGGGATTTGCTTACAGTGAAAAAATGGAACAGGGATTTATGATTTACAAAGTGCCCGGCTGGGATTACGAAGTGCTGATCAGAACATACAGAAAAGGCATTGCACTGGTCAGAGAAAAACAGATTCCCGCAATCTTTCATATCACTGAGGTAACTCAGCCACTCGGACATTCCACCAGCGGCTCACACGAAAGATATAAAACCAAAGAAAGACTTCAGTGGGAAAAAGACTACGACTGCATAAAGCAGTTCCGCGGCTGGATACTTTCAAAAGGATATGCCTCGGCAGAAGAACTCGACCAAATTGAAAGCGACGCGAAAACGTATGTGAAGCAGCAGCAGGTTCAGGCTTGGGATGAATTCCTGAATCCCATCAAAGCCGAAAGAACAGAAGCTTCGCGCCTGATATTATCGCTTGCAGAAGTGAGCAGCAAAAAGGAAGAACTGCAGCAGATTCAGAAAAATATGATGAACGCACTTGAAATCACAAAGCGCGAAGTTGCCGCACATCTGCACGATGCACTGATTGCGTCGCGAGATGACAACTCCTCAGAAAAATCCGAACTCCGGA
>Ga0116171_10005980_pt1 | contig 10605 bp, 9 predicted proteins | sample AD_JPNHW2_MetaG_FD_89798 | JGI IMG/M metagenome (GOLD analysis project Ga0116171, IMG submission 89798) | Active sludge microbial communities of municipal wastewater-treating anaerobic digesters from Japan - AD_JPNHW2_MetaG | ecosystem: Engineered > Bioreactor > Anaerobic > Digestate | place...
GACGAAACCTTCCCGGTCAAGGGCGAAGTTCCGCGGCGTCGCTCCCCGCGTCGATTCGTGGCCGACGGCGCGCAGGTTCCCATCGGCCTCGTCCACCGCGAAGACCGCGATGCTGTCGTGCCCTCGGTTGGAAGCGTAGAGGAACTTGCCTGAGGGCGCGAGATGGAGATCGGCGCAGGTGCTTGTCCCGGACCAGCCTTCGGGCAGCGTGGAAAGCGACTGCATCGCCGTAAGGATTCCGTTCGCGGGATCAACTTCAAACGCCGTCACCGAGGAGGCCAGCTCGTTCACCGCATAGGCGAAACGCCCTGAAGGGTGGTACGCCAGGCTCCGCGGGCCGGCTCCCGGCGCGCAGGAGACTGATCGCTCTGGATCGGCCGAAAGGGACCCCGTTTTCGGATCGAAGCGATAGGCTGCGATGCGGTCGGCGCCCAGGTCGGGCACCATGAGGCTGCCGCCGCCGGGAGCGAAGATGACGGCGTGCGCATGCGGTCCTTCCTGGCGGGCGGGGTTTGCGCCATGGCCCGCATGCTGGACGAAGGAAGCCATGCGCCCAAGTCCCCCGTCCGCAAGGATGGGATAGACCGCGACGCTGCCGCTTCTGTAATTGGCGAGCGCGGCCCAGCGCCCGGAGGGATCTACCGCCACATGGCAAGGGTCGGTGCCGCCCGAAAGCCGCTTGTCGAGAAAGGTCAGCGCCAGGCTCTCGGGATCGAAGGCATAGGCGCTCAAGCCTCCTGAGACTGCGCCCTCGCAGCGCTTGAGCTCGTTCACCGCATAGAGGCACTTCGATCCGCGACCAAAGGCCAGGTAGGAGGGATTCTGGATCCCCTCAGCCACGGCGACTTGCTCCATTCGTCCCGAGTTCTCGTCAAGCTCGTAGAAGTGTATGCCCTTCCCTTTCCCCTGGAGCGTCGCCCCCGTCCCGAAGAGGATGGGTTCCGTATAGGTTCCGACAAAGACAAGCTGTTTCTTTGGCATTGCTTCACTCCGTCCCGGCAAGATTCATCGCTGCCGCGCCCAGGCGTCGCAGGAGAGGATAATGCCGATATGGGGTCGCGGGGAAGGCGCCGGATATGAAAATAGGCCGTCCGAAGACGGCCTATTGAAATGGCCCAGGCCCGATTCGAACGGGCGACCTGCTGCTTAGGAGGCAGCCGCTCTATCCATCTGAGCTACTGGGTCGTAGGGCTATGAGCCTCGCTAGCGAGGCGAACCACCGAAAAAGGACATTATAGCAAAGCCGGGATTCTGTCAACGACGAAACAGCTGCAACGCATCAGTCGCGGCATAGCGCACAGGCGGGCGCCCACCGGCGAAAGACTAAGGTTGACCACGCCTTCGCGATGCGGATATCCTGAGGAACCATGAAGCTCTGGTTCAAGTACGCTGCCGGCATTCTCGTCGGCGCGGCGCTCTATCTCGTCTGCCCCAAACCCCTTCTCGAATCCGGAGGCGCGGTAGCCGCTGCAGCCGAGATCGCCCTGCGCATCGGCTACTATGTCCTCGCCTCGCTGCTCTGCGTGAACATCCCGCTTTCGGTCGTCAAACTCTATGAGGAAAAGGCCTTCTGGGCAATCGAGATCAAGGCCTCCCTCTTTTTCATCGCCTCGCTCGCCGTATCAGCGATTGCCGGCATCCTGGCCGCCCTGGTCTTTCTCCCCGTCCGCATTCCCCTGCTCTCCGACACCTCGTCCCAAACCGCGCAGGGCCTCGGCAATGGCCTTCTCGACGTTTTCCCGCAAAACCTGGGCTCGGTATTCGCCAATGCCGGCGTCTCCATCGTTCCCGCCCTCGCCTTCTTCCTGATCCTTGGCCTCGCGATGGCCCACGATCCCATGGCAGCAAAGCCGGTTTCCAACCTCCTGGACTCGCTTTCCAGAATCCTCCATACCGTCAATGTCTTCATCACCGAAATCCTGGGCGTGCTGCTCATCCCCATATCCGCCCGCGCCCTGCACCTTGCCTCCGCCGCCGTTTCGCCGGGCATTTACTCATCTTTCCTCGCGCTCCTGGCCCTCGCGTCGGCGGCGATGACGGCGATCATCTTCCCTCTGGCGATCTACCTTCTCGGGGAGAGGAAGAATCCCTTCCATAGCCTTTTCGCCAATCTACCCGCTGCGCTCGCCGCCCTCGCCTCGGGCAGCCTCCGCTTTTCGACGGGCACGACGATACGCCAGACTCGCGAAGACTACGGCATCAAGCGTCGCTATAACGCCGCGACCATCCCCCTCGGCCTTCTCCTCGGGCGGGCGGGCACGGCCTTTGTCGCGGCGCTATCCTTCGTCATCATCATTTCGTCCTACTCGCAGCTCGCTCTCACCCTGCCGAGCCTGCTCCTGATTGCGGTCTTCATCCCCGTCGCCACCGCAGCGGCCAGCGCCTCTCCCCAGAACGGCCCCATCGCCGTGCTCACCCTCGCCTGCGCGTTCTTCGGGCGCGGCTTTGAAAACGGCTACCTTGTGATGGTTCCGATCGCCGCCGTCCTCTCCATGGCCGCCGCCTTCCTGGACGCCCTCTGGATCGGCGCCGCCCAGGCCATCGTCGCGCGCAGGCATATTCCCAGGGACTCCAAGCCGCCCCGGCACTACATATAGGGCAAAAACCTCGGCCGCGGCTGCGCCGACGGTTTCCGGACAGGGTTCGACGATGTGGCTTGACGACACGGCATCGCCGATTTAGTATGGTAGCCTATGGATTTAATGACAATTCTAACGCCCGAGATGATCTCGCTTCATCTTTCGGGCACGACGAAAGACGAGATAATTGACGAGCTGATCGATGTGGCCATGAAGAGCGGCAAGATCAGCGACAGGAACGAAGCCAAGGCCGCGGTGCTCGAGCGCGAGGCCAGGATGAGCACGGGCATGAAGCACGGCATCGCCATTCCCCATGGCAAGACGGGCACGGTAGCGGAGCTCGTCGCCTGCGTCGGCATCTCCGACAACGAGGTCGATTTCGACGCGCTCGACCACAGAGGATGCAGGATCTACATCATGACCCTCTCGCCGCTCGAGAAGACCGGCCCCCACCTGCAGTTCCTGGCGGAAGTGAGCACCCTCTTCCGCAGCGAGGAAAAGCGCCAGGCGATCCTCGCCGCCACGAGCCCCCAGGAAGTCATCGCCCTCCTCACGCCCTGAGCTTTCGCGGCGAAATAAAAAGGCTGCCTCGACGAGGCAGCCTTTTTTTGTCCGAATCAAGTTCGAACGCGGCGATTTACTCCAAAACGGCCAGAATGTCGGCCATCTTCACGATGAGGTGATCGGCGCCCTGGACCTTGATCTGGGTTCCCGCGTACTTGTCGTACATGACTTCGTCGCCTTCCTTGACCTTGATCACGTCCTTGTCGGTGCCGACGGCAACGACAACGCCGGTCTGGGTCTTTTCCTGGGCGGTCTGCGGAATGATGATTCCGCCGGCGGTCTTGGTCTCGCTTTCCTTTATCTTGATGAGAATGCGATCGCCTAAGGGTTTGACGTTCATTGCAGTATCCTCCTGAATTGAGCTTGAGGTATAGGTGATAGGTAAAATATAGAAAAACTAGGCCTGAGGGTCAAGAGAAGCGGCGCGAGCCGCGCGCAGTTCGCGCCTTTCCTCCCGCGGCGGTTTGAATTACCTTTAAAGCGGGAGTAGCACCATGCAAAACAAGAAAAACGACTGGAACAAGCCTAAAAAAAGCGGCCCGGCAGGCGGCAGCAAGCCGCCCCGCAAAGACAGCGGGCCTTTCGGCGGCTTGCCGATAAAATTTTCCTTCAGCTACATCATCGTAACGCTGATGATGGTGAGCCTCTTCAACTATCTGCTTTTCCGGACCGACAACACGCTGGTGCCCTATTCAACCTTCAAGGAGAAGGTTGAGTCAGGCGAGATAAAGCGCGTGGAGATCGACCTCAACTACTACACGGGCTACGCCGACGCAAAGTCGCTGGAGCCCTCGTCGCCGGTTCCGGCCGCAGCCAAGCCGGGGGCCGTCTTCAAGACGGTACCGGTCTCGGATCCGCAATTCACGGCCCTGCTGGACGAGAAGGGCGTCGTCTACGCGGCGTCCCCGAGGGAGGGCAACGCCGTCCTCTCCTTCGTCCTCAACTGGATACTCCCCTTCGGGCTCATGTTCTTCGTATGGCGCTTCGTGATGAAGCGCGTCCAGGGAGGAGGCAACTCCAACGTGCTCGCCTTCGGCCAGAACAAGGCCACCATCGTCGCCGAGGGCGATATTAAGACGCGTTTCGGGGACGTGGCGGGCGTGGACGAAGCCAAGGCCGAGCTCGTCGAAGTGGTCGATTTTCTGAAAAACCCGACCAAATACACCGACATCGGCGGAAAGATTCCTAAGGGCGTGCTCCTCGTGGGACCGCCGGGAACGGGCAAGACCCTGCTCGCCCGCGCCGTGGCCGGCGAGGCGAACGTGCCCTTCTTCCGCATGAGCGGCGCGGACTTCGTGGAGATGTTCGTCGGCGTCGGCGCGGCCCGCGTGCGCGACTTGTTCAAGCAGGCTCGCGAGAAGGCGCCGTGCATCGTGTTCATCGACGAGCTGGACGCCTTGGGCAAGAGCCGCGTGAACGGCGTGATGGGCGGCAACGACGAGCGCGAGCAGACGCTCGACCAGCTGCTTGTCGAAATGGATGGCTTCGACGCGACCTCAGGCTTGATCATTCTCGCCGCTACCAACAGGCCGGATGTCCTCGACCCCGCCCTCCTCAGGCCTGGCCGATTCGACCGCCAGGTGCTGGTGGACAGGCCGGACATGCCCGGCCGCGAGGCGATCCTCAGGATCCACGCCAAGGGCATCAAGACCGATGATACCGTCGACCTTTCGAAGGTGGCGCGGAGCACGCCGGGCTTCGTCGGCGCGGACCTGGCCAACATCGTCAACGAGGCGGCCCTCCTCGCGGTGCGGGCTGGTCGCAAGAAGGTGAACCATGGGGATTTCGACGCGGCCATCGAAAAGGTGATCGCTGGACTTGAAAAGAAGACAAAAGTGATCAATCTCAAGGAAAAGCAGGTGATCGCCTTCCATGAGACGGGGCATGCGATCACGGCCGCCCTCACTCCTGGAAGCGACCCGGTGAAGAAAGTTTCCATAGTTCCGAGAGGCTATGGCGCCCTTGGCTACACGCTCCAGATGCCGATCGAGGACCGCTACGTAGTCAGCGAGGAGGAGCTCTTGAGCCAGATCGACGTGCTCCTCGGCGGACGCGCCGCGGAGCAGATCGTCTTCGGTTCGATCTCGACGGGAGCGGCGAACGACATCATGCGGGCCACCGATATCGCGCGCCGGATGATCGTGGACTTTGGCATGTCGGAGCGGTTCCGCCATGTGGCCTTGACGAAGAAGGGCCAGGCTTTCGGCGGCGCGCAGGTGACCGAGCCTTTCATGGCGCGCGAGTACAGCGAAGACACCCAGAAGTATGTCGACGAGGAGATCGCGCGCATCATCGCCGCCCGGTACGACGGCGTGGTCGCCCTTCTCTCCTCCAGGCGCGGATTGATCGACAGGATCGCCAACCGCCTGCTCGAGGCGGAAGTGATCGAGGAGGCGGAGTTCAAGTCGCTGATCCAGGCGGCGGAGACCGGCGATTCAGCGGATGAAGGTCCCATCGATCCTGTCGCGGTTTCCGATACCGGGGCCGGCGCGATCTAGACGCCCGCAAGACCAGTTCATTTTGACACTCTGCGTCATATTGACAGAGTGCCGCCATTCATGGTCAACTCCCTTCGTGTGACATATTTAACAATTTTGTCATACACAGGGAGAACCACGGATGTCCGTAGTACTACGTTCCATCGCATCCTATATTCCTCAGAACCGTGTCGACAACCAGGCGCTCGCCGCTACCGTCGACACGAGCGATGAATGGATCCGGTCCCATACGGGCATCGGAGCAAGGCACATCGCCGACGAGGGCGTCCTCACCAGCGACATGGCCGCCGAGGCGGCCCGCGCCGCCCTGGCGAAAGCCAAGATTACAGCCCATGACCTCGACCTCATCGTCGTGGCGACCGCCACGCCCGACTATTTCGGCTTTCCCGCCACCGCCTGCATCGTCCAGGAAAAGATCGGCGCCTTCGGCTGCGCGGCCTTCGACGTGGTCGCCGGCTGCTCGGGCTTCCTCTACGCGCTCGACATAGCCTCCTCCATGCTGGAAGCCCGCCATGGCCGGCACGCCATCGTTATCGGGGCCGAGCAGCTCAGCAGGATCACCGATTGGCAGGACCGCTCAACTGCCGTGCTCTTTGGCGACGGTGCCGGCGCCGCGGTGATCTCGCGCATCGACGAGGGCGGCCGAGGCTGCCTGGCCTTCATGCTGGGAGCCGACGGCGGCGGCGCCCGGGATCTCTACCTCGAGCAGGCGCCCCGCACCTCGGCCTACGAGCGATCGGCGCCCATGGTGCCCAGGATCGTCATGGACGGCAAGAAGGTCTACGATTTCGCCGTGAAATCCATCACGGTCCTGATCGAGCGCATCATGCACGCCACTGCCTACCGCCTCGAGGACTTCACGTGGATCATTCCGCACCAGGCGAACGCCAGGATCATCCAGGCCGCGGGCAAACGCTTCGGCATCCCGCCCGAGAAGTTCTACCTCAACATCGACGAATACGCGAACACCTCGTCCGCCAGCATCCCGCTGGCGCTCGCGGAGATGGACGCCAAGGGCCTGCTCAAGCAGGGCGACCTGATAATGCTGCTCGGCTTCGGCGCCGGGCTTACGTATGGCGCAGCGGTAATCCGCTGGTAGGAGGATATAAAATGCAGAGAAAAATCGCCGTCACCGGCTTGGGAGTCATCAGCCCCGTTGGCAATGATATCGGCAGCTTCTGGTCATCGCTGCTCGAGGGCAAGTCCGGCGCAGGCCCCATCACGCGCTTCGACGCCTCGCGGCTCGAATCCAAGGTCGCCGCCGAAGTGAAGGACTTCGATCCCGGCCTTTGGATGGACAAGAAGGAAGCCCGAAAAATGGCGCTGTTCTCGCAGTACGCGGTTGCCGCCGCCGTTCAGGCCTGGCGCGACGCAGGCCTCGACGCGGCGACTCCGGCCGAAACCGGTGAAGACGGCCTCCCTCTCTCCCTCCTGCCGGGCGGCTATGACCGCGAACGCGCGGCGGTCTGCCTCGGAAACGGCATCGGCGGCCTCGACGTCTTCCAGGATTCTTTCACCAAGCTTTTGGAATCGGGTCCGGAGCGCATGCCGCCAATGACCGTTCCCCTCATGATCTCGAACGAAGCGGCGGCCAACGTGGCCATGAGGCTCGGCATCTATGGCCCGGCCTTCACGCAGGTGACGGCCTGCGCCTCGGGTACCGACGCGATCGGACAGGCTATGGATCTCCTTCGCGCGGGGCGCGCCGACATCGCCGTGGCGGGCGGCACCGAGGCGGCGATCAGCGTCTTCGCCATGGGCGGCTTCTGCCGGCTCAAAGCCCTCACCACCCTCCGCAACGACGACCCGACCAAGGCCTCCCGGCCCTTCGACAAGGACAGGGACGGCTTCCTCATCGGCGAGGGCGCGGGCGTCCTCATCCTTGAGGATTACGACCGAGCCGTGGCGCGGGGCGCGCGCATCTACGCCCTCGCCTCGGGTTATGGCGCCACCTGCGACGCCTACCACCTGACTGCCCCCCATCCCGAGGGCGTCCAGGGCGCGCGCGCCCTCCGCCAGGCGGTGGCTGACGCCGGCCTCGAGCTGTCGCAGATCGGCTATTACAACGCCCACGGCACTTCAACGCCGATCAACGACCCCACCGAAACCGCTATGGTCAAGAAAGCCTTCGGCGAGGAAGGCGCCAGGCGCCTCAAGATAAGCTCGACGAAGAGCATGACCGGCCATTGCCTCGGCGCGACCGGCGCCATCGAGGCCATCGCCTGCGTCAAGGCGCTCGAGACGGGCTGGCTGCCGCCCACCATCAACCTGGACAATCCCGACCTCGAGGGCGGCTGCGACCTGGATTACATCCCGCACAAAGCGATTCATTTCCCTGTTGAGGCCGCCCTCTCGGCCTCGCTTGGCTTCGGCGGCCATAATGGCGCCCTCGTTTTCCGCAGCGTATAGATTTGAACGGCGACGAGCGATAAAATACACATTCAGGGAGGGTGCGAACCCGTAGGGCGCGCCTTCCGAAAAGGCTGACAAAATGGAAAACATCGAACAATATCTGCCCCAGCGCCCCCCCTTTCTCTTCGTCGATGACGTGAGGGTCGAGGGGACGACGATATTCGCCTCCAGGACCTTCCGTTCCGACGAATGGTTCTTCGCCGGGCACTTTCCCGGATATCCGATCGTCCCGGGGGTCCTCCTCGTCGAATCGATGGCGCAGGCGGGCGGCGTGGGCGCCAAGATCATGGGAATCAGGCCACAGAGCCTTTTCGTCTTCGCCAAGATCCGCACCGCGGTCTTCAAGCGGCAGGTGCGCCCTCTCGACACGCTCGAGATGGAAATAGTAAACCTGCGCTCGAGCAACCTCGTCCTTCTGCAGAAGGGCATCGGCCGCGTCGGCGGCGAGGTGGCCGTGGAAGCCGAGTGGATGGCAATGGCTTCGGGAGTACCGGAATGATCATGAAACCTATGGTGCGGAACAATATCTTCCTCAACGCCCATCCGGCCGGCTGCGCGCGCGAGACCCAGCTCCAGATCGCCAGGGCCGATATCCTCGGCGCCAGGCTGGCAGCTTCGGCCGCGGCTCCGTGTCTGCCCAAGCGGGTGCTTGTCGTGGGCTGCTCGACCGGCTACGGCCTCGCCTCGAGGATCATCGCCGCCTTTTCCTACGGCGCCTCGACGGTGGGTTTCTCGTTCGAGCGCGAGCCGACGGCCGCCAAACCCGGCTCCCCCGGCTGGTATGCGAACCGCGCCTTCGACGCCGAAGCGGCCTCGCGCGGGCTTTTTACGAAATCCTTCAATGTCGACGCCTTTTCCAAGGAGGCGACGGAGCTCGCCATAAGCGCGGCGCGCGAAGGCGGCTTCGCCTACGACCTCGTGGTCTATTCGCTGGCCAGCCCGGTCCGCGTCGATCCCGAAACGGGCGTGATGTACCGCTCGACGATAAAGCCGATCGGCAGGGAATACGCCGGCAAGACTCTCGACGTCTTCTCGGGCGCGATCAGCGAAGCGCGAATCCAGCCGGCCGACGAGAAGGAAATCGCCGAAACGGTGAAGGTCATGGGCGGCGAGGATTGGGCGCGCTGGATTGACGAGCTGGCGGCGGCGGGCGTTCTCGCCAAGGGCGCTTCGACGGTGGCCTATTCCTATGTCGGTCCGCAGCTTTCCTGGCCCATCTACCGCGACGGCACCATCGGCCGCGCCAAGACGCACCTCGAGGCGAGCGCGCGGGAAATCGCCAGGCGTCACACGGCGCAGGGGCTTAACGCCTACGTCTCGATCAACAAGGCTGTCGTCACCCGCGCCTCGGCCGTGATCCCCGTCATTCCCCTCTACGTTTCCACCCTCTTTAAGGTGATGAAGGAACGCCACATTCACGAGGACTGCCTTGACCAGATGGCGAGGCTCTTCGACGAGCGCCTCTACCGCCGCGACGGCGCATCGGTGCCCCTCGACGCCGAAGGCCGGATACGGCTCGACGAGCTCGAAATGGGAACCTCGGTGCAGGAGGAAGTGTCCAAACGGCTCGCCGCGGCCTCGGAGGAAAACCTCGCGAGCCTCACCGATCTCGACGGGTACCGCGAGGATTTCCTGCGCGCCCACGGCTTCGCCGTTCCCGGCGTCGACTACGAGGCCGAGGTCGACCTTCTCGCATGAACATCGTCTATCTGGAGCGGAGCGAGATCGGCGCCTTGCTCGGGCGCGGCGACCGCCGCTACGCCCATATCGCCAAGGTGCTCCGCAAGGGCGCGGGCGATACGCTCGCCGCGGGCTGTTCCGACGGCACCCTGGGCGACGCCCGCATCGAATCGCTCGGCCCCGACGGCCTCGTCCTCTCCTACGAAGGCAAGGCCGAAGCGCCGGCGCTCAGGCCCGTCAGGCTCCTCATGGGATTCCCCAGGCCCATCCAGGCAGGGCGCATCCTGAAGGACCTCACGAGCCTGGGCGTTTCGGAACTCTGGTTCGCGCTCTCCGAGCTCGGCGAGAAATCCTACGCCGAATCGACCTTTTTTCGCGGCAAGGAATACGGCAGCCACCTGATCGAGGGCGCGGAGCAGGCGGGAAATCCGCGCCTGCCCGAGATCCGCAGCTTCTGGAGCCTCGGGCGGGCCTGCGACGAACTCGACCGCGTCGAGGCTTCCGGCGCGTCCGCCGCCGGCGCGCGCCTCATATTCCATCCGGACGCGGCCCTCCCGAAAATAGCCGATCTTCCGGCGATCGCCTCCCCGGTTACCATCGCCATCGGCAGCGAGCGCGGCTGGTCGCTAGGCGAGCTCGACTTTCTCCGTGAGCGGGGATTCGCCGCCTGCTACCTCGGCGACCGCATCCTAAAAACCGAGACGGCCGCCGTCGCCGCGGCCGTCCTCGTCCTCTCCAGGCTCGGGTACATGTAGGCAGATCACGGACTGCAAAACGAGCGCTCCTGACGCAGTGCGCCGGGAGCCCTCGCCATCTCGTGAAAACCTTACCTTCTACAGTTTTAGCAGCTTCCTGAGCGTCCGCACGTCGTC
>Ga0116171_10005984_pt1 | contig 10602 bp, 7 predicted proteins | sample AD_JPNHW2_MetaG_FD_89798 | JGI IMG/M metagenome (GOLD analysis project Ga0116171, IMG submission 89798) | Active sludge microbial communities of municipal wastewater-treating anaerobic digesters from Japan - AD_JPNHW2_MetaG | ecosystem: Engineered > Bioreactor > Anaerobic > Digestate | place...
CCAACCCCGACATTATCCCGGCCCAGGGCACGGCCATAGGAGAAGCTATAAACCTTGCTGCGGTTTCATTCGATAAAAACAGCAAAAACAAAAAGGCTATCATTGTGATTTCTGATGGTGAAAACCATGAAGACGACGCCATTGAAGCTGCCCGCGAGGCAGCAAAAAATGGCATATTGGTTTACACCATAGGTATAGGTTCCGCCAGTGGGGCGCCTATTCCTGTTGGAATGTCGGGATTTAGTATTGAATATAAAAAAGACAATTCGGGGAACACCGTGGTGACCAAGCTGAACGAAACCATGCTGCAACAGGTTGCTGCTGCCGGAAAAGGTACCTATGTAAGAGCAACAACCAATGATGCCGGTTTAAATAAAATTTTTGATGAGATAAACCAACTTGAGAAAAAAGAATACCAGGCAAAGGTGTTTTCCGAATACCACAATACCTATATCTACTTTGTTTTTGCAGCGCTGATCTTACTCATACTTGACTTACTGATCCTCGAAAGAAAAACACGACTGACACGAAACATTCATCTTTTTCAAAAAAAACATATAATTTCATAGTCTGATTGGGATATGAAAAATAACAGCACAAAAAGAATACATTGTTCAAAAAGATGGCTTTGCTGCCTTGCCGTTTTGCCGTTTTTATTTGTATTTTCCGGGACTTTACAGGCACAACAGGCTGTTAAAGATTTACGTGCAGGCAACAAATTATACGATAAAACAGATTATAAATCGGCTGAAATTTTATACAGGAAATCCCTCGAAAAAAAGGCCGATTACCAAAAAGCCATGTTCAACCTGGGCGATGCTTTGTACAAACAGGGCAAGTATGAAGAAGCAGGAAAAATTTTTCAAAACCTTACGGAAACAGGTATATCAAAAGACATTGCCGCCCAAGCATATCACAACCTTGGCAACTGTTTGCTGCAGCAGAAAAAGTACCAGGAAAGCATCGATGCCTATAAAAATGCCCTTCGCCAAAAACCCAGTGATACTGACACAAAATACAACCTTGAGTATGCCAAAAGGATGATCCAGAAACAACAACAGCAGCAGCAGCAGCAACAACAAAATAAACAGAATCAGGATCAGAAGCAGGACCAGAAACAAGATCAGAAGCAGGATAAAAACCAGCAAAACCAGCAAAACCAGCAAAACAAACAACAACAGATATCAAAGCAGGATGCAGAGCGAATGTTGAATGCATTACAAAACAAGGAAAAAAATCTGCGTGAAAAACTAGATAAAGAAAAACAACAAAATCAAAATTATAAAACTGAAAAAGACTGGTAAGGATTTATTAATTAATGAATGGTAATCAGCGTGATTCGGTAAAAAATATGGAAACCAGATTCAGAAAATACTCGCAAGTTTTTGTAATCATCCTCTGGATGATTTTCGCTGTGTTTCCGGTATTTTCATTTGCTCAGAAGCTTACGGCAAAAGCAAGCTCCACCAGCATGGGATTGAATAATTCCATACAGGTCACCTATTCATTGACCGGCGGGCAAAGTGAAAGTTTTCAGCCGCCTGCATTCAGCAACTTTTCAGTAATCAGTTCCTCACGTACTTCAGGCGGAGGGATGACCATGTATATTAACGGGCAACTTGTGCAAAGTGGCGGAGGCAGCGAAAACTGGATTTACACTATCGTTCCGGCAAAGGCAGGAAAATTTACCATTGAACCTGCCAAAGTTAAAGTCAAAGGACAATGGATCTCCTCCAATTCGCTGACCATTGATGTTTCCAATACCGGTACCGCTTCCAACAACCCTCAGCAAAACAAACAAGCCCAACAGACACAAACACAGACTACCGACGCTTCTGCTTCCGACCTTTTTGTAAAAGTGTTTGCCGACAAAACTAAAGTCATGCAGGGCGAACAGCTTACGGTAACCTATAAAATATACACTCGCATACCTGTGTCGCAGTATGTCATACAAAAACTTCCCTCTTTCTCCGGATTCTGGTCATACGACCTGATGAAAGACAAAGACAAGGCTGTTCAATATAATGAAACGGTGAACGGGCAAAAATATGTAGTGGCGGAGATTCGCAAAGTGGCTCTTTTTCCCCAGAAATCCGGGACACTAAGTATTGATCCCCTGGAGGTGGAATGTATCGCGCAGGTGTTGGTTAAGCAAAAAGCCAACAATCCTTTCGGAAACTTCTTTAATGATCCATTTTTCAATGATCCGTTTTTTCAAAATGCTTTCGGAAGTGGATACCAGGAGGTAAAGAAAAAACTTAAATCCAATCCCCTCAGCATATCGGTATCGGACCTTCCGGGCGCCAGGCCTGATGATTTCTGCGGACTGGTGGGCAGCCTCAGCATGAGCGCCAAACTTGACAAAACAGAGGTAAAAGCAAATGACGCGGTTAACCTTTCCATTACTTTGAGCGGTAAAGGAAACCTGAACCTCATCGATAAACTCAATATTGACTTTCCTCCTGATTTTGAAGTTTATGACCCGCAGGTTACCGAAAATATTTCTTCGGGAAATGAAATTTCGGGATCAAAAACATTCACCTACCTTATCATTCCGCGTACACCAGGTAATTTCAAACTGAAACCGGTTACACTGAGTTATTTTGATAAGGGCAAACGCAACTATGTTTCCCTGACGTCGGGCGAACTGAATTTAAAGGTGGGTAAAGGCGACGGAAGCGGCGGATCCTATTCAGGTAGTACAAACAAAGAGGATATTAAATACATCGGCAGCGATATAAAGTATATAGAAAACAAAAATTTTGCGGTTTATCCTAAAGGATATTTTTTCTTTGGTTCCGGATTGTATATTACGCTGCTTTTTTTACCTGTAGCGCTTTTTATTGCTTTTGTAATTTTAATGCGCAGGTATATCAAACTGCAAAGCAACACATCGCTGCTCAAGCACAAACGAGCAACAAAAGTGGCGCTAAAAAGGCTGAAACAGGCAAATACATTTATGAAGGCGAATCAGCGAGAAAGCTTTTACCAGGAGCTTTCCCGGGCATTGTGGGGCTATATTTGCGACAAGTTTTCGATACCCATGTCGGAATTGTCGCTGGATACGGCCCGCGAAACCTTGTCGGGTAAGAATATTGATGAAAGCATCAGAAATAAATTTATTGAAATTCTTGACAACTGTGAGTTTGCACGTTTTGCTCCTGCCGAAATTACAGGCAGTATGGAAAACGTATACAACGAAGCTGTTGAAATCATTAGTAAAACTGAAAGGGAGCTAAAATAATACGTTTTGAATAACATTATTATGAATGTTTTTTTTGAATTGTTTTTTAATTTTTATTTCAATGACACAAACCCTCCGCGGCGGACATCAGGTAACACCAGGGATTTATTTATTCCTTTCTTGAATCTTAGTGTCCTCAGCCACTTTGGGGTTAATCATCACATCATAATATAAAATACAAATTGATGAAAAAACTGATCATACTTGCCGTTATTATTTTACAGGGGATGCTGTTATCTGCTTCGGTATTTCAGGAAGACATTGCAGCAGGGAACAAAGCATACACCGAAAATAAATTCAATGTTGCCATAGATCTGTACAAAAAGGTAATTGCCGCGGGCTATGAATCATCAGAACTGTATTACAACCTGGGTAATGCATATTTTAAGGCCAATGATTTTCCATCAGCACTTTTGTATTATGAAAAAGCCAGGAAGCTTGATCCGTCGGATGAAAAAATTGAGTTCAACATCAATGTGGCAAATACAAAAATCATTGATAAAATCGAAGAATTACCGTTGCCTTTTTATAAGCGATGGTGGTCGGCTTTTCAGGAATGGTTTACCGTTGACACATGGGCTGTAATCAGTCTGGTGTTTTTATTTGCTTTGTTGGTTTCTGTGGCAGTTTATCTTGTGGGCAATACCGTAGCCATCCGTAAGGTTTTTTTCTGGTTTGGATTGCTGTTTTTACTGATCACATTTTTCTCAGGGATCAACGCGTACAGCAGGTACCGGAATTTTAAAGATTCCAGGGAAGCTATTGTTTTTGAGCCGACGGTCAATGTAAAGAGTTCTCCTGATGCAGAAAGCCAGGATATTTTTGTAATACATGAAGGCACTAAAGTTACCGTTACCGACAAAGTGGGTGCGTGGATAGAAATCCGTATTGCCAACGGAAGCGATGGATGGATTTCAGGAAATACCGTTGAAATTATCTGAAATACGTAGATTTAAAATTCTATTTTAAAGAATACAGCAATAGTTTTTTTGCTGCAAAAAAACCGCTTTTATTTTTTATTACAATTAAATAACAACCCGCATCGAGTTGGCCGGTATCAATAACGGCATCACCCCTATACATCCGGTTTTTTATCATGGCACGTCCGTCGGGCATCATGATTTCAAGATAATAATCTCCCTGAATTCCCGGGCTGATTTTTATATTCCCGTACGACGGATTCGGATAAATAATAAAATCACTTTTGGTAATATTACTTATTGAGGTCAGCGTATCAATAGCAATAATTATGGTATCGGTACCTGCGCAATTATGAGCTGTAACCTGCACCCAGACGGTATCCGTCTGTGAAATGGTTATTTGCTGCGTGGTGGCGCCCGTTGACCACACATAATCCGATCCCGGGAACCCTGCATCAAGCGCTATGCTGCATCCCTGGCATATCATGGTATCATGCCCTAAGAATACTGAAAGATTCGAATCGATGGTGACCACACGCCATAAGGAGTCGGCACACTGCTCAAACCTTGACACAAGAAGTACCGTGTCATTTCCGGCATTCATGAAAGTAACGGCGGTATCCCGTGCATGGCTGAATAAGGTATCTCTTATGATCCAATCATAAGTAATTGCACCTGATGATGCATTGGTAAAAAACACGGTATCGCCTATACATGCAGGTTGTGGTGCCCATGAAAATACAGCAGAGGTTTTCTGGCATCCGAGTTTGGCTACCCAGCAATCGTTAGAGCCATGGTTCCCATAAACGTTGCCATTATCGGACATGCTGAACCCGTTGATAATTATTCCGTACCCCTGCGCGGCACACATTCCGTTGTTCCTGTCGGAATTGCTGCCTCCGAATGATTTTTCCCAGACAATATTTCCCTGCGGGTTAATTTTGAGTATCCAATAATCATAATTGCCATGATTGCCTGTAACATCGCCATTTATTGAATTGGAATATCCTCCGGCTACGTAATTGCCATCGTCGGCCCGTAATAAAAATAAACCTATGTCATCGCCTGCTCCGCCATATACTTTTGAAGATAATATATTCCCTGAAGCTGTATCCATACGAACAATCCAATAGTCATTCAGGCCATGATTGCCTGTTACATCACCGTCGTTTGATGTGGTATAGCCCATAATAATGAGGCCCCCGGAATTATCAAAACACATCTGGTTCATCAGTTCAAAGCCTGTTCCCCCGACGCATTTCTGCCATTTTATGTTCAGGGAAGAATCGACACGTAATACCCATCCGTCGTGTATTCCGCTGTTGGGGTTATGCTGGCCTGAAACATCAACATCATTGGAAGCGGAATGGCCGTCCATGATAAAGCCCCCGTCAGGCATGGGAAGAATAGCGTGCCCGTCTTCATCATCAGTCCCGCCAAAATTCTTACCCCAGGCAAAATTACCGAGCGAATCTGTTTTAAAAAGCCAGTAATCTGAGCTTCCGTAAGTAGTATCTACATTGCCGTCTTGTGAATCTGAACCTGTAATACAAACAAATCCCATATCAGCGGTTTCAATTACCTCGGCAAAGTGGTCGCCGTCGTCACCACTGCCGCCATAATACTTCATCCATTGAGGGTTCCCGGCAGAATCTGTCTTTAGAAAAACCACATCAAAACCGCCATGAGTACCAGAAGTAACAGAATCATTGGTAAACCCGCATATTAAAAGCCCGTTATCATGTGTACAAATAATTCCCTGGGCATAATCATTGGCGGCATTCCCGTACAACCTGGTCCATAAAACGTTGCCGTACAGGTCCAGCTTGCTTAAAAAGATATCCATACCGCCGGAATTATTGATCATATCGCCGTTAGTTGAATTTGTATATCCTGTAATATAATATGACATGGAATCTTTTGCCAGGCAAATCCCCTTGCCAAAATCAAGGCTGCTGCCACCAATACATTTTTGCCATTTTACCGCAGGCTGCTGCTGGGCCATGGCAATGTCCGAAATATAAAACAATATTCCAAACAACATGATTAATGCATTTTTCATTGACATGGTTTTTAATAGTTGAATAGATATAAAAACTTTAATTGATCTGCTATTTTTTTCGTTGCTATTCATCCCGATTTTATTTTACGCAATTATAAAGATAGTAAATTTTTAAATTAAAAGGTAATAATTTGCTTATAAATTGTTTTGAATTTTTCGTTCAACCTGAAAAATTCACAAGAAATTTTCACCCTTCGGGCCGACAAAAGAAAATCAAATATTTTCTGTGTCGTTATTACCTGTAGCCTGCATTGCCAATGCTCATTCATTAATTTTATTTCATTTATTGAGTGTCAATAAGAAAACTACTGTTTGTAAAAAGAAAACGTCAAGTTTGAGGCTTGCGAAGTGGAAAAAAGCGGAATCTACTGGTGTAAATGAGCATTTTTGACGCAAGCGTAACGAAGAAATTGGCGTTTTCTTACAAAAACTATTTATGAATAGGTCTGGTTAATATCTTTATGCGTCTTTTTTGCATCGGCTTCGATGCGTTTTTTATTATTTGGGCGAAATCTGCATTTCACGCGCGCGTACTGGCGAATAGTTGTTTCAATTATTAGTAATTACAATCTTACTGCTTACTAATGTTTTGTTGTCCTGGGAAAGTTGCAGTAAGTACAACCCGCTTGGCAAATTGTCACGTTGCAAAACTATGGTCGTTCCCGAAATATTGGGTATCTGCTTTATTGCCTGTCCGAGCGTATTATATACCGTTAATGTTGCATTTTGAAAGGCGTATCCTGTGCTAATAGTTGCCTCAGCAGTAAAAGGGTTGGGAAGGATTTGAACCTGATTGTGGTTTTGCTGAATTTCATCTATTGAGGAAACATAGCAATCCGGAACTAATCCAAAGTTGATAAACCCTATGATGGAATCTTCGTAACAACGCAGGCCTGTGTAATACAATCCGTCTACCGCTATGTGTTGACAATGATAAAAAACATCCGGGTGAGGCCCACTGGTATGCCCGAAATGCTGAATTATTTTCCCATCAAAAGCATAGTCTTCCGAGGTAATATTAAGAACTTTATGCGGGGTTCCGTTATATGTTTCCATACCTGTAGAGTTTACCGTGATAAGGATATCACTTGTATCGATTTTCATCGTCCAGGATTCACCGGCAAGCTTGTTGAAATCATAGAGCACGGTGAACTGATTATAATAAGAATTATATAGATAAACCCTGTTACTGTCTTCATAGGTTATCAGATGATCTGTTGTATCGGTTGATGAACATACCCCGATCCTTTTAATCAGCCGGCAGTTATGGCTGTTGACCAATGTGTCTTTTGTCGAAACCCATTCAGTGTATCCAAAAGTTTGTGAAAAGGCAACGGCATATCCGAAAGTCCATTTAGCGCCAATAGGAGCCCAATTTTGTGCATATGAAATCAGGGTGGAGAACAATAGTACTGAAACGAATAATAATCTTTTCATGATTTTATTTTTTAATTAGTTCAATTGTTTACGAATGAAATGTAAAGTTAACACATTTATAATATGATATCCAAATACTTTTCAAATACTTTTCAACATATCAATTTGGTAATCATGTGCTTTTATAGACCAAATATTACGAATTAATAAATGAAACATTTCATTGAACAGGCTTGTTCAGGTTGCATCTCGGGATTCATTTATGCTATGGGGGACAAAGCTCCTGCTGAATGCAGATGCTTCTGCGTGCAATTGTGTCGCATCGTGTTAAATTAGATGTACGCCAAGGACACATTGTGTTTTTTATGTGTGAATTTGCACTTTAGTTACGAAGTACTCCAACGAAGAGCACCTTTGGCGCAAACTTTACAACCGGCTTTAAAAACATTTATAGAATTTTAACCGGACACCTGAAATTTTGAATTTCAGTTTAAAAATATAACTGCCTTTATTGTATATTCAAAAATCATTTTTCTTCTTTTAAGGGTTTTGAATTTAAAGCACCGTCTTTGGCAATAGTAGTTTAGCGCTTTTTAACATGCAGCGATAAATTTTAATACTACAATAAATTTCTATACTGTATCGTTTCTCAGGCTGTCTGATACTTTTTCAGCCATTGATCAGCATCTTTTATAAAATATTGTAACTTTACGCTATTATTGACGGATGATTATGTCGAAAGCGCACGCAACATCGATGAAAGTATTTTTTATTTCACTGCTGATGGTATTTAGTATTGCGGCCAAAGCCCAGTTTTATAATGGCTCCCAGCTTGATTTCGGTAAAAACCGTGTTCAATACACCGACCGTTTCTGGTCGTTTATGCGCTTTGACAAATTCGATACTTACTTTTATCTAAACGGTCACGAACTGGCTGTATATACTGCAAAATATGCCAATAAGTATCTGAAAGAAATCGAAGCTAAGATTGAGTATGATCTTGATGATAAAATCCAGTTTATAATTTATAATAAATTTTCCGAGTTGCAGGAAAGCAATATCGGCCTGATCAGTGACGCAAATTATAATATTGGCGGCATGACACATATTGTCGGAACAAAAGTTTTTTTGTACTTCAACGGCAGCCATGCTGACTTTGAGCGGCAGATCAGGGCAGGCATAGCACAGGTCATTATTGATGAGATGATGTATGGTGGGAAAATTTCGGCTATGATCAAGAATTCTGCTTTGTTGTCTTTGCCTGCATGGTTTTCACAAGGTCTGATTTCATATATTGCCGAGGACTGGAATGCCGAAATTGACAATCATGTAAAAGACGGCATCCTGAGAGGGGCTTATAAAAGATACAACAGCCTTTCGGGCGATGATGCCGTTTACGCGGGGCATTCCATCTGGAAATATGTTGCCGATAAATATGGGCCGGCGGCCATCACCAACATCATTTATCTTACAAAAGTCAGCCGCAACGTGGAAAGCGGTTTTCTCTATGTATTGGGGGTTTCTTTTAAAAACCTGTCGAAAGAATGGATTACATATTATGAACAGCTGTACACACAGGACATTCAAAACCGCCAGTCACCGGCTGATAAACCACTGTTGAAACGATTCAAAAAAAACACTTTTTACGGGCAGATAAAAATCAGCCCCGACGGGAAATATGCTGCCTATACCACAAACATCATGGGACAATATCGTGTGTGGCTTTATGACCTCGAGAAAAACAAAGTCAAAAAAATATTAAAACGTGAATGTAAAATTGATGAAAAGATAGACTATTCATATCCTTTGCTTGCCTGGCATCCATCGGGAAAAATGCTTGCCGTTATTTTTGAGACCAAAGGCAAAAACATGATGTATTCATACATGCTCGACGATGAAAAATTTGAGAAACAACAGCTTTTCAACCTCGAAAAAATTCTTGATTTTTCTTTTTCACACAATGGAAAGATGATTGTTTTTTCGGGCATAGTCCAGGGGCAGACCGATATTTATGTTTATAATATTGCAGCCCATACTTACGAACCCATCACAAAGGATATATACGACGACCTTAATCCACACTTTGTAAATAATTCTTCTGAAATTATTTTCAGCTCAAACCGGCCGGACGACACGGTAAGGTATGATGTGCAAACATTTATGGAAACCGATAAAGATACAATTACACATTTGTTTCCTCATACCGATATTTTCCTTTATGATTATAAAAACAAAAGTAAAGTTCTGCGAAGGATCACAAATACCGAATATACCAATGAAATCATGCCGGAGCAGTATGACAACCGGTTTTTCACATACCTCTCGGATGAAAATGGTATTTTCAACCGGTATCTTGCCCGTATTGACAGCACGATCAGCTATATCGACACAACAACCCACTACCGCTATTATACCACCTCTTTTGGCGCTTCGGATTATAACCGTAATATTCTGGAACAAAACGCAGCTTTCAAAGCAGGAAAAATGGGTGAAATCATTTTTAGCGACGGGCTGTATAAAATATACATCAACGACCTGGTTCCGGCAAAAGATATTAAAAGAATTACACCGTCAAACACGTTCAACAGGGATATATATCTGAAAAATGAACAGGAAAAAGCATCTCAGGACAACTCAATGATGGATAACGAGGAATTGGAAAAAATAAAAAACAGGGTAAACAAAAGCAAATCTAAAAAAGGAACCAATGTCCTGCTTGATGAAATGGGCAATGCATCTGACACGGGTATGGTCGATATCGACAACTATGTATTCAGCTACGAGCAAAAACAGCTTACCCAAGCCGAACAGGATTCAATTCTGAGTAAGAAGAAAACATTTACCCTGCCACGTCAGCAGAACTATAACGTGGAATACTCGATTAACCAGCTGGTGGGCCAGATTGATTTTAATTATCTGAATACATCATACCAGCAGTTTACGGGCGGAAACTCTCCGGTATTCCTTAACTCTGGTTTCAATGTAACCTTTCAGCTTGG
>Ga0116171_10005985_pt1 | contig 10602 bp, 7 predicted proteins | sample AD_JPNHW2_MetaG_FD_89798 | JGI IMG/M metagenome (GOLD analysis project Ga0116171, IMG submission 89798) | Active sludge microbial communities of municipal wastewater-treating anaerobic digesters from Japan - AD_JPNHW2_MetaG | ecosystem: Engineered > Bioreactor > Anaerobic > Digestate | place...
ATTGTCTGATGTCGATACTCATTTTTTTATCAAGCGGGCTTTTCCTCGGCTGGTCATTCGGTGCGAATAACGCGGGGAATGTTTTTGGTACTGCGGTAGGCTCAAAGATGGTCAGTTTTAAAGTGGCGGCCGTTGTGTGCAGTATTTTCCTTATCCTCGGATCTTACCTGTCCGGAGCCGGAGCGACCCTGACTCTGGGGAGACTCGGTTCTATAAACGAAATGGGCGGTTCCTTTATAGTCGCGTTTGCGGCTGCAGTCGCGGTTTTCTGGATGACGAAGATGAAAATCCCCGTGTCAACCTCACAATCGATTGTCGGATCAATCATCGGATGGAATTTTTTTTCGGGATCAATGACAGATTACGAGTCACTTATGAAAATAGTTTCGAGCTGGATGATCGCGCCGGTAATAGCCGGGATTTTTGCGGTTTTTATCTATATGATGGTAAGGCGGATGCTCGGCAGGATAAAGATTCACATTCTTTTTCTCGATTTTTATAACAGGATAGGGCTTATAGTTGTAGGGGCATTCGGCGCGTATTCGCTGGGGGCTAACAATATAGCGAATGTTATGGGCGTATTTGTCCCTGTAGCTCCATTCAGGCCTTTTGAAACACCGCTTGGAACAGTTTCAGGCAGCGAGCAGCTTTTTATATTAGGTGGGATAGCGATGGCTGCAGGAGTTTTTACATATTCCGCGAAGGTTATGGGGACTGTCGGTAACGGGATAATACCGTTAACCCCGATCACTGCCCTTGTCGTAGTATTCTCATCATCTACAGTTCTTTTCCTTTTTTCGTCACAGAACCTTGAGCGCATTCTCGCGGCAAACGGTCTCCCAACAATTCCGCTGGTACCTATTTCAAGCGCACAGGCGGTTGTAGGAGCGATAATCGGCATAGGTTTATACCAGGGGAGCAGCAGGATGAATTATAAACTGCTCGGGAAAATTGCTTCGGGGTGGTTAACAGCACCGGTACTGGCCTGTGTTATAAGTTTTGTTTCCCTTTTCATAATACAGAATGTTTTCAGCCAGCAGGTGTACAGACCTGTAAGATATAATATGTCTTCGGTTGTTGAAAGAAGGCTTATTTCAGAGGGGATAACATTCAGGGAGATGGAGCTGTTTGTTAATAAAGAGTTTAAGAATGCCGTTGAATTTAAAAGCGCTTTAAAGTATAACGCATCCGACCTTGAAGAACCGGATATTAACAGGGTGATTGAACTTTCAGAACTGAGAGATTTGACGGTAAACATAAATTTAATAAAATATGAAATTTCCCAGGGATGGTTTACCGCTGAACAGGTCGAGATACTGAAAAAGCTGGACGGAAGAAGCTACAAATACTCATGGGAACTTCGCGACCAACTTGAGGCATCCGGTTCAGACTGGAATCTTAAAAAAGACACTCCTGAGGGGAGACAGATAAACAGGAATATCCTGTCGAAACTTGACTATCTTTATAAAAAATTCTGGGTGGTCAGGTAATTTTACGGTCACGAAGTCAGTTAATATCCTCTTTTGAAAGCATCTCCTCGATTTCATCAGCCTTTGCAGCAACGTAAATCAGCGACTTCATAAATGTTCTCGGTTCGCAGTTCTCAAGCAGAACTGAGTAATGCATTACCAGGGTATCTTTATCAAGAGCCAGCGCCCCGTAATCAAAAGTCAGGTTCTGCTGCAGCGAGGATTTGTATAAATCCCAGGTATCCTGTTTTAATGAAGCTATGGTTGAGAGATATTGTATGACCCTGTCGCCCGATTCATCTTTTTTTAAAGATACCTGGACACTCTGGACCCTGCCGTTATCGAATTCAAGTGTAGCCATATAGTCGCCGTTTTTATTTTTATGAAATGGTATTTTGAATTCACTTGCTATTGCCGAAATAAAACCGTCAAAAATTTCCATTTTAACCTCTGTTTTAGTATAATGCATGTATTTTATACATCAAGCTCAATAAAAGTCAAGTTGGAATTTATTCGCGCTGTGCGCAGATGGTTTTTATTGATATGTTTAAGTTTTAATATAATTCTGTCAATATCTGAAAAAAGGGCTTTGCCGGTAAATAAAAGCTTTTTTAAAAATCTACCGGTGCAGAATTTGAATATTTTTGCAGGATGAAACAGGGGGAATAATGATAATGAAACAGAAACCGGCCCGTATATCTCTATTGGTTGAGGACTATGATGATGCGATTGAATTTTATAAGAAAAACTGCATTTAAACGAAGAGGGGTAATCCGGTATTTTTAAGCGGGATTTATTTGAGAAGTTCCCTGATTACAGACCATGCCTTGAATTTTTCTTCAAATTTAACCGCATGCGCAGGGCTGGTGGAGGGGAGTTTTTTATATATAAAACCTTCAGCTTCATTGAATCCCGTATTTCTGCGGAACGAGTCATATGCCTTTGTCCCGTTGAAGAGGATATATTTTATGCCGGGGTAATTGCGGAAAAAATTCTGTAAATCGTTGACCTGTTCGTTCCTTATTTTCGAATCAAGGCTCCCCTCCCTGCAGCAGATGTCGATTACGTCCCAGAGTGCGATTTTTTTTGACAGGAGAAATGCGGTACGATTTTCGTATAACGGATCCGGTTCGGAATCAAATAACGCGTAGATAATTTTCCAGAAGTGGTTCCTGTTGTTGGCGTAGTACTGGTTCTTCAGCAGAGATTCGGTGCCGGGCATTGAACCGAGTATCAGGATGCGTGAGGATTGGTCTATTACAGGGGGGAACGATTTCAGGGTCTGAATTTTTTTATCTTTAAGGTCCAATAGATCTACCTGACCTCGATCACGATTATAACCATGTCGTCTTCCTGTCCATAATGAGCATTGAAATTCAGAGCCGTTTTTAATATATAGTCCAGAGATTCATCAAGTGAATAGTTCTGTTTATTTACTTCATCTATTACTTTTAACAGGCGGTCAAATCCGAATAGCCTGCCATGTTTATCTCTTACTTCAATAAGACCGTCTGTATAAAAATAAATTTTATCCCCCTTTTCAAGTACAATATTTCTGTTCGGGTATGTTTCATTTTGAAAAAAACCGAGGGCCCTTCCTGGAGAATACAGGTATTCAGCATGCATGCTTTTATTGTTGTAATATACGGGATAAGGATGGCCCCCTTTGGCAAAATTAAAATTCACAGTATCCTTTTTGTCCCCGGACGAAAACAGGCCGTAAATGCCGGTCAGAAAATGTTTGGAAAAGACGGTATTTATCTCATTGTTCAGCTCCTCCATAAACCTTGAGGGATTGATATTATATTTTCTGAATAAACGGTCAGTGGCTGCCTTTACGGTCATCGTATAAAGAGCGGCCGCAACACCATGGCCGGAGACATCACCGATAAACAGCCCAATGTTGTTATGCTCCCGGAAGTCTACAAACGTAAAATAATCCCCTCCGACCTCCTCCATCGGCAGGTAGCGGAATGCGATGTTAACCAGTTCCGATGATATCGGTTTTTGCGGCAGGATCTCCTGCTGTACCAGCCTGGCCGCAGCAAGGTTTTCCGCGAATTTGTCTCTCTCCTGTTCAACCTGCTTACGGTGTGAGATATCCCTGGTCGATCCCTGTGCCGAGATGACCTCACCTTTTTCATTACGGATAAACTTGGCGGTAATTTCCACCCATATTATCTGGCCGTCTTTTTTAAACTGCCTGGCTTCAAAGGTAATCCTGCGGTCAGGGTCGTATAAACCGGTTTTATCTTTTTCCAGCTCCTCGTTAAAAAGATTCATAATCCTGGCAAGGTCTTCCCGCGGGAATACCGTTTCCAGTTTTTCCGCCAGACCCTGCTCGACAGTAAGGCCTCTTACTTTTTCCAGCGCCGGGCTCAAATATGAAAAGTTTAAAGTATCGCGGTCTAAAACCCAGATGATGTCTGTTGAATTTTCCGCAATCAGCCTGTATTTTCTTTCGCTTAGTTCTATTTCCGTTAAACTGTTTTTCAGGTCTTCAAGTATCTTTTCTTTATCTGTCATATCACGGGCTATCACGCGGAATCCTGTAATATTACTTTTATTATCCCGTACAGGGCTTATCAGTGTTTCCAGTTTGCGTTTTTCATTTTTATTATTAATTATTGAGTATTCTGCTTCCCTTGATTTTCCGGTGTTAAAAACCTGTTTTAATTCCTGCAGCGTATGCCTGGCATTGTCAGAGTCCATAATATGCCTGATGTTCATTGACTTTAATTCTTCCATCGAATAACGGCCGATCAGTTCACATGCCGCTTTATTAAAAAATGTAAAATCACCGTCCAGGTTTATTTCGAAATAACCCTCCTCCATGGTTTCCAGTATTGTACGGTATTTTTCTTCAGAATCTTTAAGGGCTTCTTCCATCTTCAGGCGGCCGGTAATATCCCGGGCGATTCCATAAAAATAGATCCGGTCATTTTCTTCTACAAGTATAACATTCAGCCCGAACCATAACAGGCTTTTATCTTTACATAAAATAGGTATTTCCTGATAGGTTTTTTCAACCCTGTCTTTCAGCTGGGCTCCGTAAAAATCCAGTGTCTGCTGCCTGTATTCGTCCGGGAAAATATCCTTATAATTCATCCGGGATAATTCTTCTCCGGAATAACCGAGTATTTTAAAGCCGTAAGGGTTCATATAGAAAAAGTTGCCGTGAAAATCATTTATGAAGATGATATCCCGGCTTTTTTCAACGATATGACGAAAACTCCCCTCTTTAAGCAGCAACCGGTCAAAGAGGTAATTATCCTGTTCATATTCTTCGTCTCCCGGGGATGATAGTTTCCTGTTATACATATCTATTAACCTGTGATAGATATGTATAAAAGATCCGGGGGAATATCAAATTTTTTATTTAAAACAGTAAAAGGTTCTGCGGGGTGCCGGTGCTTTTTATTACAGGTAAAGCTCGGTCTTCGTCAGACATGATAATTTCCTGATTCTTTCCAGCCCGTAGTGACATGCTTCAAACGCATCACTGCTTGCCGGCGAACTTACCGCAACCAGGGAGATAAGGTCGCCGATTTTCAGAAGCCCTATCCTCCGGACCAGCCGCAGATCACAGATATCCCAGCGCTTCCTGATGTCGGACTCGATCTCCGAGAGTTCAGATTCAATGTCGCCGTTTCTCTCAAAAAGAATGCCTGACGTCTGTCCGGCTGCTGCCCGGCTCTTCACAACGGCATAATGGAAGATGGCTGAACCGGCATCCTGCCTGCCGAGCTTTTCAAACTCTTTTTCCGGTTCCAGGGGTGTTTCTGTTACTATTACCATATATCTCTCCACGGGCTCTCTGAGGTTTTTGCGCACAGGCCGGATGATTTAACCGTTATCAAAACTGTTGTATTGCCGCCGGGGATTGTTACAGTGCTATCTCTTTGCCTGCTTTAAGGTCAATCCATTCTTTCGGGAAAGCTTTCTTAAACTGTTCAATACTCCAGTCGGAACTGTCGTGCGGAGAAAGTGATATCACAGGTATTTTCTCTTTCTGAATAGCCCTGACCGCACTATCGAGATCCTGTTCATTGAGACCCTTCCAGGGCGGTCTGTCCGCTCCGACAATATACTGGATATTGAACGGGCCGATGTTCCCCCTTCCGCCTTTCATCGGGAAATGGAGACCTCCGATTATCGCATATATAGGCTCGTTGAAAATCATCCTGGCTCTCTGAATGATCCGCTCGACTGAAGGATGGCCGCACCCGATGATCAGCACTATCCCTTTTCCCTTCAGGTTCACGGCCAGCACCTGCTCATCGGTCCTCCCCATCAGGAAAAGCTGCCGCGGTATCACACCGAGGCTTGCAAGGCCGGGCGAGATGACTTCAGGGCCTCGTACAATCTGCACCTTCGGCGAGGGGTTATGGCCCGACGGCTTCAGCGGACCCGGCGCATATACCGGTATGGCTCCCAGTTCAACGGTCCCGCCGGACAGTGAAAATTCCCCTTTTTTCATCTGTTTCATCCCTCCGAGATGATCCGGATGAAGATGGGTGATGAATATCATATCGATATCGGACGGTTTTATGTTCAGGGCTTTCATATTATGCAGCAGAGGGGAAGGATGTTCACCCTTCCTGTTTTCTCCAACATCGAGAAGTATCGTCGTATTATCGGCTTTGACCAGGTAGGAGACGCCCGGCTCGGTTTTAAGGCTGCTGTCCCCGGCGTAAAAATCTATAACAGGTAGTATTTTTAGAGAGCTGATAGTCCCGACATTGACAAGTTTTGGGTAGCTCGTCCTGTCGAGAATTCCGTTAATCTCCTCCCTGCCGGCATTCACCTGCGATGCTTTAATCATCAGAAAGAGCGCGGCAGCTATGAGAATCAGCAATAATGCGATTGTTAGGTGTTTCATAAAAATAACCTCTATACTAAATTAGCAGTATTATATCTGCCTGTAGCAGAAAAAGGACCCGTCAATCAATGATTATAAATTCCTGTTTATCATAAAAGTTATAACCGCCGAGTCCGGATAACCTTGTCCTGAACTCCTGAGAACCGGTAATTTCAATAAAATTTTTAAAAAGCGTATTCTCCGAAAAATCGTAATTAATTGCAAAATCATATTCCTCTTCTATAAGCGGTATGAAATCAAGGCCATAAAGCTTTGCCGCTGAATAGATCCCTAATCCGGCGTCAGCTTTATCCATCGCGACCTGAACTGCCGCGGAGAGGTGTGTGAACTCCTCTCGCTGGTACCCGTATACAGAACCGGCGTTTATATTTTTTTTCTTGAGAAGGTAATCGAACAATATCCTGGTTCCAGCTCCCCTCTGCCTGTTTACATAACGGACTCCGGGATTTATTAAAGACTCTATCCCTTTTATGTTTAACGGATTCCCTTTTTTGACGATAAGCCCCTGGGCTCTTTTAAACGCCTTTATTAAGATAATTTTCTTCCCGGGTATATATTTTTTTATCCAGCCCGTGTTGTAAGTGCCGTCATCTTCGTCGAGCAGGTGGATGCCCGTTATGTGGGTTTCCCCGTTTTTCAGCGCGATGATTCCGGAAAGGCTTCCAACGTGGACAGAGGAGATGAATGTCCTGTAATGTTTTTTACGCATAAAGTCCGCCGCTTCGTCAATAAGGGGATCGTGGCTTCCGGTGATCAATAACGTATTTTTAATATCCGGAAGAGGTCTTAAAAGTTTTACATCAGCCTCCGTCCCCGCGGAGAGGCCTTCGCTGTTTTCGTTTATTTCCAGTATGCCGTCCGCTTTTGTAAGGGAGGTTATTATTCCCGCGCTTCTCTGCAGCGGAGTCAGATAAATTTTATCGTTTATAAAACCGGCTCTTACCCTTATGTATTCCCTGTATTTAAGGCTTGAAACTATTTTTTTTGATAATGTTCCTTTAACAGTAATTCCGGGACTTACCGGGCTCCGGTACCACTCCTCGATTACCGGTTTTACTATTTCATTTATAACTACAACGCCTGAAACAGGGTAGCCGGGGATTCCAATTACCGGTTTCCCTTCTATCGCGCCGAGTATCGCGGGTTTCCCCGGTTTAATAGAAATCCCGTGAAACAGCACTGCTCCGAGTTCATTGATTGCCGTAGACGCGTAGTCATCCCTTCCGGCGGAAGAGCCTGCATTCAGCAGAACGATGTCGCATTCGGCGACGGCCTGTTTTAATGTTCCCTTTATCATCTGAAGGTTGTCTTTTGTTATCGGGTACACTTCCGTGTCGCAGTAAAAATCTTCCAGCATCCCGGCGAAGATGGAGGAGTTTGCTTCTATGATCTCACCCTCTTTCGGATCTGTTTCGGGGCTTACGATTTCATCCCCGGTTGGAATTATCCCCGCCTTGATTTTTTTGTAAACATCAACCTCTGTAACACCGGCGGAGAGCAGCGCGGCCTGATGGAAAGGGGTTATCCTGGTATTCGAAGGAAGTATCATTTCACCCCTGGCAATATCCTCCCCGATCTGCCTTATATTCTGGAACGGCACCGCCGAGCTGAATATGCGGACAGTTTCGGGATCAATTTTAACCACATCTTCAATCATTATCACGGAGTCAAATGGAGAATTTACAGGGTCCCCGGTATCGATAATGACAAAACCGCTGTTTAATTTAAGTTCAACCGGAGTTGTTTCTGTTGCACCAAAGGTTTTTGAAGCCAGTACGGCAATCCCGTCCATTGCGCTGGACTGGTAATGCGGGCTTGATATCTCCGCATAGACGGCGGATGCCGTAAACCGGTCTTTTGCTGAAGCGGTTTTTATTTTTTCTGTCTTCAGTTTAAACGTCTGGTTCCTGATAAATGCAAGATAAGATATTAATGCTTTTTCTATTTCCGTGTTGGATAAATAATTAAAACCCATTTTAACTCCTTTAAAAAATATAGACGGTAACTTCTGTTCCTTCCGGAAGCCCTTCGCATTCCCTGTCAATAATTATAAAACCGTCAGAACCGGATAGAAGTCTTATAAGACCGGATTTTGAAAAAACAGGCACAGCTTTTATCTCGCCGTCTTCCGGTTTGAGTTTTACGGGAATATATTCCTCCCTGCCGTGATTTGAAGGTATGTTTAAAGTCAAAAATGCCCTTACCGTTTTTTTTGTTAAAAATGTATCTGTAATTCCGTTGATTGTATCAAGTATATTTAAAACGAATGTTTTAAATATAAAAAAGCATGAAGCGGGATGGCCGGGGAGACCTATCACGGGTTTATTCCCTGTTCTCGCAATTATAGTAGGTTTCCCCGGTTTAACCGCGATACCGTGAACAAAAATTTCACTGTTGTCCAGGGCGCCTATCGCATTTATCGTTTCATCTTTTGCGCCGGCGGAACTTCCCCCCGAAATTAAAATGATATCGTTTTCTTTTACCATTTCTTCCGCAGCTTTTTTAAGCAGTTCAAAATCATCCGGAACAATGCCGTAAATCCGCGGGTTAGCGCCGTAATCAACCAGTCCCGAATAAATCAGGTATGCATTCACATCTCTTATCTGCGCGCCGGAGGTCTGTTTTTCAATCTCTACAATTTCGTTTCCGGTAGATAGTATTCCGACATTTATTTTTCTTTTTACCGTAACATCTTTATGGCCCAGTGCGGCAAGAACCCCTATGTCCTGCGTACGGAGTTTTTGCCCTGCTTTTAAAACGGTTTCACCCTTTTTCACATCGTCGGCCCTGTATATTACGTTGTTGCCTGGGCTTGAAGCTTTTTCTATCTGTATAAAACCGTCGTTAAAATCTTCGGTGTATTCTATCATCACAACTGAATCGGCATTTACAGGGAGTTCAGCGCCGGTCGGTATATAAAAAGTGCAGCTGTCATTCAACGGAGTTCCGGGCCTTTCACCCATTTTTATCGAGCCGGATAATTTCAGCAGCGCGGGGGATGTTTCCGAAGCTCCGAAGGTATTTGACGAAATGACGGCGTACCCGTCAACGGTAGACCTGTTGAACGAGGGTATATCTTCACCGGAACAGATATCTTCAGCCAGTATTCTTCCGGAGCTATCCCTGATATCGACGGTTTCATTCCCCGTATCAATACCTGAAAATTCTTTCTTTATTATTTCATATACTTCAGGGGATGTTTTTACATTCAGCATAGTTTCTATTTTTACACTCAAATTTATTTCAGTCAATTCTGCTGTTCTTTAACAGATTATAAAGTTAAATTTAGATATTTTCATTATTTTTTTTGAAAAGTCCATTTTAGAGAAAAATAATTTTATAGTGCAGGTGTATTAAATCCAACTCCATAAGTTCAGATCATCTCCCGGCTGTTTTAATATAATTTATCCGGTCTGAGTATCAAATTTGTTTATGTCAATTATGACATAAAAGTGTACTTTTTTTAAATAATGTTTATTTTTATTTGTTTTTTTATTCATAATATGTTAAATGTAATATAATAAAGAACTCTATTATATTATAAGGAGGATTGAAATGGATAAAATACTTAGAATAAATATGGGCGCAAAAGGGGGCCCGGTTTTAAAAGAAGAGAAAAATACAAAATATCCGGGGATGGGGGGGAGAGCTTTAACTACAGCTATTATTGCAGATGAAGTTCCGCCTACGGCTCACCCTCTTGGAGCAGAGAATAAACTTGTTATAGCTCCGGGGCTTCTGAGCGGAAGTGCGGCAGCGATGTCGGGGCGTATTTCCATAGGATGTAAAAGCCCGCTGACCGGCGGTATCAAAGAAGCAAATTCGGGGGGGCAGGCCGCGCAGGTACTCGGGAGGCTCGGGTATGCCGCTATTGTACTTGAGGGGCTGGCTCCGGAAGGGGAGCTTTATAAAGTTATGATTAACAAGAGCGGAGTTAAAATTGAAAAAGCACCCGAGTATAAAATGCTTCCTAACTATGATCTTATTGAGAAGATTAAAGCGTCTCACGGGGATAAGGTCGCGTGCATTTCGATAGGCCCTGCGGGCGAAATGAAGCTTGCGGCTTCATCGATTGCATGTACCGACATGGAGTTCAGGCCTACAAGACACGCCGGCCGCGGCGGTGTCGGAGCTGTGATGGGGAGCAAGGGCGTGAAGGTAATAATACTGGATGATGCCGGGCTGGAAAACAGGAAGCCAGCTGATCCGGCAAAATTCCAGGAGGCAAACAAAAAATTTGTTGAAGGTCTG